>Ga0210110_1000165_pt1 | contig 23152 bp, 22 predicted proteins | sample China_Galinas_PW_2_FD_184865 | JGI IMG/M metagenome (GOLD analysis project Ga0210110, IMG submission 184865) | Wetland microbial communities from San Francisco Bay, California, USA, that impact long-term carbon sequestration - China_Galinas_PWB_D1... | ecosystem: Environmental > Aquatic > Marine... | reverse complement strand
TCGCCGGCGCGCTCCTGGGAGAGAAGCAGGGCGCCGAGCAAGTACTGGAAGATGATCAGGACGATCCCGAACAGGGCGACGGCGGCAAGGCCGATCTCGTTGTAGACGAAAACGACGGCAACCGCCATCATCGCGGCCGCGAGCTCGGACGGCAGCACTGGGACGAGCACCGTGCGGACCGTGGGGATGAAGGCGCTGCGATCCAGGTAACACTTGTAGGAGCTGATCATCGAGAAGTTGATCGCCAGCGCCACCAGGAATGTGGCGAAGACAAGCGTGTAGAAAGACACGTCGGCTGCCGTAATCCCAAATCCGTGCGTCGTCGCATGGAATAGAAGGCCGCCGACCAGCGGGAAGGTCGCGTAGGTGACGAGGTTGTTGAGCAGGTAGTGCGGGGCATCTCGCCAGCGTGCCCAGCCGGCGAGCATCGTCAGCACTCCCAGCACAGCCGCCGGCGGTCCGCCGAGGAGGACCATCGCCAGGACGAGAGCCAGGAAGCTCCCCGAGGTCTTCAGCTTCGACTTCGTTTCGATCGCCGTCAGGTCGCTGAAAACGGTGAAACCGAGCAGGATGCCGAACAGGCCGAGATCCCAACTCGCGCTGGAACTGGTCAAGCCGACAACCGCTGCCACACCGCACAGCCACAGGACTTGGGCTGTGATGATCAGCGATGTCGGTCGCTCTGCTGGCATCATCTTCCGGCCAATCGTGCCCAGGTGGCAGGCTGTGGGGAGCGTCCAGCACAATCTGGGGCTTCCCTGCGCCTAGCCGACTGGGCCCTTGCGGCAAAACGCTCGTTGCGACAAATACGGTAGACGGTCGCCGCTCCCTCGGCAACCTGTCTAGATCAAGTGGCTAATACCTTGCAATTTGCAGATGTGGCGTGTATGTGGCTCCCCAAACGCACGAAGGGCGCCCCCGCAAGGGGGCGCCCTTCGAAAATCAGGAAAGCAATACTCGCAACGAGCATCTGCTTTCTGCGAAGTCTTTAGTGGCGCCAGCCCATGGTTCTTCCTTTCCGTTGAAGCCCTGAAAACTCGTGCACAACTACTCGAAACCTCACAATGACCTTGTTCAAGTTGTAGCACAGCTTGCGGAAAAGTTGTGCACCTGCAGGAAATCTTGTGCAGAACTACTTAAGAGGCCTCGTGCATAGATACGTAGAAGGTCTCGCCATCAGTGCCTAGAACAGGCGTCACCCAGCCGCTTCGCAGGCCCGCATTCCGGCGGCTTGCGATCTCCTACGCGGTCAACGAGCTGGGTGACTGGATGGGGATCGTCGCCCTCTCCGTCCTCGTCTTCGACCGCACCGGAAGCGCCATGGCGACCGCTGCCCTCTTCCTTGGGACGCGATTTCTCCCGGCGCTGCTCGCACCGCTCATCGTCGTGCGCGTTGAGCCGCGATCCCCCCGTTTCGTGCTGCCGATCGTCTACGCAGGCGAGGCCGCGGTATTCGGAGGGCTCGCCCTGCTAGCCACACACTTCTCCCTGGCCGCGGTGTGCGCACTGGCCACAGTCGACGGGGCACTGGCGCTGACCGGCCGCTCGCTGACCCGCGCGGTCACCGCGGCGATGCTCAAGCCGGCGGGCGAATTGCGGGCAGGCAACGCAATTCTCAACTTCGCGTTCACGGCGGGCGCCGCCATCGGCCCCGGCATCGCTGGCCTCGCGGTTGCCGGGTTCGGCGCGCAAACGGCGCTCCTGCTCGACGCGGCGTCCTTCTACGCAATCGCCTGGATCCTCCTCACAGCCGGGCGGCTGCCCCAGGGGACCCCGGATTCGGCCCGCATGCGCGAGCGCCTGCGGGCCGGCATCTCCTACATCAGAGAGAACTCATCGCTTCGCACGCTCCTGTATGGGGAGGGAATCGTTTTCGTTTTCTTTGCTGCGGTGATCCCCGTGGAGGTGATCTACGCAAAGGAGACCCTGGGCGCGGGCGACTCCGGCTACGGCCTGCTTCTCGCAAGCTGGGGCGCCGGCATGGTCCTAGGCAGTCTCGTGTTCGCCGCGCTGCGTCGTGCCAGCCTCGCCTATCTGCTCTTCTTCAGCACGCTGACGGTCGGCGCCGGCTACCTCGGGATGGCTGCCGCGCCGGCGCTTCCGGCCGCCTGCGTGGCGGCCATGGCCGGCGGGACCGGAAACGGCGTTCAGTGGGTGGCGATGATCAGCGCCGTGCAGGAGCTGACGGCCCCGAGCATGCAGGCCCGGGTCATGAGTGTGCTCGAGTCGCTCGGGGCGGCGATGCCCGGCATCGGCTTCCTTGTCGGAGGCGTGATCTCCACGGTCGGCAGCCCGCGCCTCACCTTCGCGATCGCCGGCTTCGGAGTGGTCGCGATCACAGCCGTCGCTGTTCTCCTGCTCCGGACCGCATGGCCCGCAGAAGACCGCCGGCCGCAACCTGGCCCGGATGAGGAGATCGTGGTGGAGTTGCATCCCGGGTGGCGAATATGGGGTAATGAGAGTGCTCCGTAACCCACCTGACGAACGGAAAGGCTTGGGCGACGCTTGAGCAATGGGGCCACCACAGAAGCAGTTGCGCCCTTCCAGGGCCCGGCTCTGCCGGAGAGCACGCCCGGTGCCCACACCGCCGGGCAGCTCTTCTGGCGACGGTTTCGCGAGGACAGGCTCGCTCTGGCCGCCCTCGTCTTTCTCGCCGCCCTGACGCTGACGGCGATCGCGGCGCCGCTGATCGTCGCCGTGATCGGCGCCCCCGGGCCGAACGTGCTCGACAGATCGTCCCTCGACTCCTTCGGAACGGCCACCGGGCCCAGCACCAGCCACTGGTTCGGCGTCGACGAGCTGGGGCGCGACGTCCTCAGCCGCACGATCTACGGTGCGCGGATCTCGCTCGCGGTCGCCTTCCTGGCAACCGGCATCTCGGTGCTGATCGGCGTCGCTCTCGGGCTGATCGCCGGCTTTCGCCGCGGTTGGGTCGACACCGTCGTCTCCCGCTCGGTGGACGTGCTGCTCGCCATTCCATATCTACTCCTCGCGACCGGGCTCGCGGCGTCGTGCTCGTTCGGCGACGGCTGCTTCGGCGGCACGCTCAAGCCGGGCCTCGGTGTCGTCATCTTCGTCATCGCCGTCACGAGTTGGACGTTCATCGCCCGCATCGTGCGCGGCGAGACGCTCTCGCTGAGGGAGAAGGAGTTCGTCGAGGCTGCCCGCGCCGCAGGAGCCTCGAACAGCCGCATCGTCTTCCGCGAGATCCTCCCCAACCTCGCTGCGCCGATCATCGTGTATGCCTCGATCCTCATCCCGCAGGTGATCCTGTACGAGGCGGCTCTGTCCTTCCTGGGCGTCGGCGTGCAGCCCCCCACAGCAAGCTGGGGACAGATGATCGCCGACGCCACAGGTGTATTCGATACGGCCTGGTGGTACATGTTGTTCCCAGGCCTCGCGCTTCTCTTCACGGTCCTCGCTTTCAATCTCGTCGGGGACGCCCTGCAAGATGCCCTCAACCCAAAGCACCGGAGGTCTTGATCGCGATGCCTCGCTTGCCGATCAAGTGGTCGTTCACAGCAGCTGGACCGAAGAAAGGAATATCGATGGGAATCCAGTCCCTGAGAACCATGTCCGTCATGCTCGCCGTGGTCGTAGCCTCGATTGGCTTCGCGGCCTGCGGCAGCAGTGACGACAACGAAGGAACGAGTGCGTCCCAGAACCAGTTCCCGCCGCTAAACGAAGCTCCGTCCGATGCCAAGGAGGGCGGGACGCTGACGGTTCTGGCGGCCGGCGACGTCGATTACCTCGACCCGGGTGCCGGCTACTACCAGTTCACCTACATGGTCGATTTCGCCACCCAGCGCACGCTGGTCTCCTGGCCCCCGGACGAGATCAAGACGCCGCAACCCGACCTCTCCGACGGCGAACCTCAGGTCACGGATGGCGGCAAGACGCTGACGTTCAAGATCAAGCAGGGGATCGAGTACAGCCCCCCGGTCGACCGCGAAATCAAGTCTCAGGACTTCAAGTACGCAATCGAGCGCGGCCTGCTGCCCGGCGTGGCGACGGGGTATCTGTCGTCCTACCTGGGTTCCCTGGTCGGCTTTGAGGCAGCTGAAGAAGCCGCGGGCGAGTCCGGCGCGGAAGCACCCAACATCCCGGGGATCACGACGCCCAACGATCGGACCCTCGTCCTCAAGTTCACGCAGCCGGTCGCGGCCACCGCGATGCAGGCACTTTCGCTTCCGCTCGGCGCACCGGTGCCGGAGGAGTACGCAAAGCAGTTCGACCAGGAAAGCCCCTCCACATACGGGCAGCACCTGGTGGGCACCGGCCCCTACATGATCGAAAACGACAGCTCCGGCAAGCTCACGGGCTACACGCCGGGCAAGGAGATCAAGCTGGTTCGCAACCCGAACTGGGATCCCGCATCGGACTACCGTCCTGCCTACCTGGACGCGATCAACGTCCGGGAGGGATTCGAAGACACCGCGTCGGCGTCGCGCAAGATCCTCACCGGCCAATCTCAGGTCAATGGCGACTTCCCGCCTGACCCGCCTGTCCTCAAGGAAGCGTCGCAGAAGTACGAGGACCAGTTGATGCTGGCACCGCAGGGGGGCAACCGCTACATCTCCCTAAACACGGCGATTCCGCCATTCGACAACATCAACCTCCGCAAGGCGGTGGTCGCAGCCTCGGATCGCGAAGCGCTGAGGCTGACCCGGGGCGGGGAACTGGTGGGCCCGATCGCGACCCACTACATCCCGCCCGAAATGCCCGGCTTCGAAGAGGCGGGCGGCTACGAAGGAGCCGGGTTCGACTTCCTGGCCAATCCCGAAGGCGACGCGCAGCTGGCCGCCAGCTACATGAAGAAGGCCGGTTACCCGAGCGGGAAGTACACGGGCGGCGAGAGCGTGCTGATGGTCTCCGACGACACCGGTGTCGGCCGCAAGACGGCCGAAGTGGAGCTCGCCACGCTCGAGAAGCTCGGCTTTGACGTGACGTTCCGCCCGGTCACCCACGACACGATGTACACCCGGTTCTGCAACGTGCCGAAGGCCGAGGTTGCGGTCTGTCCAAACGTCGGGTGGTTGAAGGACTTCAACGACCCGCAGACGATCCTCGACCCGACCTTCAACGGGGCGGCGATCCAACCTGTCAACAACAGCAACTGGCCGCAGCTGAACGTGCCGAAGATCAACAAGGCGATGGACCGCGCCAAGCTGATCAGCGACCCCGAAGAGCTGGCGCAGGCCTGGGGAGAAATCGACACGATGGTGACGGCGCAGGCTCCCGCCGTCCCCTGGATCTGGGATTACTTCCCGGCCATCGGCTCGTCGAACGTCAGCAACGTGATCAACGCGTTCAACGGCAACACGGACCTGTCATACACGTCGCTGACCAACCCATAGACCGAGGGCTCATCCAACCGATGAACGGCCCCGCCGCCCATGAGCGGGCGGCGGGGCCCCTACCCAGGGGCCCGATGGAGGTTGGGAGGGTGGATGGGGGCGTCGCAGACCGTGCTGGGCGCCCCCCCAACCCCCACCGAGCCCCCAGCGCCCGACCGCAGGAATGCGCCGCTACATAGCCCGACGGGTCCTCTGGGGGATCGCGCTGCTCTTCATCTGCAGCGCCGTGATCTTCGTCATCTTCTATGCCTTCCCATCCGCGGATCCGGCGAGTCTGCGGGCCGGTCGCGCCGCGACGCCCGACCAGATCGAACGGATACGGGTGAGCCTTGGCCTCGACGAGCCGATCTACACGCAGTACTGGCTCTATATGAAGAACCTGGTCCTCCACTTCGATCTCGGCTACAGCTACCAATCGAACATCGGGGTCCGCACCCTCATCCTCGACCGCCTCCCGGCAACCGCGTTCCTCGTGTCGGGGGCGGCGATCCTCTGGCTCGCGGCCGGGCTGCCGGTTGGCATTGTCTCCGCGGTACGGCCCCGCTCGCTCATGGACCGCACAATGATGGTCACATCGCTCGCCCTGATCTCGGCGCCGGTCTTCTGGCTCGGACTGGTCTCCCTCTACCTGTTCGCCGACGATATCGGCCAGCTGCTGCCGATCTTCCCCGGAGTGGGCAGCTACATCGAAGCCAACAGCTTCCTGGAAAAGGCGTGGAGCCTGGTCCTGCCGTGGTTCGTGCTCGCCGCCGCATCGGCGGCGATCTATGCCCGCTACATGCGCTCGAGCCTGATCGACACGCTGTCCGAGGACTACGTCCGCACAGCTCGCGCCAAGGGCCTGAGCGAGCGAACGGTTGTGATGCGCCATGGCGTGCGCAGCGCCGTGACACCGATCGTGACGCTGCTGGGACTCGACATCGGGACGCTGCTGGCGGGGAACGCGATCCTCACCGAGACCGTCTTCAACATTCCCGGGGTCGGCCGGCTCGTTGCGACTTCGATTGAGCGGTCCGACCTGCCGGTGATTCAGGGCGTCGTCCTGTTCGGCGCCTTCTTCATCATCACCTTCAACCTGATCGTCGACATCGTCTACGCCTACCTCGACCCGCGGGTGCGCTACGAATGAGCCTGCTCGAGGTTTCCGATCTCCGGGTCCAGTTCGAGACCGAAGACGGCGTCGTGCAGGCGGTCGACACGGTCTCCTACGAGGTCGCGAGCGGCGAAACGCTCGGCATCGTCGGCGAGTCCGGCTGCGGCAAGAGCGTCGCGAGCATGACGATCCTCGGCCTGACGCGCGGCCCGCAAACGACTATCTCCGGCCGGGTGATGTATGAGGGACGGGATCTGCTGGCGCTGGGCGCCGACGATCTCCGTCGGGTGCGAGGCAACGACATCGCGATGATCTTCCAGGATCCGCTCAGCTCGCTGCACCCCTTCTACCGGATCGGCGATCAGATCGTGGAGGCCATCCGCACCCACCAGGACGTCTCCCGGGCAGGCGGGCGGGCCCGGGCGATCGAGTTGCTCGACATGGTGGGCGTGCCGGAACCGAGCCGGCGCGTCGACGACTACCCGCACGAGTTCTCGGGCGGCATGCGCCAGCGCGCGATGATCGCGATGGCGCTCTCCAACGAGCCAAAGCTGCTGATCGCCGACGAGCCGACCACGGCGCTCGACGTGACCATTCAGGCTCAGATCCTGGAGCTGCTCAACGACCTGCAGAGCAGGCTGGGGATGGCGGTGATCCTGATCACCCACGACCTCGGGGTGGTTGCCGAGAACGCGGACCGGGTGCTCGTCATGTACGCGGGGCGGATCGTCGAGGCGGGAAGCATCGACCAGATCTTCCACGACCCCGGGCACCCCTACACCTGGGGGCTGCTCGGGTCGCTGCCGAGCCTCGACCTGCATCGCCACGAGGAGCTTCCCCAGATCGCGGGCCTGCCCCCTTCGCTGCTGGCGCCGCCGGCAGGCTGCCACTTCCGGGACCGCTGCCCGCACGCCTTCGATCAGTGCATGAAGGTTCCGCCACTCGAGTCGCGCCTGCCCGACTCGCCCGAGCACAGGGACCGCTGCTGGCTCACCGCCGAGCAGAAGCACGACCTCCGCACGGTGGATGGGCGGATCGGCCTGCAGGCACCGGGAGCTCGAGCCAGTTGACCGCCGGTTCCCCGCTCCTCGAGGTGGCCGACCTGGTCAAGCACTTCCCGATCAAGGCGGGGGTGCTGATCGACCGCGAGGTTGGACGCGTGCGGGCCGTGGACGGCGTCAGCTTCACCGTGGCGAAGGGCGAGACGCTGGGGATCGTCGGCGAGTCGGGCTCGGGGAAGTCGACGCTCTGCCGAGCCGTCCTGCAGCTGATCGAGCCGACCTCCGGCTCGGTTCGCTTCGAGGGCCGCCAGCTCGTGGGGCTCGGCCAGCGCCAGATGCGCCCCCTGCGACGCGACATGCAGATGATCTTCCAGGATCCCTTCTCCTCGCTTAATCCCCGCCAGCGCGTGGTGCAGATCGTCGGCGCCCCGATGAGGCTGCACGGAATCGCTTCCGGCTCTGACCTCAAGCGCGAGGTGCAGGATCTGCTCGATCGGGTCGGCCTCTCGCCCGAGCACTACAACCGCTACCCGCATGAGTTCTCGGGCGGGCAGCGGCAGCGCATCGGGATCGCCCGCGCTCTGGCAACCCGGCCGAAGCTGATCCTGGCTGACGAGCCCGTGTCCGCGCTGGACGTCTCGATCCAGGCCCAGATCATCAACCTGATGAGCGACCTCCAGCGAGAACTGGATCTCGCCTACGTATTCGTCGCACACGACATCGGCATCGTCCGCCACGTCTCAGACCGGATCGCCGTGATGCACGACGGCAAGATAGTCGAGCACGGACCGGCCCGGCAGGTCTGCTCGAGCCCGACCGACAGCTACACGAAGAAGCTGCTTGCGGCGGTACCGGTCCCGGACCCGCGCCGGGGCCGCCGCGCAGGCGGTTGATGCCCGCGGTCGCATCGCGGACCGCGCCAGGCGGCACACTGTCGGGACCGTGACCCTGCCGCTTTCGCCGCCGATCAAGCCGCAGCTTGCACTGGCGCGCAAGGAACTGCCGCGCGGCGATGAGTGGGCCTATGAGCAAAAGCTCGACGGCTTCCGGGCGATCGTCTTCGTGAACGGCGACGACGCCTACGTTCAATCGCGCGGCGGCAAGGCCCTGGCCCGCTACTTCCCCGAGCTGACCTTCGCGCCCGGCCGCTATGTGCTCGACGGCGAGCTCGTTATCCGCGACTCCGAGGGCAACCTCGAATTCGACGCCCTGCAGAGCCGCATCCACCCCGCCGAGTCGCGTATCGAGCTGCTGGCGAGGGAGATCCCAGCCGAATACATCGCCTTCGACCTGCTCGCGGAGGGAGACGAGGCGCTGCTGGAGGTCCCGCTCTCCGAGCGCCGCGCCCGGCTGGAGGCGCTTGCGCAGGGAACGGAGCTCGATCTGACGGAGCTGAGCGGCGATCTCAAGCAGGCCGAGCGGTGGCTGCAGAGCACCGAGGGGACGATGGCCAAGCGGCTTGACGCCCCGTACCTGCCGGGCAAACGACGGGGCATGGCCAAGGTGAAGCGCGAGAGGACGATCGACTGTGTGGTGATGGGATGGCGGCCGGGCAAGGAGGAGGGCACCGTCGGCTCCCTGATCCTCGGCCTCTACGCGGGTGAGGATCTGCGGTCGGTCGGGCACATCTCCGGCTTCAACGCTGCAACTAAACGCGGGCTGCGCGACCTGCTCGCTCCACTGGAGACCGGCGAGCGGGGCACCGCTGAGCCGAGCCGCTGGACCGGCGGACGCGACCTAGAGTGGGTTGCGCTGCGACCCGAGCTGGTCGTCGAGGTCGGCTACGACCACGCCAGCGCGGGGCGCATCCGGCACGGAGCGAGATTCCATCGCTTCCGCGACGACAAGGCTCCAGAGGAATGCCGTTTCGAGGATCTGGACGAGTAAGGCGGCACGGCCCGCGGCCTCTAGAACAACGAGCCCTGACCAGCCGACCCGCTCTCCGGCTCAGAGCTACGTCCCGATTTTGCGATCCGCTCCACCCGCCGGGCCCTCTGGCGCGCCGGCTGGACGCTTCGCCCTCGCCGGCCTCTGCCCGGCGGGGCGGCCCCGGAGCCGCCGGCGGCGGCGGCCCGACCCGTCTGCCTGGGCCTCGCCCGGCCGCCGCCCCAGCCCTCGACGACGCTGGAGACCACCCTGCGAACGCCCGGCCGCATGTAGGCGCGGTCACCGGCGTATAGCTGTTCGTATTTCGGGACCAGGTCAGGTCGTTTGGTCTCCAGCCAGGCGAAGAAGACGTCCTTTACCTCGCCCCGGAGATGGAGGGCCGTACCTCCAAGGAAGGTGGCATCTGCCTCCCTGGCCCGGTCGACGATTGGCTGGACCTGCTTGGGATCGTCATTGATGCCCGGCATCAGCGGGGCGATCAGAACACCGGAGTCGATCCCCCGGCTGCGCAGTTCGGCAACCGCGTCGAGTCGGGCCGCGGGACTCGGTGTGTGCGGCTCGGTCGCCCGCCACACCTTCTCGTCGAGTGTGGGCACCGAGAGGTTGACCGAAATCGGAAGGTGCCTCGACATCCGCTCATAGATATCGATGTCTCGCAGCGCCAGCGGCGACTTGGTCAGCACGGACACCGGTGTCTCCGCCTCCTCCAGGGCAGCGAGGATCTCGGGCATGAAGCGGTAGCGACTCTCGACCCACTGGTAGGGATCGGTGTTCGTGCCCAGCGCAACCAGCTCCCGCTGCCAGCTTGATCGAGCCAGCTCCGCCCGCAACAGCTCCGGCACGTTGACCTTGACCACGATCTCGCGCTCGAAGTCCCGCCCGGCGTCGAAACCCAAATAGGGATGGGTCCGGCGCGCGAAGCAGTATCGGTAATCGGCAGGCGTGGGTGCAGCCGCGGAACGGATTGATCGTCCATTCAAACCCGTAACGACCCCCTGGCACCCGGTTCAGCGCCGACTTCGCGCGAACCTCGTGAAACCGAATGCCAAGCGCCTCGGGCGCATCGAACGTCCTCACAACCGCTTCCTCGGCCAGACCGAACAGCCTGCCTGCGTCCTCCTTCTCGATTCTTTGCTCGTCCCATCGCACGAACACATGTTCGTGTATGCGTCGGACGTTACGGAAGCGTCCCCCTGATCACGTAGCGCAGGACGTCGACGACGTGCTCGGCGGTGCGCGCCGTTGCCTGCGCGGCACGATCGACCTCCTTCAGCGCGTGGTCGAATTCCGCGTCGTGCAGGGTGATGTAGGGCTTGCCGAGGGCGGCGGCGTAGCCGGCGTCGAAGGCGGCATTCCACTGACGGTATTTGTCCCCGAAGCGGACGACGACGGCGTCGGCGTCGCGGATCAGCGTCTGGGTGCGGATCGCATTGACGCCGGCGCCCATGTGATCGCGCCAGAAGGGCTCGCTCTCCTCGCCCAGGGTCCCGACCCCGGCGTCGTCGGATGCCGCGTGGTCGGTGACGGGCGCGAAGAAGGAGACCGGCAGGCCCGCCTCGCGTGCGCCTGCCTCGATCCTCTCGCGCCAGTCGGAGTGGATCTCGCCCGACAGGTACACGTTCCAGGTTCGCTCAGCCAACGACTCCTCGCTTCCCTCCGTGTCGCTTCACCCGATTCATGCCTGCGCCTCCTCGAAGTGCTTGCTCAGCATCGTCACCTGGCCCTGGTAATTCGACCCTAGCGCCTCGCCGTAGAGGCGCTCGGCCGGGGCGCTCGTCCACTCCAGGGCCAGCTTGCAGACGGGCTGGCGGTGCTCAACCATGAACGAGACGTCCCGGGCCCGCACCTCGAGCGCGGCGCGGCTGCCGTGGCGCTCGCCGGCCGGGTCGTAGCCGAACCCGGGGTCGAAGAAGCCCGCGTAGTGGGTCCGCAGCTCGCCAGCCGTCGGGTCGTAGGCCATCATCTCGGCAGCGATCTGGGGAGGAATGCAAACGCCCTCGGCCGAGAGCAGCAGGTAGAAGATCTCCGGCTCGAGCACGATCCTCCCGCCGCCCTCCGGATAGACGGGGTCCCAGTAGTCGGTCCAGCGGTAGGCCCGTATCTGGGAGAGGTCGATCGGCAGGCTGTTCTTCTTCGCCCGGTAGCCGACGATCCGGTCGTCGGGGCCGGAGAGGTCGACGCTGAGGAAGAGGCCTTCGGCAAGCGCCAGCTCGGACTGCGCCAGCGGCTGGGAGTCGAGATAGAGGAGAGGAAGCTCGCCCTCCTGGCGGTTGCGTATCTCCTCGTCGCTGAGCCGAACGTCGCCGCGGGCCAGCCTCAGCTGGTTGAGCGAGAGCCCGCTCTTCACCTGGATCGCGAAGGAGCGAGGCACGATCTCCAGGTAGAGATTCCCGTGGTAGCCGGGACGGATCTCGTCAAAGCGATGGTGGCGGTCGGTCAGCACCCGCGTGAAGACGTCGAGGCGCCCGGTCGAGCTCTTCGGGTTGGCCTTCGCCCGTACGTCGTCGGGCAGGTCCAACTGCTCGAGCAGGGGCACCAGGTAGGGACGGTCGCGCTCCAGAACCGCTCCGTCCCGCAGGTCGACCTTTTGGAACGCGAGGCCGTCGATCTTCTCCTCGACCGCCGAATCGACATCCGGCAGAAAGCTGCAGCGCAACGCCCAGGCAAAGTCGCCGAGGCGAAGGTCGATGCTGGCGGGCTGGATCGCCTCGGGGCGGATCCGGTAATCGCCCGAGCTGATCCATTCGGCATCGATCGCCTCGCTCAGCGCCTGAGACGGCAGAACCCCGGCACCCGGAACGGACGCCCTCTCCCCCGCCACGCCGCCGGCTGCTGTCGCCGCGTCGCTCATGCCGCTGAGATTATGCGGCGCGCCTCGACGGGGCCGACGTAGGGGGTCAGGGCGAACTCCGCAATGTCGGGGAAGAATTCCCCGAGCCTCTCGGCCTCGCCATCGGCAACATGCCGTCCAACCAGTGAGGCGATGCCGCCGAGGACCGCCTCGTCGGCTGCCTGCGGTGGCCGGGCGCCGTCCAATAGGGCGGGGGCGTCTTCGCGCAGGTGAGGGACGAAGCTCCCGAGAGCTTGCTGAAGATGATCGTGGAGCCCGCTGCCGCCGCGCAGCCCCTCGCCCAAGAGCAGGCTCGCACAGGCCGGCTCGCGGGCGAGAAAGCCGATCGCGGATGAGAGCCCCGCACACACACGCTGCGCCCAGTCCGTGCGCTTTGCGCAGGCTGCGACGACCTCTACCCGGAGTCGCTCCGCCACAGCCTCGTAGGAGGCTTTAAAGCAATCCTCCTTGCTGCCGAAGTGCCGGTAGAAACTGGTCTTGGAAACGTGGGCGATGCTGCAGATCGCAGACACGGTGGTCCGCTTGCAGCCGCGCTTGTGCACGGACTCCGTGAGCGCCGCGACGATCCGATCGCGCTGGTTCTGGGCAACGAATTCGGAGGACAGGCTGTGGTGGCCGCGGGGGAGTCGTTTCATCTCGGCGCCTCAAGTGTGCCAGCGCCGCACCCTCTGCTGCGACGAGGGAGCGGCTGCGGCGGCCGGCTGCAGCGGCCTATTCGACTTCCTCTTGCTGGAAATTTGCTCAGCGCCGTGCTAGAAGTGGCCGGTTCCCAGCAGAAACGAGTCCGTTTTTCGATGCCACCAGACAGGGTGCTCCTGAGCCGCGAGATGTTGGAGGAGGCGGCTGGCGGTCGTTGGTCGCCCGCCGAGCTGGGCGCGGTTCTCGAGCTCCTCACCAAGTTCAACGGCAAGTTCCCGGCCGGCGTGAAAGGCATCCCGCCAGACCTGGTCAGGACCGTCCAGCGCGAGCGCGTGCTCGTCGCAATGCTGCGCAGCGCGGCCCAGCTCGGCTATTGCGACCTGGCGGTCAGGGACGTGGTCCAGCGAGCGGGCGTCTCGCGCCCGACCTTCTACGAGAACTTCGACAACAAGGAGGACTGCTTCCTCGCCGCACTGGACGCCGTCGCCGAGCGGCTGCGGAAACAGGTGGAGGCCGCCGCAGGCGAAGCTGGCCCAAGCTGGCGCAACCGGCTGCGGGCGGGCATAGGGGAGCTTCTGCGCTTCGTGGCCGCGGAACCGGATGCCGCCCGGGCGTTGATCGTCGAGTCGCGTGCAGCGGGCACTGCGGCCGTGGTGCGGCGCGACCAGCTGCTGGATCGCTTTGCGCTCTGCATCGACACCCTGGCTCGCGAGGAGATTTCGAAGCCCCCTTCGACGATCACCGCGGCCGGGATCGTCGGCGGGATCGAAGCGGTCATCTGCTCCCGGCTGAGACGCGAGGAGGCCGGGGACCTCGACTCGCTCCTGCCATCGCTCATGTATTTCGCGGTGCTGCCCTATGCCGGGCGTGAGGCGGCTGCCGAAGAGCTGAAGCACGCAAACAACGCCGGATAGGTACCGGCTACCGTTTGCGGCGTTTTTCCTTCTGACCGCCGCGCCGCGCCGCGAGCTTCAGCGTTCGCTCGCTCTCCTTCTCGGTCGCTTCGCTCATCGCGATCTGGAACATCGCCAGCACTGCCCCGGCGGCAAGCGGCCGCATCCGCTCAAGCGCCTCGTTCACCTTCGGCCATTCCCGCTCGGGGCGCCCCGCCTCGTCGAACGGCTTCCAGACCTCTTCGACGAAGAGCTTGATGAATGCGTGGGCGGCGCCGTCGGCGTGCTGCCGCAGCTTCTCCGCCGTCCGCAGCGCACCCTCGGCCCCGACCCCGAGCTCGGACAGCTCGGCGGCGGCCTCCATCAGGCGGGGGCTGATCACCTCGATGCGGCCGTCGGGCAGGGAGCGAAGAATGTCCAGCTTTTCCGCGAGGCGCAGCAGCTTGGCGTTGTCCCCCCAAATGCCCGCCAGCTCAGCCGCCTCGATGATCTCCGGCGCCTCGTGTTCGAGGGGGGCCCGCAGCGCGCGCGTAAAGTCAAAGATGGCCGCTGCCGATCCCTCGCCGCTGTCGAGAACGCGCCGGATTGCCTCGAGGTTGAGGCCGTCCGCCTGCATTTCGCGCGTCAGCGTGACCCGCGCCACGTGCTCCTCGTTGTAGTAGCCAGTCCGCCCCCGCACCACGGGCGGGGGTAGCAGCCCGCGTGTCTGATGTGCGCGGATGTTGCGCACCGTCATCCCGGTGCGCTCCGCGAGCTCCCCGATCGTCATCTCGTCCTTAACCGCCCCGCTCATCTCGGCTCCTCGCCTGCCGCCACCGTGCCCATGTCAGCTGATGGTAAGCGCAAGTCGCTGGCCGTTCATGCTCGCACCGGCATCCGAGCAGAGGAATGCGATCGCCTCGGCGATGTGCTCGGCAGGAGCGAAGGTGGGGAATTCCTTGCCGGGGCTCTCCTCGCGCATCTGCGGAGTGAGGATCGCATCGACGACGATGATGTTCGCGGTGGCGCCCTGCCCGCCGAATCCATCCGCCAGCGCGAGCGTCCATGCCTCGGCGGCGGCCTTGGCGGCTGCGTAGGCGGCGTTGGCGTTGGACGGTGCCTGCGCCTGCTTTGCGGACACGAGCACGAAGCGGCCGCTCCCGCTGGCGAGCAGCGCGTCATGGAAGGCACGGCTGGTGTGCTGGACCGTGCGCACCAGCAATTCGTGCAGCAGGTCCCAGTCCGACAGCGGGGCTTCGTGCAGCGGTTGCCCGCCCCTCCAGCCGCCCACCAGGTGCAGGAGCCCGTCGACCCTTCCGAACCGATCGAGGAGGGATGCGCACCACACGCGGGCTGACGCCTCGTCGAGAAGGTCAACCGCGCCACCGTCCCAGCGATCCTCGGGCAACCCAAGCTCGGCGCCGAGCTCATCTATACGCGACTGATCGCGATCGGCCCCGGCGACGGTGGCCCCGGCGGCCGCCAGACGTCCCGCCACGACCGGGCCCAGACCTCCGCCGATGCCGGCGATCGCGATCACCCTGCCATCGAGATTGGGCGACGTCACGCGCTTCATCATTTCACCGGCAGCCTGCATGGGCCAGATTCCCGGTCGTTAGCCGGAGTCTCGCCGTGCCGTCGCCGTCTCTAGAATCGCTGCTCCAACCGGGGGAGCGCCGGAGTAGGAGAGCCGGGCCGGTCTGTAAAATCGGTGGCACTGCCTGAGTGAGTTCGATTCTCACCTCCCCCACTCACTCACTTCTGGTTTCGAGTTGGCATACTCGCGGCGTGCTCGGGGACAAGTTCTATGCGCGCGCCTCTATGGCGATCGGTGCCAGGGGGCTGCGCTGGACCGGAAAGCTGAACGTGCCGCTCTATCGCCTCAGCGGCGGCAGGCTCGGCGGCCATGTCGCACAGGCTCCCGTCCTTCTGCTGACCACGACTGGCCGCAAGTCCGGGCAGAAGCGAACTGTGCCGGTCGTCTATCTGGCCGACGGCGATCGACTGGTCGTGATCGGCTCCAATGCCGGCCACAGCCGGGTGCCGGCCTGGTCACTCAACCTGAAGGCGAACCCGGACGCCGAGGTTGAGGTGAGGCGCGAGCGGCGCCCGGTCCGCGCCCGGGTCACCGAGGGCGAGGAGCGCGCCGAGCTCTGGCGTAAGCACAACGAGCAGTACTCGGGCTTCGACGAATACGAGGCCCGCACCGACCGCAACATTGCGGTCTTCGCCCTCGAGCCCCGCGATGCAGCGGGCGATGGGCCGGGATGAGCGCTCCCCCGCCCGAACCTGAACATGAGGGGCTGGACTCGGTCGGCGAGGTCATGCACCGCGCGGAGGCCATCGCCAAGGCCGGTGACAAGGCGGGGGCCGCAAGGTTGCTGACTCAGCTCGAGGCCTACATCCGCGAGCACGGAGAATCACTCGAGGCTCGCGACGACCCGCGAGAGTCGGCGAGGCAGCTCCTGGGCTACGTGTCGGGTTACTTCAAACCGGACACCGGTCAAGCGATTCTGGAGGTGTTCGACGTCGAGCACCCGGTCTTCGGCAGAGCGTCTCCCGATTGGCTGGAGGCCTATCTCGCGGGTGCGGCGGACGCGGAAGCAGATCGGTCTCGTCCGGACCAGTGACCTGAGCGGCTGGGCCGTAGGCCAAATTCGCAGCCGCAAGACCGCTAGCTACGACGACCCCCGCCCGAGCGGGATCTCGAGTCGGTCCTCAGCCAGCCCCGCGGAGCATCTGCGCCTCGGGGAGGCGCTGAAGCTTTTTCAGCGTGTTGTTCTCGATCTGGCGGATCCGCTCACGCGTCACGCCGAAGGCGCGCCCCACCTCCTCGAGGGTCAGCGGTTCCAGCCCGGAGAGTCCGTAGCGCAGCTCGATTACCTGCCGCTCGCGCTCCGGCAGGGCGTCAAGCGCTTTGCGCACTCCCTCCTTCTGAAGGTGTTCGCTCGCCTCCTCGAAGGGTTCGACCACCCCATCGTCGGCGACGAAGTCGCCGAGCTCGGACTCGTCCTCGTCCCCGACCGGTTTCTCGAGCGAGACCGGTAGCTGGGCGACTCGCAGGATCTCCCTCACGTCGCCGACCGACCAGCGCAGTTCGATAGCAATCTCCGCCGGCTCGGGCTCGCGACCAAGGCGCTGGACAAGCTGGCGCTCCACATGAGCCACCCGGTTCAACTTCTCGACCATGTGGACCGGAATGCGAATCGTCCGCGCCTTGTCGGCGATCGCCCGCGTCACGGCCTGGCGGATCCACCATGTCGCATAGGTGGAGAACTTGTAGCCGCGCCGGTAGTCGAACTTCTCCACCGCGCGGATCAGGCCGAGAGATCCCTCCTGAATCAGGTCGAGGAAGCTCAGGCCGCGGCCCAAATAGCCTTTTGCGATCGAAACGACTAGGCGAAGGTTGGCCTCCACCATTTGCCGCTTGGCGAGCATGTCTCCGCGCTCGATTCGCTTCGCCAATTCGACCTCCTGCTGGGCGGTCAGCAGGTCCACCTTGCCGATCGAGCGCAGGTAGAGCCGCAGCGAGTCGAGGCTGGGTTCAATGGTCAGGTCCAGCTCGGGTTTCTTCGGCTGGCCGTTGGTCGCCTCGCTCCGCTGCTCCTTGAAGGCGTCGACGCCGTCCTCCGCGAGCACTTCAACGCCGTGCTCCACCAGGCGCGTGTGCAGGCCGGCAACCTGCTCCTTGGTCACCTCCACCTCCTCGAGGGTGGCGGCGATGTGCTCAAAGGTGAGGAAGCCGCGCTCGCGCCCAAGCGCGATCAGCCCTTGGAGCTCCTCAGGCTCTGCAAAGGGCTGACTGCCCGAATTCTGCTCCAACCCGCTCGGGGCTGCCTCCAGCGGCTCGATCTCAGTCCTCCGTCCGACCCATTTCTCCTCCGCGGCTGACCCCGATGCTCCAGCCAGGGCGAAGTATAGGGAGGACAAACGCCCGCCATTCAGCGTCTATTCGAAAAGATCTGCGGCCAGCACGGGCACGGTTGCATACCCTTCATGGTCCAATGGCAGGCCAGGTCACAACAGTCTCCCCCTCCACACCCGACGTGCAGTCTTCGACTCCGGCAACCCGGGTCAGCCTCTCCCGGGTCGGCGTCACCGGGGTCGAGAAGGTGATCCGGGTCGAGGCCGGCGGCACTGAGAACCTCTACCACGCCGACTTCGAGTGCTTCGTCGACCTCAATCCCCTCCAGGCGGGCGTCCACATGTCGCGCTTCGAGGAGGTCGTCGCCGAGACGATCGATGAGGTCGTGCTCGGCGAGGCGTTCCGGGCCGAGGTCCTCGCCGCTCACATCGCCCAGCGCGTGCTTGAGCGCCAAGGGGGCCTGCGCGCCGAGGTCTCGGTCACCGCGCGCTACCCCGAGACCGTCACGACCCCGGCAAGCGGCCAACTGACGCAGGAGATCTACGTGCTGTTCGGGACCGCGGTCACCTCGGCACGGGGGACCCGGACGCTGACCGGGGTCCAGGCTCAGGGGATGACCGCGTGCCCCTGCGCCCAGGAGATGGTCGGCGGTCTGGCGCGCGAACGGCTCGCTGAGCACGGCTTCAACCCCGAGCAGATCGAGCTGGCACTCGACGCCGTTCCGATCGCGACCCACAACCAGCGCGGCATCGGCACCCTCCACGTCGGCTGTCCGGAGGGTGGTCCCGGGTGGATAGATGCGCCGGAGCTGCTGCGGATAGTTGAGCAATCGATGAGCTCGGAGATCTACGAGCTGATGAAGCGGCCCGACGAGCTTGCGGTCGTGGCCAAGGCCCATTCGCAGCCGCGCTTCGTCGAGGACTGTGTGCGAGAGATGGTGCGCCGGGTTGTCGAGGGCTATCCGGACCTTCCGGGCGAGGCGTTCGTGATGGCCCGCCAGGAGAATCTCGAGACCATCCATCGCCATAACGTGGTGGCCGAGCGCTACGGGAAGCTAGCCGACCTGCGCGGCGAGCTCGAGAGCGGCGAGCACCAGGGCCATCACCTCAGCATCCGCGAGTGGCTCGAGGCCCCCGCCGCCTGATCTTCGCTGTCGCGGGCCTCAGCTGGCCTTGGCCTTGACGCCGACCCGCGCTTCCCGCTCGGCCTCGATCCTGCGGCGCAGCCCGAAGAAGTAGTCGGCGCCGCTGATCACCGTCGCGGCGACGGCCAGGTAGACGAGCCCATTGACCCAGACGGGCGCCGGATTGGTCGCGATCAGGGCGATCACGGCGGCAATCTGCAGCACGGTCTTCAGCTTGCCGAGCCAGCTGGCGGCAATCACGATGCCGCGCTCGGCGGCGATCGCGCGCAGTCCGGTCACCGCGGTCTCCCGCGCGATGATCACCATCGCCACCCACGCGTCGAGACGGTTGAGCGAGACCAGGGCTACCAGCGCCGCTGTGATCAACAGCTTGTCGGCAAGCGGGTCCATCAGCTTGCCGAACGTCGTAACCGCGTCGCGCGAGCGGGCGAAGTAGCCGTCGAGGCCGTCGGTCAGCGCCGCGAGGGCAAAGACAGCGGCTGCCAGAGCGTCTCCGTTGGGAGTCTCTCCCAGCAGCGCGACGACGACGACCGGAACGGCGAGGATGCGCAGCAGGGTGAGGGCATTGGGGAGATTCAGCGGAAACATCAGTCGCCCTTTCCGGGCCTATCGGTAGGTGCCGCGCTCATATCGGCCATTTTGGACCCATCGGCTGCAAGCGCGGCGTCACGCCGCGCGAAGTACTCCTCTCCCTCAATGCTGACGTGCGGGACGATCCGGTCCAGCCAGCGCGGCAGCCACCAGGCGCGGCGGCCGAGAAGCACCATCACCGCCGGCACCAAGAGGCAGCGCACGAGAGTCGAGTCGATTGCGATCGCCACCGCCAGCCCGACGCCGAACTCCTTCACCACCGGATCGCCGTTGAGGACGAAGCTGGTGAAGACGCAGACCATGATCGCCGCCGCCGAGGTGATCACCCGGCCGGTGTTTGCCAGCCCTTCCGTGACAGCCCGGCGCTCATCGTCGTGCTGCTTGAAATGCTCGCGCATCTGCGTCAGCAGAAAGACCTCGTAGTCCATGGAGAGCCCGAAGAGGATCGCGAACATCAGCAGCGGCACGAAGCTGACGATCGGGATCGCCTGATCGAGGCCGATCAGCGATGAGCCCCAGCCCAGCTGGAATACCGCAGTCACCACCCCGTAGGCGGCCGCCACCGAGATCAGATTCATCGCGGCCGCCTTGATCGGCACCAGCAGCGAGCGGAAGGCGACAAGCAGGACGAGGAAGCTGAGCCCGACGACGATCGCGATCATCAGCGGCAGCTTGTCGGAGATCTGGGTGGCGAGGTCGATGTAGCCGGCGGTCTGGCCGCCGACAAAGGATTCGGCCTCGCTGCCCCGCAGCGCCTTGGGGATGGCGCTGTCGCGCAGGTCTTCGACCAGTTCGATCGTCTGGTCGGTCCACGGCTCCGAGCCGGCGATCACAGTGAAGACGCACACCGTCCCCTTTTCGTCGCAGGTTGGTTCGGACACCGTGGCGACATCGGGGGCGGCCGAGATCTCCTGCTCGAGCTTTGGGAGCACCTGCTTGGATTCCGCCGCGCTCGTGAATTCGGAGGCGACCAGCAGCGGACCGTTGTAACCGGGGCCAAAGCCCTTGTACATGGCTTCGTAGGCCTGGCGGGCCGTCGTGTTCTTGGGCAGGGCCCCGACGTCGTTCTGCCCCAGCTGGAGCTGGAAGATCGGCAGAGCGAGAGCCACCAGGACGGCAAGCGCCGCGACCGCCGAGCGCCAGGGCCTGGCAGCGACTCCCTCGGCCCAGCGCAGCCAGCCGTGCGGCTTTCGGTCGTCCGGATGGCCCTTGCCGAGCTTGACCCGCAGCGAGTCGATGTGGGGGCCGAGCGCGCCCAGCATCGCGGGCAGCAACGTGACCGCTGCACATACCGCAATGACGACGGCGATCGCCGCGGTGAAGCCAAGGGTCGCCACCAGCGGAATGCCCGCGAAGGCGAGCGAACAGAGTGCGATGACGACCGTGGTGCCGGCGAAGACGACCGCGCCACCGGCGGTCGCGGTTGCCCTGGCGATCGACTCGCGCAGCTCCATCCCGTCGCTGAGCTGGAGTTTGTGCCGGGTGACGATGAAGAGCGCGTAGTCGATCCCGACCCCGAGCCCGATCATCGTCGCCAGGGTCGACGCGACACCCGGAATCTGAACGAGCTGCTCGAGCAGCCGGATGATCGACAGCGCACAGGCGAGCCCGACCACCGCCGAGGCGATCGGCAGCATCATCGCCGTCACCGTGCCGAAGGCGAAGAGGAGGATGATCACCGCCGCGGTGATGCCGATCGCCTCGCTCTGCTCGGTCGAGGGCTTGGAGAGCTGCTGGCCCACGTAGCTGCCGACTGAGGTTGCGAGACCGGCGGCGCGTGCCGGGCCCGCGGAGTCGAGGATCTGCTGCGCCTGCTTTTCGTCGATTTCCCCAGGCCCGATCCCGAGGATGACCGGGATGTAGCCGATCTTTTCGTCTTCGCTGAGGAAGGCGGTGCCGGCCGGGCCGAGAGGGCTGACCGCGGAGTTGACGTCGGGCAGCGCTTCCAAGCGCTTCACCGACTCGTCGATCGCCTTTGCGTATCGGGAGTCGGTCAGCTTGCCCTGGCCTGCTTCGAAGACCAGCGGATTGCTGCCGTAGGCCTGTTCGGGCAGGTTGTCTTCCAGCAGTTCCGTTGCCTTTGTCGAACCGGTGCCCGGCAGCGTCAGGTTTTCGCTGGTCTTGTCGCCCGAGGCCTGACCGAGGACGACTAGGGCAACCGCGAGCACGATCCAGCCGGCGATGACCGGATAGTGGTGGCGCGAACAGAAGCGCCCGATCGCGTAGAGGGGCCCGGTCACTACGCGATCATCCCCCACCATCCGGACCGCTGGCGCCCGGAGGCGGCACCTCGCCGCCGTCGAACGCCTCGGGGATCGAGTCGGACAGGCTGGCCCCCAGCCCCTGGCGCAGGACCACCAGGTGCTGCGCGTGCGCGGCAGCGAGCGAGGCGGCAAGCGTGCGTGGCGCCGAGGTGTTAAGACGCGGCGCCACGTCAACGTAGGCAGCGAGCGCGGCGCTCTCGAGTTCGTAGGCAAGATCGAGGACGGCTGCCCGGTCCCCGGTGGCGTCGAGCTCGCTCGCTTCGGCATCGGTCTCGCCGCCCACGCCCCTGATCGACTTTGTCAGGGCGTCCACGTATTCGCCCTGCTGGGCGCGCAGTCGCCGCCCGACCCCGTACAGGCGGCCGCGCAGCAGCGGCAGGCCGAGCGCGTAGGCGTCGCGCAGCGTCAACTCGCGGGCGAGCGCTTCGTTGAGCGCTGCGGCGTCAGCGCCCTTTTCCGGGTCGGTCTCGGCACCATGGCCATTCTTCCCGCAGCCGCCCACGGCGATTGCGAAGACAGCGGCAAGAACGGCGGCGCGGCCCTTGCCGCGCCGCCGGCCATGGCGACTCACTGGGTGATCAAGGCTCACAGGCCGGCAAGCCTATGGGCTCGGGATTGCCGGCCGGGTGAGGGCGAGGACGGTTACTTCCCTTTCTTTTTCGCTTTGCCTTTGCGTTTCCCGCCAGACGCTTTCGCCTTGCCCTTGCCCGGCTTCTTGGCGGCCGAATCGGACGCCTCGTAGCCGAGCATTGCAACCGATGCAGAGATCCCCTCGCCCTTCGATTTGGTTAGGCGTTTGGCGGCTTCCCCGTTCAGCTTCGTCACCTGCTTGAGGGTGTCGTCCAGCAGCTTCTGCAGGTCCTTCCAGGCCTTGTCGTCAAGCATCAGGGGCGTCCAGCTGAAGTGACGGTCGGCCCGATCGTCGAACGCGCCGTCCTCCATTGCGGCGACCGCATCGTCCATGACGGCTTCGAGCAGATCGGCGCTCATCCCCACCCGGACAGAGTCGGGCAGGGCCTTCCAGTCGCGGCCAGTCAGGAAGGCACGTGACGTGGCGCGGTAGTAGTGCTCGACCGCCCCCCGCCGGGGCACGGTTTTGACCAGCGTGATGACCTTGTAGTCCCTGAGCACTTTGACGTGGTAGCTGACCTGGCTCAGGCCTTCGCCCAGCTCCTTGGCTAGTTCGTTCGGGCTGGCCATCCGTTCGTTGAGGATCGCCAGGATCTCGGCCCTCAGCTCATGTGCCAGCGACTTGACCAGGGCCTGATTCACGCCGCGATTGCCTTTGGCCCCGCCTTTGCCTTTCCTCCCACCTTTTCCTTTTTTGCTGCCTTTGCCGGGCTTTCTTTTTGCAGGCAAAGCAAACCTCCGATCGTTGCGCAGTTGTTTAACCACTCGATCATATTCCGAGCAAAGATCGCATTGCAACCCCGGTAGGTCCTTTCCTCCACCCCATCGCGCGCTGATAGAACGAGCGAAATCGTGAGCGAGCCACGGACCTCACTCCCGCCCGCTGCCGGCGATCTCGCCGAGCTGACCACCCAAGTCCATGCGTGCAGGAGGTGCCCGCGGCTGGTCTCGTGGCGGG
>Ga0210110_1000164_pt1 | contig 23188 bp, 17 predicted proteins | sample China_Galinas_PW_2_FD_184865 | JGI IMG/M metagenome (GOLD analysis project Ga0210110, IMG submission 184865) | Wetland microbial communities from San Francisco Bay, California, USA, that impact long-term carbon sequestration - China_Galinas_PWB_D1... | ecosystem: Environmental > Aquatic > Marine... | reverse complement strand
CCCCGCCGCTGCCGGGCCAGCGCGCGGACGTCTCGCTGCACACGCTGCGCGCCGGGGCGACGACCGGCGGGCCCGACGACCCACCGATCCACGAGCCGGGCAGCCGCGAGACCGCGGTCGTGCTGGCCGGCGTCGTCGCGCTGACGGTCGACGGGGCGCGCCACGACCTGCGCGCCGGCGACAGCGTCACCTTCGACGCCGACCTGCCGCACCACTTCGAGAACGACGGCGACGAGCAGGCACGCTTCCTCGCCGTGATAGCCGCCGGACTGAGGAGGAGCTGAGATGGCACAGACGATGTTCGACAAGATCTGGGGCGCCCACGAGGTCTCCGACGGCCTGCTCTACATCGACCTGCACCTGGTGCACGAGGTGACCTCGCCGCAGGCCTTCGACGGGCTGCGGATGGCGGGCCGCCGGGTGCGGCGCCCCGACCGCACGCTGGCCACCGCGGACCACAACGTGCCCACCGACGGCACCACGGCGGCGCGGCTGATCGCCGACCAGCTCTCGCGCGTGCAGGTCGAGACCCTGGAGCGCAACTGCGAGGAGTTCGGCGTGCCGCTCTACTCGCTGGGCTCCGACCGGCAGGGGATCGTCCACGTGATCGGGCCCGAGCTGGGCGTCACCCAGCCCGGCATGACGATCGTCTGCGGCGACAGCCACACCTCGACCCACGGCGCCTTCGGCGCGCTCGCCTTCGGCATCGGCACCTCGGAGGTCGAGCACGTGCTGGCGACGCAGTGCCTGGTGCAGAAGCGGCCGCAGACGATGCGCATCCGCTACTCGGGCGAGCTGGGGCCGGGGGTGACGCCGAAGGACCTGATCCTGGCGACGATCGGCCGCCTCGGCACCGGCGGCATGGTCGGCCACGCGGTCGAGTACGCCGGGCCGGCGATCGAGTCGCTCTCGATGCCGGGGCGGATGACGGTCTGCAACATGACGATCGAGGGCGGCGGCCGGGCGGGGATGATCGCCCCCGACGAGACGACCTTCGAGTGGGTGCGCGGCAGGGCCGCGGCGCCCCCCGACTTCGACGCTGCGGTGGCGCGCTGGCGCGAGCTGCCCAGCGACGAGGGCGCCGAGTTCGACCGCGAGATCGAGATCGACGCGGCGGGGATCTCGCCGATGGTCACCTGGGGGACCAACCCCGGGATGGTCGTCGAGGTCACCGACGCCGTCCCCGACCCGGCGGCGCTCGACTCGCCGGCGGACCGCGAATCGGCCGAGCGGGCGCTCGCCTACATGGCGCTGGAGCCGGGGACCCCGATGACCGAGGTAAGGCCCGAACGGGTCTTCATCGGCTCCTGCACCAACTCACGGGTCGAGGACCTGCGCGAGGCGGCGGCGATGGTCGACGGCCGCAGGGTCGCCGGCTCGGTGCGGGCGATGGTCGTTCCCGGCTCGCAGCAGGTCAAGGCCGAGGCCGAAGCCGAGGGGCTGCACGACGTCTTCCGCTCGGCCGGCTTCGAGTGGCGCGAGGCGGGCTGCTCGATGTGCCTGGGGATGAACCCGGACACGCTGATCGAGGGCGAGCGCTGCGCCTCGACCTCGAACCGCAACTTCGAGGGGCGCCAGGGCAAGGGCGGCCGCACCCACCTGGTCAGCCCGAGGATGGCCGCGGCGGCGGCGATCGAGGGACATTTCGTCGACATCCGAGACTGGAGGTAGCGATGAGGCCCATCGATGTCATCGAGGGTGGCGTATCCGTCCTTGATCGGGCGGACGTGGACACCGATCAGATCATCCCCAAGCAGTTCCTCAAGCGGGTCGAGCGGACCGGCTTCGGCGAGTTCCTCTTCTACGACTGGCTGCGCTCGGGGGAGATCGAGCTGGCGCCGAACCCGATCCTCGTCGCCGGGCGCAACTTCGGCTGCGGCTCCTCGCGCGAGCACGCCCCCTGGGCGCTCGAGGACTTCGGCTTCGAGGCGATAGTCGCGCCCTCCTTCGCCGACATCTTCTACGCCAACTGCACGAAGATCGGCCTGCTGCCGGTGGTGCTCGACGAGCAGCACTGCCGCGCCGTGGCCGAGGCGGGCGAGGTGCGGATCGACGTCGACGACCAGACGCTCACCTGCGCCGCCGGCGTCTTCGAGTTCGAGATCGAGCCCGACGTCAAGCACCGCCTGCTGAACGGCCTCGACGACATCGGCATCACGCTCGAGAGCGCCGCCGCGATCGACTCCTTCGAGGCCGCCCAGGGCGCCGCCGCCGGCCCGTCCACGACGGCGCTGTAGGGCGGCCGTGGCCGGCGCGATGAACAGCGGCCTGCGCGAGTGGGACGCCGAGACCTACGACGCGGTCTCCGACCCGCAGTTCGAATGGGGCATGGAGGTGCTGGAGCGGTTGGAGCTGCGCGGCGACGAGGCGGCGATCGACGCCGGCTGCGGCTCCGGCAGGATCACCGCCGAGCTGCTCGACCGGCTCCCAGGCGGGAGGCTGCTCGCCGTCGACGGCTCCGAGGCGATGATCGAGAAGGCGCGCGGGCGGCTGGGGGAAAGGGCCGCCTACCGCGTTGCCGACCTGGCCGAGCTGGAGGTCGCCGAGCCGGTCGACCTGATCTTCTCGACCGCGACCTTCCACTGGATTCCCGATCACGATGCGCTTTTCCGCCGCCTGCACGCGGCGCTGAAGCCGGGTGGCCGCCTGGTGGCCCAGTGCGGCGGCCAACGCAACGTCGCCGAACACACCGGCGCGATCGCCGCGGTCGGCGCCCGGCCCGAGTTCGCTCCCCACCTGTCCGGGATGACCGCCATGTGGAACTTCGCCGGCCCCGACGAGACCGAGCGGCGCCTGCGCGCCGCGGGCTTCTCGCGGGAGCGCTGCTGGCTGCAGCCGAAGCCCGTCACCCCGGCCGACCCGCTCGCCTTCATCACCACCGTCACCCTCGGCCCGATCCTCGCCCAGCTCCCCGACGACCTCCACCGCCCCTTCGCCGAAGCCGTCCTCGAGGAGTCCCCCGAGCCCTTCACCCTCGATTACGTCCGCCTCAACATCGAGGCCACGGCCTGAATCACCGCCCCGCCCGCGCCAGCAGCCCTTCCACCGCCAGCCCCCGGTCATAGCGCTCGCCCCGCCCGAGCGAGTGAAGCGCCCCGGGCGCCGGCTCGACCCCGGCCTCCCGGTTGCGCTCTCGCAGACGCGAGGCGCTGCCGCGGGCGGGGGAGGGGACCGAGGGGACGATTCGCCCGTCGGGGCGGCGGAAGACGAGCGAGCCGTCGGGCCCTCGCGCCACCGCGAAGCCGCCCTCGTGCACCAAGCGGTGGTGGCGACCGCAGAGCAGCACCAGGTTGGCGAGCTTGGTCTCCCCGCCGTGCGCCCAGTGCACGATGTGGTGGGCATCGACCCAGCTCGCGTTCTCACAGCCCGGGAAGCGACAGCGCCCTTCGTCTCTGTACTCGAGCGCCCGGCGCATCGCCGATGGCACGGCCCTGCTTTTGCGCCCGACGTCGAGCTCCCCCTTCGGCCCGTGCAGGACTGAGAGAAGCGAGGCCTCGCAGGCGATCCGCCTTGCGGACTCCGCGCAGATCGCCGGGCCGTCCTCCAGATGGCATCCCGGCTCCTCGGGGCCGCCTGCGAGCGCCCCTGCCTCGGCGTGGACCACCACCTGGTGGCGCTCTGGGGCCGGACGGGGCGCAGAGGCGCCGGAGAGCGAGCGCTCGGCGAGCTCGGCCAGGGCGTCGGCCCTGCTCACCCTGGGGTGCTCGCGCAGCTCTGAGGGCGGTTCCGGTTCTGCGGAACCGCCTTGGGAGCACACCTCGTGGGCGACTTCGCGCTCGGAGATCGCCTGCTTTGCGACCTCGATCGCCTTCACGAACAGGGCGCCGTCTTCGGGGGAGAGCCTGCCGCGGAGCAGCAGGCTGCCGTCCTCGTCCCATTCGGTGGTGAGGAAGCGCTCGGCGGGGGCGGCCTCGGCGTCCTGTACGGAGACCGCCCGCCTGTATCCGCGCACCAGGCGCTCCAGCTGGGACGCCGTCGCCCAGCGGGCCATCTCCAGGAGCTCTGACTCGATCTCAGGCGTGGCGATCCTGGTGATCGCCCGCACCTTGGAGTAGCTGAGCTCGCCGCGGGCAAAGCAGGCCTTCACATCCGCCAGCCCCTCCAGCGCCCTCGCCACCCGCACGTGTTCGCGCGCCGAGCGCGGGTCGATCCCGCAGCGCCAGGCGATCCAGGCCCCGCAGGAGTGAAAGCCCCAGGCCGTATGCGCCTCGCGGCGCTCGAACTCCGCCACCAGCTCCAGCCAACGGCACATCGCCGCCGCGATGTGCGCCGCCAGCTCGCCGATCTCGCGCTCCAGCCACTCGGTCGGGGCCCCGGCCAGGCCCCCGTGCGCGACCTCGGACGCGTCGAGCGCCCCCTCTGCCGCCTTCGTCCCCGTCTCTACGAACATGTGTTCGATAGTACGGCTGTCGTCGGACACACAGACCGACCCCCGAAACCCGCAAATTGCGGACGGCTCAAGGCGGTTCCGCGGGGCCGGGGATCCCCAGAGGCCCCGTGCTGCTTCCGCTTCTCGTCCGATGCGAGAGTGTCAACGGCACCCGCCAACCCTCTCGCAATCACGCGAGAGCAGGAGCCCGTCGAGCACCTGAACGTGTACGAGCTGCCGAGCCTCGACGGGGACGGTGGTACCGCGAGAGCGTTGGACGGCGCCCTGCCCGCGTAGATCTCTAATGTTCGAACGAGATGAGCGGATCGCTCCTCCAGCAGATGCAGGATATGGCCACCACGGACACCATGCCGGCGGCCTCACTCCTGCGCAAGGGTTTGGTCCTAGCCCGGCGGTTGAAGTATCCGCCGCTTGGCGAGTGGGCTCAGATGGAGCTTGAGGGGTATCCACCGGATGCCGACCTTCCCGATTATCGTGCCTACCGGCGTTGTCAGGTGCTGGGCAACTTCAATGGGCCGGCAGGGTCGGGCATGAGGAACCAGCCCCTTCCCTCTGGTGCAGTGGAGGAGGCGCACCGCGAGTCGCTCTTCGGCTATGAGCTCCGCGAGGGCATCCCCAAGTACGAGTCACTCGTGGCGCAGGGTGAGGGCGTGACGATTCCGTGGAACACCGACTTCGTCGTCCATTACCAGGCCGCCTTCTTTGAGTTCATGGGCCTGTCGAACGCGTGGAGAGAGGTAGGTCGTGCGGCATTGGTCGAGGTCATCGAAGGGGTTCGAACGCGGTTGCTCAACTTTTGCCTGGATATAGAAGCGACGAATCCCGAGGCAGGTGAGGCCGACGCAGGTACCACTCCGGTTCCGGCTGAGGAGGTGAGCGCCGCGTTTCAGCTCAACATCATGGGCGACAACAATGTTGTGACGACCGCGGGTCGCGACGTCAACCAGCGGGTAACGCTCGATGGTCCTCGGTGGCATGAGTTGAGAGAAACGCTTGCCGATCTGGGGGTCCCTGACGACGAGCTTGGTGCACTGAAGGATGCACTTGAGGACGATGTGAACCGAGACCTCCCAGCGGGAGCACTCGGCCCCTCGACGGCTACGTGGCTGGAGAGGATCAACGAGGCGATCAAAACCGGCGCAGTTGCCGTCGGGACCGACGCCGCGGGTGGCCTGATCGCGATTGAGTTGTTGAAGTTCCTAGGGGCAGGATAGGCACCCCGCGGCTGCAATGCAGCGATGCGGTAGCGGGATTTAAGAACCGTCCAGGTGGTCCCGGAGCTTCTCGAACTCTGGGCTATCAGGAGCGATGGGGCCGAAGCCCTCCAACAAACCGCGAAGGAAGATCGCCTCGAACTCCCTCCAGTCCTGATTAGGGACGATGTCCAGAATCAGGATGACCAGCTGTGCATGAACCCAGTAGGCCTGCCCGAGCACCGTTAGCTCGGCTGGCGCCGGGAGTGCCCGCGGTTTCCGTTGGTCCTCACGGTTGAGCGCCACCGGCATCCCGGCGGCGGTGTGATGGAGTAGCTGGGTGTTCCACTTCTGGGCCTTCTCGTACATCTCCCGCAAGACCGGTTTCTCGCCCCCCATCCTGGGATGGAATCGCTCCGCCTCCTCAAGCTCTGTGACGAGCTCCGGCATGTTGATTTTCGATCCGTCCCGACGGATACCCCACCAGTCACGCTGGGCGTAGGCCCCGAACTCGTCCTTCAGGTCGTCCTCTCGGCCTACAAGGTCGGAGATGTCCGGTGGCTCGACACCATGCCGCCGCGCCGTCGCCGCCTCGTTCAAGCGCATGGCGTCCAGGTGATCCAGATAGCGATTCACAAGGAACTCGGGATCGTCCTCGTGGAGAACGATCCAGTGCGCCACGACCATGTCCTCGAAGAGTGAGCGGCACAGCATTGCCGCCTGGATCGTCTGCCTTGCGCGGGTGAGTTGGTAGATGGCGAAGAAGGTCTCTTGAGCGCGGGCGGCCGTCCCGGCCACGATCTGCTCCATATGCGTGTCCGTCATCAACTCAAGGCCCGCCAGGTAACTGCCGGTCACCTCGCACGCCTTCAGCTGGCGCTCGATCATGTCCTCGGGGCTAATCGCCATGTGGCATGACGATAAACATCCAAGCTGGCAGCCACGGTGTCACCAGCTGGTTGACATCGACCCGCTCGGCCAACTTCAACGCCCCAAGGCTGTGGTTGGGCCTGCGCGCTAAGAATGCTTCCCACTCACAGCGCAGTGGCTCGCGCCGGGTGGAACGACCAAGCTATGAGCGCCTGAGGCCGTAGGCGCTCCTGCTTCGCGCGAAGAGCGGCGGTCAGTCCCGAGCTGGGCCGGGGTGCCATAACCGGTCGCAGCTGGACCACATCGCAGACAGGGCGAGCCGGGCGCAGCACCGCAGCCTGCCGCGATAGCCCCAGCCTGGACGCCGTGCATAGGATCGGGGGCATGAAGACAAACCGTCCATTGGCCGACCGCATGGAGGTTGCGGCGCCGGGCTTGGCCGCATTGATCGCGCGGGCGTTCGTCCACCTACCCGAGCCACTTCGCCGCCGTGTCCTTGGGGCCGCTTTCGACCGAGCCCGCGACGCATTCAACCGCGGTGATCTCGAAGCGGTCTTTGCCCTTTTCGACGCCGAGGTGGAATATGTCCCACCGCCCGCCCTGTACCAGGGCGAGCCACTGCAGGGACGCGAGGCGGTATTCGCCTTCTGGCGAGGTATTCTCGCCCGATACGAGGACAGCACAATCGCGAACCTCTCCCTCGAAGAGGCTGTACCTGGCCGCATCGTGCGCGGCGCCCGTCTTTGCCATCGCTCCCAGGTCGAGGGCGATCAGATCTCCTACGAGATCGTGCAGACGACTGAGCTAGTCGGTGGTCGCGTCGTGCGACAGGTCAACACGCAGGCTGACGCCGAGGCTATGGCTTCGGGGCCACGCCGCAGCCAGATGCGGCCACGGAGGCTGAAATGAACGCCGGATCTACTGCTGCTTCGCGCGATTGTCAGCGCGGGGGATGCTGGGATGCCCGCGCTGGGCGGGGGCGATCCATCCTCGGTGTGCGCTCCCTGGCGTGGCGGAGGGCTCAGTCCTCGGCCGCGGCCGGCGGCGCCGGCGTCAGGCCGTGCCGACGCATCACCGCCGCCAGCGCGGCGAGGTCCGGCGGCCCACCGGCGGACGCGGCCAGGACCTCTCCCACCTCCTGGAAGTAGCCGGGCCCGAAGACGCCGGGGCTGGCAATCGCCAGGAACGCGGCGTCGGCACTGCCGCGGTTCTCGAAGCCGTGGATGGCGCCGCGCGGCACGCACACCGCCTCGCCCTCCCCGACCTCGATCGACTCGCCGTCGATCGTCCACGTGGTGACGCCCTCGAGCCCGTAGATCGTCTCCTCGAAGGCGTCGTGGCTGTGCGGCGCCGGCATCCGGGAGTTTGCGGGGACGTAGCATTCGAAGACGCTGACGCTGCCGCCCGAGTCGGAGCCCTCGACGAGGAAGCGAACGCCGAGCTGGCCGACGGTGATGGTCTCTTTGGCTTCCTGGGTCAATGGGTCTCCTCCTGCGCTCTGCCGAGTAGGTAAAGTAACTTGACGAATATACGCCCTTCCGCAAACTTGTCAAGTCACTTGACCGATTCCGGGAACAAGTCCGCCGCACCCCCTCCACCGCTGATCGGTGCGCTGCTCCGCGCGCCCTGGGAAGCGGTGCACGGGAGGATGCTCGCCGGCCTGCACCAGCGTGGCTATGCCGACCTGATCGCCCCGCACCTGAGCATCCTGCAGTACCCGGGGCCCGAGGGCATGCGCCCGTCGGACCTGGCGACCCGCACGCGGATGACCAAGCAGGCGCTGAACTACCTGCTCGGACAGATGGAACGGCTCGGATACCTGATGCGCATGGCGGATGGGGCCGACCAGCGGGTGAGGCGCATACGCCTCACTTCCCGCGGGCGCGAGGCGAGCGCGACGATGCGCGAGATCGTGCTCGAGCTCGAGACCGAGTGGGCGCAGAGGCTGGGCCCCCGTCGGTTCGCCGAGCTGCGCGAGCTCTTGACCGAGCTCGACGGGACGACGCCCGGCGGCCCGTCGTCTTCCTAGCCGGCGAACCGTGCGATAGAAGCGCCGCTCCGAGGCGGCGAGGTCCGCGACTTGGGATAGCCAGGGAACGCGTCGCCGGGGTGAACGTCCGCTGGGTCGAGCTCGATGATCCTGTCGAGCGGACGCTCTTCGAGATGTACGCGGCCCTTGCGCTGGATACGGTCGCCTTCAACTCCTTCGAGACGCACTGATCGGGATAGAGTGGCCGGCTCGATGAGTCGCTCACCGCGCATAGTGCTGCTGCCCGGGGACGGGATCGGGCCGGAGATCGTGGCGGCGGCGCGGCGGGTGCTGGAGGCGCTGGGGGAGTTCGAGTTCGAGGAGCGGTTGATGGGGGGGTGCTCGATCGACGCGCACGGAGTGGCGTTGACCGACGAGGTGCTGGAGGACTGCCGGGGGGCCGACGCGGTGCTGCTCGGCGCGGTCGGCGGGCCGAAATGGGACACCACCGATCCCGACGCGCCGCGCCCCGAGCAGGGGCTGCTGGGGCTGCGCAAGGGGATGGGCCTGTACGCGAACCTGCGGCCGGTGCGGCCCAGCCCGGCGCTGGTCGGGGCGAGCCCGCTGCGCGAGGAGCGGATCGCCGGCACCGACCTGCTGGTCGTGCGCGAGCTGACCGGCGGCATCTACTTCGGCGACAGCGGTCGCGCGGGCGACTCGGCCCATGACACCTGCGAGTATTCGGTCGGTGAGATCGAGCGGATCGCCCGCGCCGGCTTCGCCGCCGCGCAGCGCCGCGCCGGCGGTGACGGTCGCCGCCCCCGCGTCACCTCGGTCGACAAGGCGAACGTGCTGGAGACCTCGCGGCTCTGGCGCGAGGTGGTCGGCAGGGTCAGCGAGGAGTACCCGGAGGTCGAGCTCGACCACCTGCTGGTCGACAACGCGGCGATGCAGCTGGTCTCGCGGCCGGCCGACTTCGACGTGATCGTCACCGAGAACCTCTTCGGCGACATCCTCAGCGACGAGTCGGCGATGCTCACCGGCTCGCTCGGCATGCTGCCCTCGGCGAGCCTCGGCGAGGCCGGCGCGCCCGGCCTGTTCGAGCCGGTGCACGGCTCGGCCCCCGACATCGCCGGCCGCGGCGTCGCCAACCCGCTCGCCACCTTCCTCAGCGCGGCGATGCTGCTGCGCCACGGCCTCGGCCGCGCGCCGGAGGCCGAGCGGATCGAGGCGGCAGTGGACGCCGTCCTCGGGCAGGGCCTGCGCACTCCGGACCTGGTGAGCGGCACCGTCGCCCAGGCGCCGACCCCGGCGGACCCGACGCCGGAGCGCGAGGTCGGCACCGGGGAGATGACCGACGCGGTGCTGGCGGCCCTGTAGCTCGACCTTCGCGGAGCCATCGGGCATACTTCTCCACGATGGAGACGGCTGAGCTGATCTGGCAGAACGGCGAGTTCGTGCCCTGGGACGAGGCGAAGACCCATGTCCTCAGCCACGGGCTGCACTACGGCACCGGCGTCTTCGAGGGGATCCGCTGCTACGAGACCGAGCGCGGTCCCGCCGTCTTCCGGCACCGCGAGCATCTCGCCCGGCTGGAGAAGTCCGCCGAGCTCTACTACTTCCAGCTCCCCTACAGCGCGGAGGAGCTGCGCGAGGCGACCAACGAGCTGATCCGCCGCAACGGCCTCGGCTCCTGCTACATCAGGCCGCTCGCCTACCGCGGCTACGGCAATCTCGGCCTCTACGCGACCGACGCGCCGATCGACGTGATCGTCGCCGCCTTCCCCTGGGGCGTCTACCTGGGCGAGGAGGGAATGCAGCACGGCATCCGCACCAAGGTCTCCTCCTGGCGCGCGATCTCCGGCGACAGCCTGATCCCGCACTCCAAGGCCGCCGGCCAGTACCTCAACTCGGTGCTGGCGAAGACCGAGGCCACGGCCGCCGGCTACGACGAGGCGATCCTGCTCGACTCGCACGGCCGCGTCTCCGAGGGCTCGGGCGAGAACGTCTTCGTCGTCCGCGACGGCGTCATCTGCACGCCGCCGCACACCGCCGCGATCCTCGACGGGATCACCCGCAACGCGGTGGTGCAGATCGCCAGGGACCTGGGCTACACGGTCGAGGAGCGCGACATCGCCCGCGCCGAGCTCTACCTCGGCGACGAGGTCTTCCTCACCGGCACCGCGGCCGAGCTGGTGCCGGTGCGCGAGGTCGACGACCACCCGCTCGGCGAGCCGGGGGAGATAACGCGCGTGATCCAGGCGAAGTTCCAGGACGCCCTGCACGGCCGCGCCGAGGAGTACCTGGAGTGGCTCGACTTCGTCGAGGCTCCGACCGGGCGAATTACGCCGGCCGCCTAGCGGCTGGCGCTGCGCTGCGCGCGACCCCCGGTTGAACCCCTCTCGGAAAGGCAGCATCGGATGGAACAGGTGAAGCTCTACGACACCACCCTGCGGGACGGCCTCGGCACGCCCGGCCTCTCGCTCTCGGTCGACGAGCGGCTGAAGCTCGCGCAGGCGCTCGACCGGCTCGGCGTGCAGACGATCGAGGCCGGCTTCCCGACCTCCAACCCGCGCGAAATCGAGTTCTTCGAACGGCTCGCCGAGCTCGAGCTGGAACAGGCGACGATCGCCGCCTTCGGGATGACCCGGCGGGCCGGCGCCGCGGCGGAGGAGGACGAGGCGCTGGCCGTGCTCGCCGGCACCTTCGCGCCCGCCGTCTGCCTTGTCGGCAAGAGCTGGAAGCTGCACGTGGAGAAGGTGATCCGCACGACGCCGGAGGAGAACCTGGCGATGATCGCCGACTCGGTCGCCTCCTGCCGCGAGCGCGGCAAGCGGGTCGTCTACGACGCCGAGCACTTCTTCGACGGCTACCGCGACGACCCCGGCTACGCGCTCGAGTGCGCCCGCGCGGCGGCCGGAGCCGGGGCCGAGAACGTCACCCTCTGCGACACCAACGGCGGCAGCCTGCCGGAATTCGTCGCCGAGGCGACCGCAGCGGCGGTCGAGGCGCTCGGCGAGGGGGTCGAGGTCGGCATCCACACCCACGACGACGCCGGCTGCGCGGTCGCCAACTCGCTCGCCGCGGTCACGGCCGGGGCGCGGCTCGTCCAGGGGACGCTCAACGGCTACGGCGAGCGCTGCGGCAACGCGAACCTCTCCTCCGTGCTGCCCTCGCTGCAGCTGAAGATGGGCTTCGACGTGATCCCCGCCGAGCGCCTGGCGGAGCTCAGCCGTGTCTCCCACTACGTCGACGAGCTCTGCAACATGACCCCCGACCCGAGCCGGCCCTACGTCGGCTGGCACGCCTTCACCCACAAGGCGGGGATGCACGGAGCCGCGGTCGAGATCGACCCCAGCACCTTCGAGCACGTCGAGCCGGAGCTGGTCGGCAACCACGGCGAGAGCTCGCCCTCCGAGCTCTCCGGCAGGGGGACGGTCCGCGCCCAGGCCAGGCGGCTGGGGGTCGAGATGGACTCGGAGGCGACCGGGACGGCGGTCGAGCTGCTGAAGCGGCGCGAGCACCGCGGCTACCACTACGAGGCCGCCCCTGCGTCCTTCGAGCTGCTGCTGCGCCGCGCCGCAGACAGCTACACGCCGCTGTTCCGGCTCGAGAGCTACCGCGTCATCACCTCGAAGAAGGAAGACGGCGAGGCGGAGACCGAGGCGACGATCCGCGTCCACGTCGGCGACGAGCGCCACGTCTGCTGGGCGGTCGGCAACGGGCCCGTGAACGCCCTCGACAGGGCGCTGCGCGAGGCGCTCGCCGCGCACTACCCGGAGCTGGCCGGGGTCGAGCTGACCAACTACAAGGTGCGGATCCTCGACGAGAGCCACGGCACCGGCGCGGTCACCCGGGTGCTGCTCGAGTCCAAGGACAGCGAGCGCGAGTGGGGGACGATCGGCGTCTCGGAGAACATCATCGAGGCCTCCTGGGAGGCGCTCGTCGACTCACTCGAGTACTCCCTCCAGCCAAGATGAGCGAGCCGATCCCACTCGCAAAGCCGGAGCTCGGCCCGCGCGAGGAGGAGCTGGCGCTCGAGGTGCTGCGCTCGGGCCGGCTCTCGCTGGGGCCGATGGGCGAGCGCTTCGAGCGCGACTTCGCCGCCTGGCTGGGAGTCGAGGACGCGGTCGCCGTCTCCAGCGGCACGGCGGGGCTGCACCTCGGCGTGCGGGCGCTCGGCTGGGGGCCCGGGGACGAGGTCCTGACCAGCCCCTTCAGCTTCGTCGCCTCGGCCAACTGCCTGCTCTACGAGGGCGCCCGCCCGGTCTTCTGCGACGTCGACCCGGAGACGCTGGACCTCGACCCGGCGGCGGTCGACGCGGCGCTGGGCGAGCGCAGCGCCGGCGTCCTGCCGGTCCACATCTTCGGCTACCCGGCGGCGATGCCCGAGCTCGAGGCGATCGCCGCGCGGCACGGCCTCGGGGTGCTCGAGGACGCCTGCGAGGCGCTCGGCGCCGTCGACTCGGAGGGCCGCGCCGTCGGCGCCCGCGGCAACCTCGCGACCTTCGCCTTCTACGCCAACAAGCAGATGACCACGGGGGAGGGGGGGATGGTGATCCCGCCCAGCCCAGGGGTCGCCGCTCGCCTGCGCGCCGAGCGCAACCAGGGCCGCGCCGCCGACATGGGCTGGCTCGACCACGGCGGGCTCGGCTTCAACTACCGGCTCTCCGACCTCGCCGCGGCGCTCGGCGTCGCCCAGGTCGAGAGGCTCGACGAGCTGCTCGCCGGCCGCGCCGCGGTCGCGGCGCTGTACGAGGGCGGGCTGGCCGGGGTCGAGGGAGTGACGACGCCGGTCGCCGCGCGCGGCGCCGAGCGGCGCGGCTGGTTCGTCTACCCGGTGCGGCTCGCCGACGGGATCGACCGCGACGCCGTCATCGCCCGGCTCGCCGAGCGCGGGGTCGCCTCCAAGGCCTACCTGCCCTGCATCCACCTGTTCCCGCACCTGCGCGAGCTCGGCTGGCGCGAGGGCCAGTTCCCGGTCGCCGAAGCCGCCGCCGCCCACTCCCTCGCCCTGCCCTTCTTCCCGGCGATGACGGAGGGGCAAGTGGAACGTGTCTGTGCGGACTTGGACTGCGCAATACGATCCCGATGACGGTGCGGCGGAGCGACAAACTCGCAAGCATCCATATCTGATTCCCTGCGCGGCGAGTTTGTCGCGATTGTTATGTCCCCGAGATTTCGCAAAGAGCCCGACCCGCGCTTCTGGCGCCTCAACCGCTCGATCGAGTTCGACGCGCGGCTGGCGCCGTACGACATCGACCAGTCGCAGGCGCACGCGCGGGGGCTGCGCGCGATCGGCGTGCTCGACGACGGCGAGCTGCGGCGGATCGTGACCGGGCTCGAGCAGGTGCGGGCCCGGATCGGCCAGGCGGGCTTCTCCTTCGAGGCCGCCGACGAGGACATCCACATGGCGATCGAGCGCCTGCTCGGCGAGGAGATCGGCCCGCTGGCCGGCAAGCTGCACACCGGCCGCTCGCGCAACGACCAGGTCGCGACCGACGTGGCGATGGCCGTGCAGGCGCACTCGCTGCGCGCGGTCGAGCTGGCGCGGGCGGCGATGGCGCGCCTGCTCGAGCTGGCCGAGGCGCACCGCGACTGGCCGATGCCCGGCTACACGCATCTGCAGCGCGCCCAGCCGGTCTACCTCGGCCACCACCTGCTGGCCTACTTCTGGATGCTCGCGCGCGACGCGCTGCGCTTCGAGTTCGCGCTCGACAGCGCCAGGGTGATGCCACTCGGCTCCGGCGCCCTGGCCGGCGTCAACTGGGAGCTCGACCGCCGGGCGGTGGCCGACGACCTCGGCTTCGCCCACGTCACGCCGAACTCGATCGACGGCGCCTCCAACCGCGACTTCGTGCTCGACTACATGTCGGCGGCCTCGATCTGCGCGATGCACCTCTCGCGGCTCGGCTCGGAGATCGTCATCTGGAGCTCCTCGGAGTTCGGCTTCTGCGAGCTCGACGAGTCCTTCTCCTCGGGCTCCTCGATCATGCCGCAGAAGAAGAACCCCGACTCGGCGGAGCTGCTGCGCGCCAAGAGCCCGCGGGTCGCCGCCGACTTCCTCTCCCTGCTGGGGACGATGCACGCGCTGCCGCTGACCTACGGCAAGGACATGCAGGAGGACAAGGAGCCGCTGTTCGACGCGATCGAGACCGTGGAGGGCTGCCTCGACGCCGCCGAGGGAATGCTCGCCGGGATCGCCTTCGACCGCGAGCGGCTGGCCGAGGCGGCGGGCGACGAGATGCTGGCGGCGACCGAGGTCGCCGACCTGCTGGTCCGCAGGGGGGTGCCGTTCCGCGAGGCGCACGGGATCGTCGGCGGCCTGGTGCGCGACGCGGTCGGGCGCGGCGTCTCGCTCTCGGAGCTGAGCGAGGAGGAGCTGCGGGCGCGCAGCGAGCACCTCGACGCCGCCTTCTACGAGGTGCTGCGGCGGGAGAGCTGGCTGGAGTCGAAGCGGATCGAGGGCGGGACCGGCTCGGCGCCGCTGGAGCGCCAGCTCGAGCTGGCGCGCGAGACGCTGCGCGAGGTCGGCGAGGAGACGGCCGGGGAATCGCCTTGAGCGCGCCGGTGGCGGCCGCGGAGAGGCGCCTCGACGCCGCCTTCTTCGCCCGCGACGTGCACACCGTCGCCCGCGAGCTGATCGGCTGCCGGCTCTTCCACGGCGGCTGCGGCGGCACGATCGTCGAGACCGAGAGCTACGAGCGCGACGACCCCGCCTGCCACGCCTACGCCGGCCTCACGGCGCGCACCGCGACCCTCTTCGGGCCGCCCGGCCGCGCCTACGTCTACCTCTCCTACGGCATCCACAGCCTGCTCAACGCGGTCGCCGAGCCGGAGGGGGAGGCCGCCGCGGTGCTGATCCGCGCGCTGGAGCCGACCGCGGGGCTGGAGGCGATGCGCGAGCGCCGCGGCGAGCGCCCCGACGCGGATCTCTGCTCGGGCCCCGGCAAGCTGACCGAGGCGCTCGGGGTGGGGCTCGACGCCGACGGGGCCGACCTCGCCGCCGACCCGTTCCTGCTGCTGGCGCCGCCCGCCGGCTGGCGCGGGGAGGTGGTGACCGGCCCGCGCGTCGGGATCACCAAGGCGGTCGAGCGGCCGTGGCGGTTCTGCCTCGCGGGGAGCCGCTTCGTCTCGCGGCCCAAGCCGCCCCCGGACGCGGGAGCGACGGCCATCCATATCTGATTCTCTGGCCGTCGCGGGAGCAGAGGAGGCGGCGCCTGACCCTAACCGGCAGTGATTCCGCCCCCGCCGCCGGCCGTTTCCGGCGTCGCTTCTTCGGGCGCCCCTTCCTGGGCCGGCGCCGCTTCCGCTTCGGGTTGGGGCTTCGGCGCCGCTTCGGGTTCGGCTTCGGGGGCCTGCGGTTCGGGCGCCGGTTCGCTCGGCGCCGGTTCTTCTTCGCCGCCCGCGGACGGGGCGGGCGAGGATCCGGATCCCGACCGCTTCGACCTGCCTTCGGCCCGTTCGGACTTCCGTTCGGCGGCGAGTTCGTCGCGGATCGCTTCCCAGGCCGAGACGACGCTGGCCCAGATCTCCGCCGGGTAGGTGCCGCCCTGCACGGGGCCGCCGTTGTAGAGGGTGGTCATCGGGGTCACCGTGTCGGCGTAGCCGACCCAGACGCAGGCGGTCACTTCCTCGGTCGCGCCGCAGAACCAGGCGTCGCCGCTTTCCTCGGTCGTCCCGGTCTTGCCCCACTGCCCGGCGGCGCCGATGTCCGCGGCGGTCCCCGTGCCCTGCTGGACGACCGTCTCGAGGATGCTCTTCGCCTCCTTGGCCGTGCCCTCGGAGATCACCTGGTCGTGCAGCGAGTCGTTGTCGCCGCCGCGAATCGTGTGCCCTTCGCGGTCGGTCACCTGGGTGTAGGCGACGGGGCTGTCGCCCGGGTCGGGCGCGAGCGTGCCGCTGACCCGGTCGCCGTCGTTGGCGATCGTCGAGTAGGCGTAGGCCCAGCCGAGCGGCGAGACGCCTTCTTCGAGCCCGCCGAGGACCATCGCCGGGTTGGTCGAGATCGGGTTGCGGTAGCCCATCTTGTGGATCGTCGCCGCGATCGAGCGGGTGCGGTCGGAGATCGTCCTGCCCTTCAGCCCCTCGAGCGCGAGCTGCGAGTAGATCGAGTTGTCGGAGTACGTCGTCGCGCAGATCAGGTCGCAGGACCCGAGGTAGGAGCCCTCGTCGTTGTGGACGACGAACGTTTCCTGGCCGTGCTTGCCGTAGTGGAATTCCTGCGGCGCCGACTCGTAGGTCGTGTACGGCGAGATGCCCTGTTCCAGCGCGGTGATCAGCTCGAACGGCTTGATCGAGGAGCCGGGCTGGCGGCGGCCCTGGGTGGCGATGTTGAAGGGCTTGGTCGCGAAGTCCGGCCCCCCGACCATCGCCATCACGCCGGCGTTCCTGTTGTTGATGACGACCACCGAGGCGGTCGGCGGGATGTAGCCGAGGTGGCTGTTGACCGCTTCCTCGGCCGCGTTCTGCAGCCGCAGGTTGAGCGTCGACTTGACTTTCAGGCCGCCGAAGAAGGTCTTCGCCGCGCCGTAGCGTTCGACCAGCTGCTGGCGCAGCCAGGCGCTGAAGTAGGGGGCCCGCGAGTCGAGCGTCGGCGCTTCGATCTCGCTCGGCGCGGGCAGCGCCTGCTGCACGCCTTCGGCCAGCTGGGTCTCGCTGATGTAGCCCTGTTCGTACATCTTTTCCAGCACCAGGTTGCGCCGCGCCAGGGCGTTTTCGGGGAAGAACTTGGGGTTGTAGGCGGAGGGGGAGTTGATCACCGCCGCCAGCAGCGCGGCCTCCCACGGCTCGAGCACGGCGGCGCAGGGTTCCTCCGGCGTCCCGCAGCCCGGGTGCGCGGCGCCGAAGTAGGTGCGGGCGGCCGCCTCGACCCCGTAGGCGCCTTCGCCGAAGTAGACGGTGTTGAGGTACTCGGTGAGGATCTTGTCCTTGCTCCAGTGGTGCTCCAGCCGGTAGGCGAGCGCCGCCTCGCGGAACTTCTCGAGGATCGTGCGGCTTTCCTGCGCCGCGAGCGCTTCCTTGACGAACTGCTCGGTGATCGTCGAGCCGCCCTGCTGGGCGCTCTGGCTGAGCAGGTCCTTGACCAGGGCCCGGCCGATCCCCTGGAAGTCGACGCCGTCGTGCTCGTAGAAGCGCGAGTCCTCGATCGCCACCACCGCGTTCTTGACGTTGGGCGAGATCTGGCCCGAGGTCAGCAGGATCTTGTTCTGGTCGCTGGTCAGCGTGCCGATCGGCTCTCCGGTCGAGTCGTAGACCTCGCTGTTCTTCGACGCTTTGAACTGGGCGAAGTCGTAGATCGCCGGCAGGTCGCGCGAGACGGCGGTCATCATGCCGAAGACCAGCGATACGACCGCGAGGATGCTGAGCCCGAAGAGGACGAAGAGGACGCGCAGCTTCTTCAGGCGTGGCTTGGTGCGTGGGCCCGCCAAGAGGAGGCGGCAGTCTAGCATTGCGGGCTTGCCGGATCTGACGAAAAACGCCGTCGACGTGCTGCCCGAGGGCATGCTCTCCGAGCAGCTCGCGACGGGCCGCCCGCTGCGCGTCAAGCTCGGCATCGACCCGACCACGGCCGACATCCACCTCGGCCACACCGTGGTGCTGGAGAAGCTGCGCGAGTTCCAGCAGGCGGGGCACCAGGTGGTGCTGATCGTCGGCGACTTCACCGCGCGGGTCGGCGACCCGAGCGGCCGCTCGGCGCAGCGGCCGGTGCCGAGCGCCGAGGAGATCGCGGCCAACGCGGCCACCTACCAGGAGCAGGCCTTCAAGCTGCTCGACCGCGAGCGGACCGAGGTCCGCTTCAACAGCGAGTGGCTGCGGATGGCGCCGGAGCAGCTGCTCGGGTTGCTGGCGACGACGACCGTCGCCCGGCTGCTCGAGCGCGACGACTTCCAGAAGCGGATGGCGGCGGGGCACCCGGTCTCGGCGCTGGAGCTGCTCTACCCGCTGCTGCAGGGCTACGACTCGGTCGCGGTCGAGGCCGACGTCGAGCTGGGGGGGACCGACCAGAAGTTCAACCTGCTATTCGCGCGCGACGTGCAGGGCGCCTACGGGCGGCGGCCGCAGTCGATCCTGACGATGCCGATCCTGGTCGGCACCGACGGCGCCCGCAAGATGAGCAAGTCGCTGGGCAACTACGTCGGCGTGACCGAGGCGCCGCAGGAGATGTTCGGCAAGCTGATGCGGATACCGGACGAGGCGATGGCCGAGTACTTCCGCCTGCTGCTCGGCGCCGAGTTCCCCGGGGGGGCGCCGAACGAGGCCAAGCGCGAGCTCGGCCGCAGGGTCGTCGCGCGCTTCCACGGCGAGCCGGCCGCCGTCGAGGCCGAGGCGCACTTCGACCGCCTGTTCGTCCGCCACGAGGCGCCGGAGGAGATCGAGGAGATCGGCCTCGCCGGCTTCCTCGGCGAGAACGGCGGGCCGGTCCACCTGCCGAAGCTGCTCGCGGCCGCCTTCGGGGTCAGCTCCAGCGAGGCCCGGCGCCTGCTCGGCCAGGGCGGCGTGAAGCTCGACGGGGAGCCGATTCCGGCCGGGACGCTGGACCTCGCGCCCGGCGAGCTGGAGGGACGTGTGCTGCAGGTCGGCAAGCGCCGCTTCCGGCGCCTGAGCCGGGACTAGGCAAACCGCCGCCGCGGCGCTATACTCCCGCGTCCTTCTGGGATTGGCCCTGTGCCGTCCCATGCGCAGAAGGCGACGAGACCCGTCGCAGCGGCGCAGCGGTCTTTGAAAACTGAGCAGCGTGCACTCCGCGGACCCTCGGGTCTGTGGATTGTTTGAGCCCGATCCACTCGGCTCGTCAGCGTGCCGAGTGGTCTGATTTACCCGTCATGCCGGTCGCCGAGTATGTGTACCCGGTGGCCTGCCAGGCATGACTGCTCTCTGTAAGCAGTTCTTCACGGAGAGTTTGATCCTGGCTCAGGACGAACGCTGGCGGCGTGCTTAACACATGCAAGTGGTGCGACGAACCAGGGCTTGCCCTGGGGCAAAGCCGCGAACGGGTGAGTAACACGTGAGTAACCTGCCCCGATGACCGGGACAACCCGAGGAAACTCGGGCTAATACCGGATGTGGCGCACAGGCACAAGCCTGTTCGCCAAAGGAAGCTTCGGCCTCCGCATTGGGAGGGGCTCGCGGCCCATTAGCTTGTTGGTGGGGTCAAGGCCTACCAAGGCGACGATGGGTAGCTGGTCTGAGAGGACGATCAGCCACACTGGGACTGAGACACGGCCCAGACTCCTACGGGAGGCAGCAGTGGGGAATCTTGCGCAATGCGCGAAAGCGTGACGCAGCAACGCCGCGTGGGGGAAGACGGCCTTCGGGTTGTAAACCCCTTTCAGGAGGGACGAAGGTTCGGCGGTGAATAGCCGTCCGGACTGACGGTACCTCCAGAAGAAGCTCCGGCTAACTACGTGCCAGCAGCCGCGGTAATACGTAGGGGGCGAGCGTTGTCCGGAATCATTGGGCGTAAAGCGCGCGTAGGCGGCCCCGTAAGTCCGCTGTAAAAGTCGAAGGCTCAACCTTCGAAAGCCGGTGGATACTGTGGGGCTAGAGTCCGGAAGAGGCGAGTGGAATTCCTGGTGTAGCGGTGGAATGCGCAGATATCAGGAGGAACACCAATAGCGAAGGCAGCTCGCTGGGACGGTACTGACGCTAAGGCGCGAAAGCGTGGGGAGCGAACAGGATTAGATACCCTGGTAGTCCACGCCGTAAACGATGGGCACTAGGTGTGGGAGGTGTCGACTCCTCCCGTGCCGTCGCTAACGCACTAAGTGCCCCGCCTGGGGAGTACGGCCGCAAGGCTAAAACTCAAAGGAATTGACGGGGGCCCGCACAAGCAGCGGAGCATGTGGTTTAATTCGACGCAACGCGAAGAACCTTACCTGGGCTTGACATGTTGGTGACCGCCGTGGAAACACGGTTTTCCTTCGGGACACCATCACAGGTGGTGCATGGCTGTCGTCAGCTCGTGTCGTGAGATGTTGGGTTAAGTCCCGCAACGAGCGCAACCCCCGTTCCATGTTGCCAGCATTCAGTTGGGGACTCATGGGAGACTGCCGGTGACAAACCGGAGGAAGGTGGGGATGACGTCAAGTCATCATGCCCCTTATGTCCAGGGCTACACACGTGCTACATTGGCGCATACAAAGGGCAGCAATACCGCGAGGTGGAGCGAATCCCATAAAGTGCGTCTCGGTTCGGATTGGAGGCTGAAACTCGCCTCCATGAAGCTGGAGTTGCTAGTAATCGCGGATCAGCAATGCCGCGGTGAATACGTTCCCGGGCCTTGTACACACCGCCCGTCACACCACGAAAGCAAGTAACACCCGAAGCCGGTGGCCTAACCTTTTGGAGGGAGCCGTCGAAGGTGGGACCTGTGATTGGGGTGAAGTCGTAACAAGGTAGCCGTAGCGGAAGCTGCGGCTGGATCACCTCCTTTCTAGGGAGATTTCTCTAGAACGTCGACCGGGCTCCCCAGTGGCATCCAGCCGCTGGGAACGCTGCTCAGTTTTGAGAGACCGCCGGCGGAGATCCCGCCGCGTGCGCCTCGGTGGACCTTGAAAACTGCACATGGCCAAGACATGAGCCCGTCGTCATGACGGGCTCGGGGTAATTAATTACACGACCTCTACACGATGTGTACAGGTCGCTCACCGTCAAGATAGTAAGGGCTTACGGTGGATGCCTTGGCACCAGGAGTCGATGAAGGACGTGGACGGCTGCGATAAGCCGCGGTGAGGCGCTGAACAGCCATTGACCCGCGGGTTTCCGAATGGGTAAACCCGGCGCCGGTAATGCGGCGTCATCCGGTGGTGAATTCATAGCCGCCGGAAGGCAACCGGGAGAACTGAAACATCTAAGTATCCCGAGGAACAGAAATCAACCGAGACTCCCTTAGTAGTGGCGAGCGAAAGGGGATCAGCCCAAACCCGGCAGATGCAAGCGGGCACGCGTTGTCTGCCGGGGGTTGTAGGGCGTCATGGCCGAGCCGTGCCTGGCTCGGCGGCAGTTACCAAATCAGGTGTTAGCCGAAGCGAGTGGAACCTCGCACCACAGAGGGCAATCGTCCCGTAGGCGAAAGCGCACTGATCTGCCGATTGACGATCCTGAGTAGGACCGCACCCGTGAAACGCGGTCCGAACCTGGGGGGACCACCCTCCAAGGCTAAGTACTACCTGGTGACCGATAGTGAACTAGTACCGTGAGGGAAAGGTGAAAAGCACCCCTGAAGGGGAGTGAAATAGTACCTGAAACCGCAAGCCTACAAGTGGTCGGAGCACCCTCGGGTGTGACGGCGTGCTTTTTGCATCACGAGCCGGCGAGTTACTCGTCAGTGGCAAGGTTAAGCGATGAGCGGAGCCGCAGCGAAAGCGAGTCTGAACAGGGCGACACAGTCATTGGCGGTAGACCCGAAACTGGGCGAGCTATCCATGGGCAGGCTGAAGCGGGGGTAAGACCTCGTGGAGGGCCGAACCGACCTAGGTTGAAAACTGGGCGGATGACCTGTGGATTGGAGTGAAAGGCTAATCAAGCCCAGAGATATCTGGTTCTCTCCGAAATATATTTAGGTATAGCCTCGCGTAATTGCGTGGCGGCCGTAGAGCACTGTTTGGACTAGGGGCCCTACCAGGTTACCGACTTCAGGCAAACTCCGAAGACCGTCACGTTTAGCGCGGGAGTCAGTGTGCGGGGGATAAACTTCGTACGCAAAAGGGGAACAACCCAGACCATCAGCTAAGGACCCCAAGTACTAGCTAAGTGGTGAACGATGTCCGAGTGCAGAGACAACCAAGAGGTTGGCTTAGAAGCAGCCACCCTTGAAAGAGTGCGTAACAGCTCACTGGTCAAGTGTTCGGGCGCGGAGAATTCAACGGGGCTCAAGCTAGTCTCCGAAGCTATGGGTGTGCGGGCCTGCGGGCTCCGCACGCGGTAGGAGAGCGTTCCAGCTGCGCGAAGCGGGTGCGAAAGCCCCCGTGGAGCGGCTGGAAGTGAGAATGCCGGCATGAGTAACGAAAGAGGGGTGAGACTCCCCTCCACCGATTGTCCGAGGTTTCCTGAGTAAAGTTCGTCTGCTCAGGGTTAGTCGGGACCTAAGGCGAGGCCGAAAGGCGTAGCCGATGGCCAACAGGTTGATATTCCTGTACCACGTTGCTTCCGTTATGACCGATGGGGGGACGGGGAAGGGTAAGGGAACCCAGGCGATGGTCGTCCTGGGGCAAGCACGTAGCCAGTCTCTGTAGGAAAATCCGCAGAGGCGTTACAACGCGAGGTGCGACGCCAGCTGGCTTGACCGCCGGCCAGTCCTCTATCCCATGCCTCCGAGAAAATCCTCTAGGCAGGAACCGCGTGCCCGTACCGATAACCGACACAGGTGGACAAGTAGAAAATACTGAGGTGAGCGAGCTAACTCTCGTTAAGGAACTCGGCAAAATCGTCCCGTAACTTCGGGAGAAGGGACGCCCCGGTAGGGTGAACTCCATACGGAGGAAGCTCGAGGGGGCCGCAGTGAATTGGTCCAACCGACTGTTTACCAAAAACACAGGCCTCTGCTAAGTCGCAAGACGACGTATAGGGGCTGACGCCTGCCCGGTGCCGGAAGGTTACGCGGACTTGTCAGCGCTTCGGCGCGAAGCAATGAAGCCAAGCCCCGGTAAACGGCGGCCGTAACTATAACGGTCCTAAGGTAGCGAAATTCCTTGTCGGGTAAGTTCCGACCTGCACGAATGGCGCAACGAGTTGGACGCTGTCTCAACGAGAGGCTCGGTGAAA
>Ga0210110_1000163_pt1 | contig 23272 bp, 19 predicted proteins | sample China_Galinas_PW_2_FD_184865 | JGI IMG/M metagenome (GOLD analysis project Ga0210110, IMG submission 184865) | Wetland microbial communities from San Francisco Bay, California, USA, that impact long-term carbon sequestration - China_Galinas_PWB_D1... | ecosystem: Environmental > Aquatic > Marine... | reverse complement strand
CTGGGAGATCGACCGGGAGCTGCGTGCATCCTCTCGGACCAATCCCCTGTCTGGGGGCCCCTGTCTGGGGGGGCACATCCTGATTCGAGGGCAAGTGGAGATGACGCAACCGACGGCCGGACAAAACGCGATGCAGTCCCTGATAGCCTGCCCGCGCTGCCATGCGGCGCTGGAGCGGGAAGGCTCGATCCAGCGATGCGTCGATGCCGAGTGCGGAGCAGTCTACCCCATGGTGGGAAATGTGCCCATACTCATCGTCGAGGAGCGTAGCGTATTCAATTTCCGGGACTTCAGCGAACGGAAGGCAACCACATTCTCGGAGTCGATTCCTGGCAAGTCGAAGCGCGCGTTTCGGTTGAGGCAGCTGATCCCGTCCAACAGCCGCCCCGTGGGCGACGTATCGATCGACAGTTTCTTGAACGAGCTACCGAATCCCGACAGCGCAGTTCTGGTATTGGGCTCGGGCGAGCGGACCTTCCGAACACATGCCCAGCTCGATATCATTTATACGGACGTACATCTCGGCCCGGAGGTCAGCGTGGTGGTGGACGCACACGATCTTCCCTTCCCGGATGGGTCTCTCGACGCAGTCGTTATGGACTCGGTTCTAGAGCACGTCGCAGACCCCTTCCGCTGCGCGGCTGAAGTAGTTCGCGTACTCAAGACGGGCGGCCGCGTATTTTCGATCACGCCTTTCATGCAGCAAGTCCACCTTGGTCGCTTCGATTTTACCCGCTTCACTTATCTCGGCCACCGCCGCCTGTTCCGCGATTTCAAGGAAATCCATAGCGGAATGATGGGCGGGCCCGGAATGGCGTTAGCCTGGGCATGGCAATATTTTCTGTTGAGCTTTTCCGAAAACCCGAAAAGGCGGAAATACATACGGGCGTTTGCGAAGCTGACGTCATTTTTCCTTCCGTTGTTCGACGAGCACTTGAAGCATAAGACCGGGGCCTACGACGGAGCTTCTTCGTTCTATTTCGTCGGCGAAAAGGATCCAACCCCCCTCTCCGAACGCGAAATCATCTCTCTATACCGAGGGCTCGAAAACATCGGGTAGCACAGCAGCCTCGGCGAGACCAAGCCTAGCGTTTCGCGCTAGACCGGATTCGGCACCTAGATGAACGGACACGGTAGTCCGAACCGCTCCGCCAGATGCGCTACCAATGCCTTGACACCCTAGCACTCAGTCAATACCGTTAAGCTGCTCAGTCTACGGAACGAAGGACACGCAACAGCTGTTGTATGAGGCCGGTGATTTCTGTGCGAATCGGAAGCTTCAGCAGATAAACCCCGGATAGCCATGCTGCAGTTGCGCCGAGCGCCGAGAGAACTAGAGGAAAAACCAGGCTCCCGCTCTCGGGTGGCATTGCGATGACCACCCATGCCGGGAAAGCAGTAGACACCGCGGTAAGCGCGATCCCGTCATAGAAAGGCCGGCGCATCTCTACAAACCGGATGCCGGTTCGCTTTCCGACGAGCGCCAGGAACATAAACATGGCAAAGGCTTCGGCCAGCAACAGGCCCCAGGCTACGGCCTGAAGGCTGAACATAGTGCCGACCAGAATCAACAGAATCTTGACGCCTTCTCGGGTTATCTGCGCCACCATCAAAGTATGGACTCCGCCCATGGCAAGTATCAGCGAATAAGCCATACTGATGACCGCGGAAAAGGCAAACGCGACACAAAGCACCTGAGCGACCGGCACAGCAGAGTCCCATTGGTCGCCATAAAGGACACGGATGATGGGATAGCTGAGCAGGCTGGTAAACGCCAACAGCGGCCATGCGACCGACACGACGTAGCTGGCCGCGAGCAGAAACACGCTGCTTAATCGGCCGCCAACACGGTGCTCTTCAGAGAAATAGGGCAGGACCACCGCTCGGATCCCGGCCATGACGGTGGTATCGAACATGCTGACCAGCCCGTTGGCTCGGCTGAAGTAGGCGACTGGACCTGGGCCCAGTATGCGCCCGATGAAAAGAGCCGGGGCGACGTACCCCAATTCATGGATCACAGAGGCGGCACTCAACCGGCTCCCGACCGAAAAGACCCGGCGTCCCTCTCGCAATGAGGGAACGGATGTGGCTGTCTCCGGCCGCAACACGGTAGCCGTCACGAAAGTCGCGACCGCGCCGGCAACTCCGCCCCACGCCAGACTGATAAAGCCGACCCCCATGATGGCCAGAGTTACCGACGTCAACGCGTTGCATAGCGTCGCGAGCACATTGATTCGGTAGAGTGATCCAAAGCACATCTCCCGGCGCAGCAGCGCGACGGTGACCGAGCTGAAGGGGATGAGAATGAAGTTGAAAGAAAGCAGGTGCATCACCGAGACGATCCCGTCCTCGTGATAGAACTCCGCCACGAAAGGCGCGGAGAGCCACACCAGGGCAGCCAGGAGCCAGGCCACGACGAGAGTCAAGGTGAACGCGGCTCGAATCCGATCGGTGGTCAGGTCGGATTCCTGGATAAGGTAATTGGAAATACCAAAATCGCGCAACGTATGGGCCAGGCCGACGACCGCGACACCCACCGAGTATACACCTATCTCCGCGGGCGTCAGAAGCCGCGCCAAGATCAAGCTGGCAGCCAATTGGATGATTAGCGCACTGTACCTCTCTGCAAAGGACAGCGCGAGGGAAGCTCGTATTGTGGCCATGTTCGAACCCCGCCGACCTATTCGGCGGTCGGCGCGGACGCAAATGCGTCTGAACCGGACACGATAGGATTCAATTCTTTTCCAGCACAACCGAGCTGTCGTCCGCAGATACGGATTCGACCTTCAGGTCATAGTTCCGTACCGCCGCGGCGACCCACGCCTTTACATCAGGCACGTCGTAATCGTCGACGAGAAAAAACCCTTTGGGCCGAAGCAGATCGATCAAAGCGAATACTGCGGGATATCGAGCGTATGTCTGCAGTTCGTTCGGCGGACCATCAACGAGTATCATGTCCACAGAGCCTGGCGCCATACTTTTGACCATGTCCGACGCATTCAGATCGTACCAGACACCGCTTGTCCGGGCTGCTTCAAGAGGAGCCAATGGGGCGTGAATCACTTGCGCAGTACCGGCTAGGCCGTGCTCTTCCAGTTGCCTCCTGGTCTGTTCGGCATAGTGTTGATCGTGATCGACAGAAACAACACGTCCCGCGCCATTCTCCTCGAGGCAATATGCTGTAATCAGGGTCGAGCTTCCGGAGCCCAGTTCAAGCACGAGAGCGGGTCGTCTCGTCTTGACCATCCGAACCAAATGGGCCGCCGTATGTGGAGATATAGCCCAGGTATCGAGGTTAGGTAGCGGGATTCGCGGGTGGATTGTGGAGTAGATCTGGAAGTACGCCTCGGTCTGGCGTCGCAGCCAGTCCGAGTTGTGCGCGACGACTCGCCGCAGCTCATGGCGCATATCGTTCATTGTAACCAGCTGAAAGGCCACTATCGTCCCCAGCGACGCGGTCAGCAACACGGGTACCGACCACTCCGGTGACACGACCATCAACAATCCTGAGGCAGCGAGTAAACCACAGGCGATGAGCGACACGATGACTAAGTGCTTTTTCGATAAATTCTTTGACGGCATCGGTGAAATCTCGGTTCGTCGCCGGGGAACCCCGCGACGGCCAGTGCGCATGATACCTGATCCGAGTATGCGATTGCTCATGTGGGCTCGCCAGGATTCCTCGCCCGTTGGAAATGCAGACAAATAGGTCAAGGGTTGGACGGATCAGTTATTGCCTGATCGACCAGCAGGTCAACGGCGTTTTCGAAGGCGCGCATGGCCTCAGTCGTCGGGTGGCTGGATGCATTGTGATTCGCGTCGACGAGGTCCGAGAGGCCTGAGCGTAGGACGAGAGCATGAACCTTGATAGAGAACAGAGCGACCTGCAAGCCCGTTGCCACGTCCCCCCTTAAACTGTCCCTACCGACGCCAACTGCCCCAAGGTAATCGATAGTGCTGCGAGGATCTTGGCCCGAGGGAGCCTGAGTCAGCAAGGCGGGTGGGAGGGTCGGCGCTCCTGGGGTAGGGTGGGACTCGCATAAGCTCTGCCACGGCCCACGAGACGGGCCCATGTACCGCATCGTGCCGGACATCGCGAGCCTGGAGCAACACCACAGCCTGCAGTTCAGCGACCCGGAGCGCTATCGCCCGCGGCCTGTTGGGGAGATCCCTGTCGACTCACCAGGATGCCTTGAATGTGGTCAGGGGCGATCGGACGGCTTCGGTGCGGACGTGCTGCGCTGCCACACGCGGGCGGGTTGGCGTCGTCACGGTCTTCTGGGATGCAGCTCCACGACCTTGTCGATTTCCGTCCCGGGTACGGCCGACCCGGGAGGCGGGCGACGGCAAGACCCTCGGAGGCTCTCAAGGAAGCCACCAGAGCCGAGCAGGCTGTCCCACATCATCCCGGAAAGCCTGCGGGCTGCCTCCAGAGGAGTTGCGGCCCGAGTGCACTCCTGGTCGATGCGCCATTGTAGCGCTTCGAGGCGACGCCGCCGAGCCGCAGGGGCGCGCTCGATCACGCCCCGGACCCGGGCTGCTCGCAGTGCTTCGAAGGCATTCGGATTCTCGCGTGCGAGTGCGGCCCATTCGGTGAAGCTGTCGTGAAAATTGCGATTCTCGGTCATGGATTCGCCCGTTAGAGACGAGCCTTCAATGCCGACTCCAGCATTGTGCGGTCGGAAGTCGGTTCACGGAGAACTCGGGGGTTCCCGTGGCTCGTCGGCCCCTAGACTGCCGCACGGGGACCGACCAGCGTCTGTGAAATCCTGCGACGCTCATGATGTTCTTCCGCCAGCTTAGGCCGTTCCAGGACCTCCGCCGTGCTCTTCAGAGAATACGGCAATATCTGGACCAGCTTGCTTGCCGTGCGCAACAGCCTTTGGGTTACTCTCAGCCTCTGTCAATGCGCATCAACTAACTTTGAGCTAGCTCACGTTCCCGCCTGGGGTGGTTTCGGCTTTCCCCGACCACCTCGGCTTGGACACGAGTCAGTGGGTCCAGCCGGATCTCGCGTCGTTGGCCCGTGTCGCCCTCTATCCGGAGGTATTCCGCTCCGTTGCGGGTGCGGATATCCAGGGTGCGGCAGCGCAGGCCACGGAGCGGTTGGGCTCAGTTACCATGGCGGGCTGAACCGAGGGAGTCTCTGAAGCTTAGCCTAAGCGGGAGCTTATTCCAGGGCTGTGTCGGCGGGTGTCGTGACGTCCGGGAGGAAGAGGCCCAACAAGTCATTTAGAAAACGGAACCCGAGCTCTGTGGGGCGAATCCAGTCGGCCTCCCGTTGGAGCAGGCCTCTGGATAGCGCCTTTGCAAGGGGGGTCGCTAGGTATGTACGAGGCAATCCTGTGCAGCTCTCGAACCGACGGAGGCGGAAGCCTTCGGTGAGACGCAGGGCGTTGAGTGCGAACTCGAATGCGAGATCCGAGTCGCCCTGCCGACTCACGCCGGCCAGGGCAGCTTCGGTGCCCGCATTGCGCAGGTAACGGGCGGGATCGCGTTGGCGCCAGCGCCGCACGACCCGTCCGGGCCCCAGGGTCAGCTTGCCATGGGCCCCCGCCCCTACCCCCACGTAGTCGCCGAATTCCCAGTAGTTCAGGTTGTGGCCGCAGCGATTCCCCGGCCGGGCGTAGGCGGAGATCTCGTATTGGCCCAGGTCCGCCGAGGCCAGACGAGCCTGTCCCGCTGTCTGAATGGCCGCGATCGTGTCCTCGTGGGGAAGACTGGGCGGGGAGTGGCGGAAGGCGGTGTTGGGCTCCAGTGTCAGCTGATAATAGGAAAGGTGCTCGGGCCCCAGATCCAGGGCGGCTTTCAGGTCATCGGAAGCACGCGCTTCGGTCTGGCCCGGCAGCCCGAACATGAGGTCGAGATTGATATTGGAAAACCCGGCGCGACGGGCCGCCCGAAAGGCGTCCATCGCCTCGTCCGGTCCGTGGACGCGCCCGAGGGCCTTCAGGCAGGCGGCATCGAAGCTCTGGACACCGATGGAGAGCCGGTTGACTCCCGCCTCCCGGTAGGCTGCGAAGGATACGACATCCGAGGCGCCGGGGTTGGCCTCCAGAGTCACCTCCAGATCAGGGGCGAGCTCGAGGCGCTCGGAGATGCCCCGCATCAGCCTCTGCAGCTCTCTCCCCGGCAGCAGGCTCGGGGTGCCGCCGCCGAAGAAGATGCTGCCAAGCGGCCGTTCCCTCACCAAAGGGAGATCCATGTCCAGATCGGCCAGCAGTGCACTGACGTAGCCCCCCAAGTCCACCCGCGCGTCCAGGGGGTGGGAGTTGAAATCGCAGTAGGGGCACTTGCGCAGGCACCACGGCAGGTGGACATAGAGCCCGAGGGGGATAGCCGTCGGACAATGATTCTCGGTCACGATGCACGTCCCTCGCACGCGCTAGCGGCGCTGTGCGAAATGCTGCGCTGTCCTGCTTCGCATCGCCAACGGTGCATCATGTATCGCTCCTCCCGAAAATCCCTGGGCGACGCAAATGCTCGTCTGCTTCCTTCGTCAGCTGGTCTCACGGGCTTTCAGGTAGGCCAGCTCGGAGATCCGGCTCCAGGCCATGGCATCTTCACGGAACCGCGAGTAGGAGTCGTAGACCCGTTGGGAGAATTCGTCTTTCTTGGCCAGCTCGGCCACCGCCTGGGCGGAGAGGGTGCGCAGCTGCTCCAGCACGTCGTTCGGGTAGGCCCGCATATCCACCTTGTGCTGGTTGAGCAGGGTCTTGAGCGCCGCCGGATTGCGCGCGGTGTTCTCGGCGAGCAGCTCCTGGTTCACGGCGCGGCAGGCGTAGCGCACTATGGCCTGCAGGTCGTCGGGCAGGGCTTCGAAGGCCTTCTTGTTGATCATGGCCTCCAGGATGCTGCCCGGCTCGTGGAATCCGGGGTAGTAGTACTTGGCCGCCCTTGTAGAGCCCGAAGGCGAGGTCGTTGTAAGGGCCGACCCACTCGGTGGCGTCTATGGCCCCGGTCTGCAGGGCGATGAACAGCTCGCCGCCGGGGAGATTGACCGGGGTGGCACCGAGCCGCTCCAGCACCTCGCCTCCCAGGCCGGGGATGCGCATCTTCAGTCCCTTGAGGTCGGCCAGGCTGTTGATCTCCTTGTTGAACCAGCCGCCCATCTGGACGCCGGTGTTGCCCGCCGGCTCGGAGATCAGGCCGAAGCGGTCATAGAGCTCGGTCCAGAGCTCCAGGCCGCCGCCGAAATACACCCAGGCGTTCATCTCCTGGGCGGTCAGGCCGAAGGGCACCGTGGAGAAGAATTGGGCCGATTCGTTCTTTCCTTTCCAGTAGTAGGCCGACCCGTGGCCCATCTCTGCAGTACCGCGTGAAACTGCGTCGAAGACCTCGAAGGCGGGTACCAGCTCCTTCGCCCCGTAGACCTTGACCCGGATGCGTCCCCCGCTCATGAGGCCGATCAGCTCGGCCAGCTTGTTGGCGGCAGTGCCGAGCCCGGGGAAGTTCTTGGGCCAGGTAGTGACCATCTTCCACTTGTGCTCGGGCTTGGCCGAGAAGGCCCCGGACGAGGCCAGGCCGGCCCCGATGGCCAGGGACCCAGCCCCCATGGAGCGGACGAAATCTCTACGCTGCATCTAGTCTTCCCTCCTGCTGTTGTCGGTCGTGTCGGACGCCTTCGCGGTGGCTTGGTGTGCGATCGTGCCGGGGATCAGGCCGGCTGCAGGTTCGCATAGGCGAGCACCAGCCACTTGATCCCCTCTTGCTCGAAATTGACCTGCACCCGGGCCGTGGCGCCCTGACCCTCTGCGTTGAGCACCACCCCTTCGCCGAAGGTGGGGTGGGCGACGCGCTGGCCCAGGAAGAAGTCCCCCTCGGTCGCCAGGCCCGAGCGGAAGCCGGCCCCGTAGGGGAGGGACACCGAGGCCCGGGCACGCACCTCCTCCACCCGCTGGGCCGGGATCTCCCGGAGGAAGCGCGACGGCCAGCCACGCTCCTCGCGCCCGTGCAGCCGCCGGCTCTCGGCGTAGGTCAGATACAGCTGCTCCATGGCGCGGGTCATGCCCACGTAGCAGAGTCGGCGCTCTTCCTCCAGCCGCGCGGGATCGTCCAGAGACATGGAGTGGGGGAAGAGGCCCTCTTCCAGCCCGACCAGGAATACCAGGGGAAATTCCAGCCCCTTGGCCGAGTGCAGGGTCATCAGCTGCACACAGTCCTCCCACTCGCCCGCCTGGGCCTCCCCCGCTTCCAAGGCGGCGTGGGCCAGAAAGGCATCCAGGGGCGAGAGCAGAGGGGGCGCGGCAGCTTGCTCGGGCGCGGGATCCTCCGCGAAATAGGTCTCGGCCTCGGGATGCTCCTGCTCGAACTGCCGGGCGGCGTTGACCAGCTCCCCGAGGTTCTCGATCCGATCCTGGCCCTTGCCGTCCCTTGCCTTGCGGAAATGCTCTTCCAGCCGGCTGTGAGCGATTGCCTGGGCCACGGTGTCGGCCAGGTCCAGATCGGCCACCGAGGCGGCCAGCTCGTCGATCTGGTCCAGAAAGCCCCCGAGGGCGTTGGCTGCCCGCGCGGTCATACGTCCCCCGGAGACCAGCTCCCGGCTCGCTTGCCAAAGGGAGCAGCCGAACTCCCGGGCGTGGGCCCGTACCGCGTCAAGCGTGCGCGCCCCGACCCCTCGGGGGGGCTGGGCGACCGCGCGCTCGAACGAGCCGTCGTCTCCGCGATTGGCGATCAGGCGCAGATAGGCCAGGGCATCCTTGATCTCTGCCCGCTCGAAGAATCGCAGGCCACCGTAGACGCGATAGGGGATGCCCATCTGGAGCAGCGCCTCCTCCAGCTGCCGGGACTGGGCGGTGGTGCGGTAGAGCAGGGCGCACTCGCTGCGCCTGTGGCCGTTCTCGACGAAGCTGCGGATACGCTCCACCACGAAGCGGGCCTCCTCTACCTCGTTGAAGGCCGCGTAAACCCGCAGCAGCTCGCCCTCGGCGCCCTGGGTCCAGAGGTTCTTACCCAGGCGCTCGGGATTGTGGGCGATCACTGCATTGGCGGCGGCCAGGATGTTGCCGGTCGACCGGTAGTTCTGCTCCAGGCGGACCAGCCGGGCGGCGGGAAAGTGGGCACGAAAGTCCTGCATGTTCTCCACCCGAGCACCCCGCCAGCCGTAGATGGACTGGTCGTCGTCGCCCACTACGAATAGATTGTCCCGGTCCCCTGCGAGCAGGCGCAGCCAGGCGTATTGGATGGCATTGGTGTCCTGGAACTCGTCCACCAGGATATGGGCGAAGCGGCGCCGATAGTGGTCGAGGATGCCGGGCCGGTCTCGCCACAGCTCCAGGGCGGCGAGTAGCAGCTCGGCGAAGTCCACCAGCCCGGCCCGGCGGCAGGCCGCCTGGTAAGCCCCATAGAACTCGATCATCCTGCGCTGGTAGTGGTCGCCGCCGTCGTCCAGGTGCTCTGATCGCCGGCCCTCGTCCTTCTGGCTGTTGATGAACCACTGGACCTGGCGTGGCGGCCAGCGGGACTCGTCGATGTTCAGCTCTTTGAGCAGGCGCTTGATCAGACGCAGCTGGTCGTCCGAGTCCAGGATCTGGAAGCCCTGGGGCAGTCCCGCGTCCTGCCAGTGGGAGCGGAGCAGACGGTGGGCCAGGCCGTGGAAGGTGCCCACCCACAGGCCGCCCGCCGGGGTACCCAGCAGATGCTCGATGCGATGGCGCAGCTCCCGTGCCGCCTTGTTGGTGAAGGTCACCGCCAGAATCGACCAGGTTGAGGCGCCGTCCACCTGGAGAAGCCAGGCGATGCGATGGACCAGCACCCGGGTCTTGCCCGAGCCCGCCCCCGCCAGCACCAGGGTGCTGCCGGGGGGGGCGGTCACCGCTTCCCTCTGGGTGGCGTTGAGGTCTTGGAGAATGTAGGAGACGTCCATTGGCGCATTTTATACCCGGTCGCATACGGATTTTCGGTGGGGATGCACTTAGGGCTGCGGCAAGAAATAGATGTCCCATCTTGCTGGTCTCTGGCCCCGGCTTCGGCGTTGCCGCAAGGGTTACATCGTCCTTGCTATGTGCCCTCTGCCGCGCCTTGAATCCGGGGCCTCCCGGCGCTGAGCTTTGCATGCTCCGTTTGGGCACCGGTCTTGGGCCTCCTGCCCAAGCCGTTTGCTGCTGTGCAGCTCACCCTTCGCAATCTCGAGACATTTACTTCTTGCCGCAGCCCTTAAACCCCGCCCATGTAGTAACCTGAAAAGAACGGCCCTCGGGCCCTCGGCGGGGAGCAGACGGAGCCATGCCAACAGGTGATTCGCAGCAGGTCGGCCAGGCGCAGAGGTCCCAGCCCGGATGGCGGCGCTGGCTGCTCAATCGATGGCTGGTCACCACGGTGCTGGTGCTGGGGCTCTACGCGGCGGCCGGCTTCCTCCTGGCCCCCTACCTGGTCCGCCATTTCGTCCCAAAGCTGGCTACGGAGCAGCTGCACCGGCACGCCCGCATCGGCGAGGTGCGCGTCAACCCCTTTCTGCTCACCTTCGAGGCGAAGGACTTTTCGTTTTCGGAGAACGACGGCGCACCCATCGCCGCCTTCCACCGGTTCTTCGTGGATTTCGAGGCCAAGAGCCTGTTTCGATGGGCCTGGACCTTCGCCGATATTCGTCTGGAGGGCCTGAGGCTGGATCTCCTGGTGGACCCGGACGGGCTGCTCAATCTCGCGCGTATCGCCGACGAGATCCCGAAAGGGGAGCCGCTCCCCGAGCAGGCCGCCAAGCCTTCCGAGCCGACACGGATGATCATCGAGCGGGCTTCGCTGGCCGACGGGGCCGTCAGCTTCACGGACCGCTCGAATCCGACGCCTGCCGGCACCATCATAGAGCCCATCGACCTGCAGTTCTCGGATATCTCGACCCTACCGGAGCGACGCGGCCCCTACGGGGTGACCGCCAGCCTGCCCGACGGGGGCAGCCTGAGCTGGCAGGGCGAGATCTCCCTGGAGCCGGTCGCCTCCAACGGCACCGTCCATGTGGAAGGCTTCCGGGTATCCACGGCCTGGCAGTTCTTCCAGGACCGCCTACGACTCGCGGAGCCCGCGGGCAAGCTGGATGCCCAGATCGGCTACCGGTTCGCCTATTCCGACGGGCAGACAAGCTTCGCCGTCGAGCCCATTCGTCTAAGCCTGCAAGGACTCTCGCTGAGCGAGCGGGGTGGGGCCTCCCCCATCCTGGCGGTGTCCGAGGTCGAGATCCCCGGGGCGCGCTTCGACCTGGGCGCTCGCGAGCTGGTCGTGCCCGAGTTCTTGATCCGGGGCGGCAGCGCCGCGGCGGCCGTCTCCCCGGGCGGCTCGGTCAACTGGTCGACGCTGGTGGTCCCGGACGCCGCTACCCCCGCATCGGATGCCGGGAGCCCGGCCTCGCCGCCCACTCCCCCCGGCGCCCCTTGGAAGGTGAAGGTCCAGGCAGTTCGACTGAATGGCATCGCACTGCACTACACCGACGGCAGCCGAGAGACCCCACTGGTGGGAGACGTGGGCGATGTCGGCATTGACCTCTCGCTCGCCGCAGAGTTGGGGGGCGAGACAGCCTTGTCGATCGACGGACTGGGTGTGGCTCTGCACCAGGTCGCGGTCAAACAGAAGGATGTCGCCGAGCCCTTGCTGACCTTCAGCGACATCGGCTTGAAGGAGGGGCGTATCGATCTGACCAACAGGGAGATCTCGCTGCCGCTGATCGAGGTGAGCGGCGGGAGCACACATCTGACAAGGGCTGTCGACGGGGGCATCGCGGAGCTGCAGGCCCTCAGTCCCCGGGATCGTGGAGCGGTCCACACGGAGGTAGATGCGGTGGGCAAGGCCGCAGCCGCCCAAGGCCGTCCCTGGCGTTTCGGCCTCGACCGGCTGAGCCTGTCGGGCTTCGCCCTCGGGTTTCGCGACGAGATGACCGAGCCCGCCGTGTCCTACGACCTGGAAAAGGTGACGGCTTCGCTGAAGGATATCCGCAACGACGGCGAGACCCCGATCGCCTACGAGCTGGGCCTGGACGTCCGGCAAGGGGGGCATGTCGCGGTGTCGGGCAAGGCGTCATCGACCGGGAGCACCGCCGATGCCCAGGTGAAGCTGGAAAGTATTGCGCTCTCGCCCCTGGCGCCCCTCGTCGGCAAATTCACGACCCTGACCCTGGAGTCCGGCAGCCTGTCGGGCGATGCCCGCATCGCCTATTCGGGGGCGGAGGGCCAGCCCCCGTTGAAAGCGCAGGGCGCGGTGGCTGTGGAGAATCTGCTGCTGAACGAGGCCGATACCGGTGATCGCCTGCTCGAGTGGAAGGCGCTGCAGGTCAAGGGCATCGACTTCGGACTCGGCCCCGACAAGCTGGCGATCAAGGAGGTCCGCCTCCAGCAGCCGGGGGCGAAGATCATCGTCTTCAAGGACCAGACGGTGAATCTCGCGAAGGTGATGCGACCCGTCGCGCCCGCCGAGCCGTCGGCCACGGCGTCCAAGGAGTCTTCCCCTGGGTTTCCCGTCGCGATCGAGCGGGTGAGGGTCGACAGGGGCACCGTGGACTTTGCCGATCTCAGCCTGGTGTTTCCGTTCAAGGCGCGGATACATCGATTCGCAGGCTCGGTCAGCGGCATCTCGACCGATCCCAAGGTTCGGGCCACCCTCAAGCTCGCCGGCCAGGTCGACAGGTACGGACAGGCCAAGGTGGGCGGCAGCCTGCTGCCCTCGGACCCGACACGGTTCACCGACATCAAGGTGGCCTTCCGTAACGTGGCCATGTCCTCGCTCTCGCCCTACAGCGCCACCTTTGCCGGCCGCTCCATCGCTTCGGGCAAGCTCGATCTCGATCTCGAATACAAGCTCAACAGGGGCGCCCTGTCCGGTGCCAACAAGGTGGTCTTGAGGGAATTCACCCTGGGTGACTTGGTGAAGAGCGACCGGGCCGCCAACCTGCCGCTGGATCTGGCGATCGCCCTGCTCACCGACAGCGAGGGCAAGATCGACGTCGCGGTGCCCGTGAGCGGGAATATGGACAGCCCCGAGTTCAGCTTCGGCCACATTATCGGCCAGGCCATTGCCAATCTGATCGGAAAGGTGGTGACTGCCCCCTTCCGTGCCCTCGGTTCGATCCTCGGCGCTGACGCGGAAGAGCTCGCGTCCCTGGCGTTCGCCCCGGGATCGGCCGAGCTGGCGCCCCCCGAGCGGGAGAAGCTCGACGCCATGGCCAAGGCACTGACCGAGCGTCCCCAGCTCAAGCTGACGGTGCTCACTGGCTTCGACCCGGTGGTCGACGGGGAGGCCATCAAGGACCTGAATCTTCGCCTGGCCCTGGCACGCAAGCTCGACGTGGCCCTCGCCGACGGCGAGGACCCGGGCCCCGTGCCCTTTGACGACGCCAAGACCCAGCGTGCGTTGGAGAAGCTCGCAGACGAGCTCGGTGGTGACAAGGCCGTCGGCGAGTTCCAGGCGGCCTTCGAGCAGCGCACCGGACGCGAGGCCAAGCGGGTGAACTTCGCCCTGGCATTGATTGGTCGGGCGAGCGAAGACCTGGAATTCTACCAGGGCCTGTTCGCCTACATGGTCGAGCAGACGCCGCGCCCCGACGCCGAACTCCAGGCGCTGGCCGAGCGGCGCGCCGCGGCGGTCGTAGATGTGCTGACCGCAGAGGGTGGTCTGGATCCTTCTCGCGTCACCACCGCGGACGTGGAGCCGGTTACCGCCGCGAAAAGGGAGGTGCCAGCGCGGCTCGAGCTGGGGATCTGAGGGGCGGCCAGAACCGCTTGACCATCTTCGACAGCGAAAATCTCGCCATGCAGCCGTGCTCGGCCATGCCGGTAAGGCGTGGGCTATGGAACTGCTCAAGGGCGTGTACGGCTCGTCGTGGGGTCCCGCCTGTGAATCCAGATCCAGGCGAGATTATCCCGCCCCCGGCAGGAAGGCTTGCTAGCCGTGCTCGGTGCGCTGCCCAATCGATGGCCGGATTCAGTCCGTCTGCGACTCCATGGTGGGTGCCAGGGACGAATTTGCCTGCTCGCCACCGGTGGTGAAGAAATGCAGCCGTCCTTCGCCGTCGCAGATCCACACCTCCGCTGCCCCAGCCTCCAGATAGAGCCGGATCTTGTGGCGCATTTCGTCCCAGCTGTTGGACGGGGACATGATCTCCACGCAGATGGTGGGTGAGTTCAGCAGAAAACCGTGGGAGTCGGTTTCCTCCCCGAAGCCGGGGGCTGCGACTGCCAGGTCCGGGGCCTTCACGCCGTCCGACGTATGGACACCGACCTCCGGCCACACCTGCCAGCCTGGGAGCCGAGCCCGGATTCCGACAATGAGACGATCCGCGCGCTTCGCGTGGGTGAGACCGATGGGTGGATTCACGATGATCTGTCCTTGCCCATTAGTCTCCCAAGGGCCCTCCAGATGGAGGCTGTAGCCGTATTGCAGGGCCGCCTCGAGCTTCGGATCAGGGGCCTCGCCTCGGGATGTGCGCATGATTTCGCTCCCGTACCGGCGAGATTGCCGGAGGAGGTGTGATGGTCAAGACCATGATGAGTATGGCGCTTCCACCAGAGGGCATCAAGACGGTGCGGCAGGATCAGCCGGATCGAGCGGGCCTTGCTGCACCAGCTCCAGGCCCTCAGCGAGCTGCCCGAGAAGTTGTGATCCCTGCCCGCCTGCTCGTGGACGGCGACTCGGGGGCGCGAATTCTTGCCCGTCTGGATTCTGAAGAGAGGCCTAACGCGGCCATGGAAAAGCTATTCGCCGCTGCCCATTGAGAATCGTGCCATGGCACCCGCGCACGAGCCCGGGTATCTCCAAAGTGGCAACGAAGACTCGGCCTGTCCCCTGCCCTTAGCGCTGGCCGGATGTCCGCCCAGAGCTGCCTAGCGGTCGTGATGATGTGGAACGGGCGGACGCAGGCTGAATGGATGTTTTCCACAGGGGATAGGTCTTTCATGCAGAAGGGAGTTCTTTTTTGTCCAGACCCACGTATCGCATCGAGTACTCGTCCACCGAAGGGTCCGTGACCCTTGCTGGTCACTGCATCGACGATGCCGACGCCTTTCGACTCTATCTTTCCGGGCCGGTCCGAGAGCGTCTCCGCGATACGTCGCCCACTGAGGTCTTCGAGTCCGATTTGCGCGTCTTGGCCACCACCGACATGGCGTCCGATGCACTCTCGCAATGGCTTGCCGCAACCGTCGATCCGAGCCCCTGGGAGGTCGGCGAAGCTCTGGCGGAATGCCTGCTAGCCGATGTCTCGGGCATCCTTTGGCCTTGGAATTCCGAGCGCGACAAACGTACCCCCCGGGCCAGCCTTCCCGGCGCCGACCTCGTAGGTTTCGTGCGCACAGCGGGAACCGTCTATCTTGTGCTCGGCGAGGTAAAGACCTCGTCCGATCGTGATGCTCCACCAAACGTGCTCTCCGGCCGCAGCGGGATGATCCACCAGCTCGACCAGCTGGCCCAAGATCTGCGCGTCAACCGCGAAGCCTGCTCAGCTGGCTGCACGCACGTTGCAAGGGAACTGAGCCATGGCCGATGTACCAGGAAGCCGTAACGCATTACCTCGCAAGCGGCGGCAAGCTCATGGTCCTATTCGGCGTGCTCATAAGAGACACCGCGCCAACCGATAAGGATCTTCAATCAAGGTCCGCTGCGTTGGCCAGGAGTATTGACGCCCCTACCACCGCCGTGCTCCAGGCGTGGTATCTACCCGAGCCCATCGATCGATGGCCCCGATTGGCCATGGGTGCTTCCCCATGAGCGCTTGGATCCTCGACAGCCTCGGCCCTGAGCGCCTCGAAGGTGCCCGTACCGAGGTGTCGCGCCGCCTGCTTCGCGAGGCACTCGCAACAGGCTCAAGGGAAGGCGCTATAACGGACCAGGATCTCCGGTTCGTAGCAGACGGACTCGAGCTTGCGGTCCTGGATGCGATGGACCAGGAGGACGGCCTGGACACCATGCGCCGCGCCGCTGCCGATGCCTTCGCGATCCTCCGCGTGATTGCCCGCCCGGCAGATCCCCAGGACAACGCCACCCACTGTCTTCGCCTTGCCTGCCTGGCCGTGCTGGGCGAGCGGGGAGCCGATGCGGAGCGAATCCTGCGGGAGTCGCCCTGGCGAGCGCTGCCGCTCACATCCGATTCCTGGATAGAGCGCGTGCTGGCAGCGATATCGGACGCCTGGCTGCGCGTTCTGCGCAAGGACGGCTGGCGCGACCTGGAGGAGGCCCAACAACGGGTCCTGGACCTGCGCCGGGCGCAGCAGGAGCACGAGGCACGCTACCTGGCAACGAGGAACAGCAGCGCCCGCACCGATGCGTGGGAGCTGGTGTGCCTGTACCACCTGGCCAAGGCCGCAGAGATCCTGACCATCTACACCACCCAGGGCGAAGTGGATGGGGGGTTCGACGTGCGCGAGCAACTGGGAGGGCAATTCGACCGCGCCCTGACCGCCTGCGAGCGGGCCGAGCTGCTGGAATTGCACACGCTGACGCGTTTGTTGCGGCGGACAGCCGCCCAGATGGTGGACAACAGCATCTGGACTGTGACGCGGGCCGTCAACTCGCGTGTCAGCCGATTCGTGGAGGAGGTGGTTGGACATGGTCGAGGTCAGCGACACGGACGCCCCATCTTCGAGATGCTGCCGCCACAACGCCGCACCCTGGCGTCGGCGTCCATCACGCCGGACTCCCCGACGAAGCCAAGGCCCTGATGGAATGGCTCCTCGGAGAGGAGCGAATTCGGGTGCTGGTGGCGACCACCACTGTCGCCCAAGGGGTGAATTTTCCCGTGTCGGGCGTGGTACTGGCCGCCCACCAATACCCCTACGGCGAGGATATGCCGCCCGCGGATTTCTGGAACCTGGCGGGCCGCGCCGGCCGTGTGGACCAGGGCAGTGTCGGGATCGTTGCGCTGGCGGCAACCGATGACGCCAGGGCCTCTCTGCTGCGCGGTTTCGTCGGCCGGCAGGTCAGTGCACTCAATTCCACCCTCATCGCCATGGTCCAGCAGGCGATGGCCAATGGCGCACCTTTGGAATTGAACCGCCTGTTCCACCGCCCTGAATGGTCCGCCTTCCTCCAATACCTGGTCCACACGTACCGGCAGATCGGCGATCCGGATCGCTTCGCCAACGAGATCGAGCGCGTCCTGCGCGGTACCCTCGGTTTCGAGGCCCTGCGCCGCACCCATAGCGTCTGGGCCAGACAGTTGCTGGACGGGGTGCTGCGATACGGGGCACGCCTGGCCGGCAAGGAAGGACTCAAGCTGGTGGACAGCACCGGCTTTTCCTGGGAGACCATCGGCCTGACTCTGAGCCGATTGCGCGAGGAGCGAATCAAGGAGGATGTCTGGGCACCGGATAGCTTGTTCGGTACCGATATTCGCCCCCTGCAACGACTGATGGGCGTGCTGTTGGAAGTCCCCGAGCTGCACCAGAATTTGGAAGCCGCCACCGGCGGTTGCGGCCGCGACGGCGACCTCCTGGCCCGAATGGTGCGCGATTGGGTCGGGGGCGCCAGCCTGCCGGACATGGCGCAGGAGTATTTCTCCACGGACAACCGGGGCTGCTGGTCGCCGAAGGACATACGCCCCGCTTCTTCGGCCGCAGCGGACAGAGGGACTACGGAGTCGACATAGTGGTTGAGGCCGGTGCCATCCAGACTCTCTACCAGTGCAAGGACATCGCCGAGGCACCGGGATGGACTCAGGTGCGCGAGGCAGTCGTGAAATTCGAGGCAGAATGGCTCGACGAGGCCGACCTCCCTCGGCCTAATGCTTTCGTTTATTGTTGTCCTCACCCTCTGGATGACAGTGGATGGGGAAAGAAGTGGATGGATTTTAGGGATGCGTTCTGTCAGCGTACCGGGATCGACATCGGCTTCTGGGATCGGAACTTTCTCGACGCGCGCCTGCGCCACGTGCCGGACATTGTCGCCGGTCTTTTCTCGGGCTCGTATGCCGAGCATTTCTGCAACCGGGACGACTGGCTCGGAGATCCCTGGACCCGAGTACGGCACGGGGTGGCCCGGCACGACTCGGTAGGACGCTTTCTCGACCGACACGCGCGGGATGCGATCATCGTGGACGACAGCGGCGAGGAGCGGTTTCAAGACCTCCTGTCGGCCTCCCCGGTGCTCGCCGTCCGCGGCCTGCGTGGCTCCGGGAAAACGCTGACCGTCTTGGAATTGCATCTACGTTACTTAGCCAGAAGCCAGATCGGGAGCACTATCAACAACACAATGAAAGGCATCAGGAAAAGGGCCATCCAGCGCCCGTTACACTTCAGGGACGCCTTGCCCCAACGGGTAGATAGTTTTAGCCTAAAATCTTCAGCGATCATTTTTGCCATCTCTCTTTTGCCTCCTCCGGCCAGGTTACGCATCTACACTTCTATACCGGCCGGGATATCGTTTATTCCACGAAGATACCGTTCAGACGCTACGCGCCAAGGAGCGAAGCGTGAATGCGTAGTCCTAGTACAGCGCCGTGCAAGTAGGTGAGAAAAAGCTGGGCAAATCCGCTGAAGTATGAGAATCTTCGATGGGACATTCTCAGCAACTCAGGAAGACACCGAATGCGCGGACCCAAATACCCCATCGAGCTAGCGGAACAAGATCGCATTGCCCTGGACAAGATCATCAAGAAACGAACGACAACGCAGCAGATTGCCCAACGCGCGCGAATTATCGTAATGAGATTGTCTTTAGCGTGGATGAGATGACGGGCATTCAAGCCCTTGAGCGTATCGCGGAAGATCTTCCCATAGGCCCCGGAAAGCCAGTCGCTATAGAATTCGAATATCGGCGCAATGGGACTCAAACATTGATGGCTTCTCCTGACGTTTCTGTGGGCTCAGTGAAGCCTCGGAAATAGCTCGATCGCCGCAGTTCAAGAACAACATGGCAATCAGGGCGCGCGAGCCGATGGCGTCAGGTGCGAGCGCGGACAATCTGGTGGTCATCTGATCCCGGAAGGTGCATTGGAACCGCCACGGCTGCCAAGATTTTCAAAGTGATCTCCGGGTACAAGCCGTCACCCATACGGTGAAGCAGGTGTTTTCGCTACCGCCGCGTACTTGCCTTGGCGCCCGGAGGTTCCGATCCCGATTTTTCGGTTTATCCCTCGGCGATCTCTGCGTCCTCTGTGGCCCAGCTTTTTCTTAATGTCCTTGGCGGTTCCAATCTCCTTTTTCGGCTGGATCCTACTCAACAGTCACCGACTTGGCCAGATTGCGCGGCTGATCCACGTCCGTGCCCTTGAGCACGGCGACATGGTAGGCCAGCAGCTGCAGGGGGATGGTGAAGGCGATTGGGTCGGTGACGGACTCGCCCAGCGGGCAGCGGATCACTTCGACGCCGCGGCTGGGCGCCAGGGCTGCGGGCTGGGCGGTGAAGACATAGAGCTGACCACCCCGCGCGTGCACCTCCTCGAGATTGGACTTGAGCTTCTCGAGCAGACGGTTGTTCGGTGCCACGGCCACCACGGGCATTTCGGCGTCGATCAGGGCCAGGGGGCCGTGCTTGAGCTCGCCGGCGGGATAGGCCTCGGCATGGATATAGGAGATCTCTTTGAGCTTGAGCGCCCCCTCCATGGCAATGGGATAATGCTCGCCGCGTCCCAGAAACAGGGCGTGCTGCTTGTCGCCGAAGGCCTCGGCCAGCCGCGCGAGGACTCCGTCCAGCTCCAGCATCCGATCGCACACGCCCGGCAGTGATCTCAGGGCCGCGACGATGCGCCTCTCGATTTCCGATGCCATACCCCGCGCACTGCCGAGTGCTGTGATCAGGAGCAGCAGGGCGACCAGCTGGGTGGTGAAGGCCTTGGTGGAGGCGACCCCTATCTCCGGGCCCGCATGAGTCAGCAGGACCAGGTCGGAGTCGCGTACCAGGGAGCTCTCTGCGACGTTGCAGATCGCAAGCGTGCTGCTGTAGCCGAGCCCTTTGGCAAGACGCAGGGCCGCCAGGGTATCGGCCGTCTCCCCAGACTGGGAGATGGTCACGAACAGGGTGTCTTCGGCGACTATCTGCGGGCGATAGCGAAATTCGCTCGCCACCTCCACCGTGCACGGGATGCCCGCCAGCCCCTCCAGCCAGTAGCGGGCCACCATACCAGCGTGGTAGCTGGTGCCGCAGGCGACGATCTGGACGGATCGCGTCTTCTTGAACAGCTCTTCCGCACTCGGCCCGAACGCCGCACAGAGCACCCGGTCCGTGCCGATACGGCCTTCCAGGGTGTCGGCGATGGCCCGCGGCTGCTCGTGGATCTCCTTGAGCATGAAATGGCGAAAGCCCCCCTTGTCGGCCGCATCCGCCGACAAGCCGGACTCCTTTACCGGGCGCTGCACCTCGCGACCCGAGGCGTCGACAATACGCACGCCTTGCCGGGTGAGCTCCGCCACGTCCCCGTCTTCGAGGAAGACGAAGCGCTGGGTCACGGGCAGCAGGGCGAACACGTCCGAGGCGATGAAGTGCTCCCCGATGCCGAGTCCGATCACCAGGGGGCTGCCGTGGCGCGCCGCGACCAGGCGGCCGGGATCGTCCCGACGTACCACTCCCAGGGCGTAGGCGCCTTCGAGCTGGCGCACCGCAGTTTGAACCGCCTGCAGCAGGTCATCGCCCTGCTGCAGGCGGTCGAAGACCGCGTGGACGATCACCTCGGTGTCTGTCTCCGATGTGAAGCGGTGGTCGGCGGCCCGCTGGGTCTCTCGCAGCAGCTGGTGGTTCTCGATGATGCCGTTGTGCACCAGCGCTACCACATCTCGGCAGACGTGGGGATGGGCGTTGGCCTCCGAGGGCTCTCCATGCGTGGCCCAGCGGGTATGGGCTATGCCCGTCGGTCCGTGCAGGCCGCGCTTGGCCACCGCCGCATCCAGCTCGCGGACCTTGCCGAGGGTGCGCACCCGGCAGATCTTCTCGCGGCCGTCGAGCACGGCGATCCCGGCCGAGTCATAGCCCCGGTACTCCAGCCGGCGCAGCCCTTCCATCAGGATGGGCGTGACGTCGCGCTCGGCTACCGCACCGACGATACCGCACATGGTGCTCTACCTCTGCTCTGGGTCCCGAGGACGCTTCTTGGGTCGTCGCCAGCCCTCGAAGGTGGTCTGGGCAACGCGGGTCAGGGTCAGCTTGCCCGCCGGCGCTTTGCGGGTGATGGTCGATCCGGCTCCGATCGTCGCCCCCTCACCGACCGTGACAGGTGCCACCAGCTGGGTATCCGAGCCGATGAAGGCGTCGTCGCCAATGACAGTGCGGTGCTTGTTGACCCCGTCGTAATTGCAGGTGATGGTGCCGGCCCCGATGTTGACCCGCGACCCGATGCTGGCGTCGCCCACGTAGCTCAGGTGGTTGATCTTGCTGCCCTGCTCGACCCGGGACTTCTTGATCTCGACGAAATTGCCGATGTGCACCTGCTCGGCCAGGTCCGCCTCGGGGCGCAGCCGGGCGAAGGGACCGATGCGCGAGCCCGCGCCTATCCGGGCCCCTTCGATGACACAGTGCTCCAAGACGACCACCCCGGGACCCAGGCGGCTGTTGCGGATGATGCTTCCCGGGCCGATGCGCACGCCGTCGCCCAGCTCGACCTCGCCCTCCAGGACCACGTTCACATCGATCTCCACGTCTCGGCCGGCGACCAGAACTCCCCGCAGGTCGAAACGGGCGGGATCGCGCAGCGTCACCCCCTCGCGCATCAGGGACTCGGCCCGAGAGCGCTGGAGCACCCGCTCCAGGCGTGCGAGCTGCACCCGGTCGTTGACACCCTCGACCTCGCTCACCGACATCGGGTGCACGGCGCTGATCCCGCTCCCTTCGGCCACCGCGAGCTCGATCACATCGGTCAGATAGTACTCACCCTGGGCGTTGGCCTTGCCCACTCGTCCGAGCCAGGTCGCCAGGCGCGCACGATCGGCCACCAGTATGCCTGTGTTGACCTCCTTGATGTCTCGCTCGGCGGGCGTGGCATCCTTGTGCTCGACGATGCGGGTGAGCCGCCCGGCCGGGTCGCGGACGATACGACCATACCCTGTGGGATCGTCTAACGAGACGGTGAGCAGGGCGAGATGACGGTCACCGGCCGCGCGGACCAGGGCGTGCAGGGTCTCGCTGGTGATCAGCGGCACGTCGCCATACAGGACCAGCAGCCGATCCACTCCGCCCATCAGAGGCAAGGCCTGCTGCACCGCATGGCCGGTCCCGAGCTGCTCGGTCTGATGGACCCAATCGACAGCGGTCGCGTCGACCGAGTCCCGAACCTGGTCGCCCCCGTGGCCGTAGACCACGGTTAGTCGCGAGGGCGCCAGGGATCTGGCGCAGTCCAGGACATGGCCGAGAAGCGGCTTGCCGGCCAGGGGATGGATCACCTTGGGCAGGGCAGAGCGCATGCGGGTGCCTTGGCCTGCGGCGAGAATGACGATACCGAGGCGCATCATCCTAGAAACCGCAGTTGACCGCTTCGAGTGGCGGGCAGGTGATTGTATTGCTGATGGGTATTGAGAAATCTGGGACTCACCCGCGAGGTGAGGGGCGCTACGACCACCAGGGCACGCACGGCGCGGCGCCTGGCGGCGTTACAACTCGTTGGAATAGATGAACTATTCCGCCTCGTTGTGCCTTGCCAGACACCACGCCGCACGCACCCTGGCGGCCGTCCAACTGCGGTCTCTAGGATCATTCTTTCGTGCTGTCCGTCTCCAATCGGCTGCTCGAACCGGACAAACGCTTGCTCAGTTCAACCGCTTGGAGGGGCTGTCGGCGAGCGCCACGGCGTCCTCCTTGGTGGCATCGCGCACCTGGTGGATATTGACCCGGACCCGCAGGGCCTTGCCGGCCATGGGGTGGTTCCCGTCAACGGTCAGCTTGCCGTCTTCGATCCGCGTCACGTAGAAGGTCTTCACCTCGCCCGACTCGCTTTGCATCGGCACCTCCGCCCCGACGCGGCAAAACTGGGGCGGCACGTTGTCCAGGTCGTCGGTAAAGGTGAGAGATGGATCATAGGGCCCCACCCCTTCATCGGGGGTGAGAGCAACCTCGACGCTGTCACCTGCACGCCTGCCTTCGACCGCCCGATCCATACCCCCGAGCAGCTCCATTTCGCCGCCGTAGATGTAGCTCACGGGGATGTCGTGCTGTTCCAGGACGGCGCCGGACTCGTCGAGGATGGAGTAGGTGAGAGAGACGAGCTTGCCTGGTCCGATCTTGTTGTCGGGCATGGAGCTGACCTTCTCGAAATGCAAGACGGCCCTCCTCGGGAGGAAAGGCCGCTCTACTCTAACACCTTAGCTGCTGGTCCGCTTACGCAGCTTACCAATGGTACGCAGCTTGGCGACCGCCTCGGCGAGATCCGCCTGGGCTT
>Ga0210110_1000162_pt1 | contig 23475 bp, 27 predicted proteins | sample China_Galinas_PW_2_FD_184865 | JGI IMG/M metagenome (GOLD analysis project Ga0210110, IMG submission 184865) | Wetland microbial communities from San Francisco Bay, California, USA, that impact long-term carbon sequestration - China_Galinas_PWB_D1... | ecosystem: Environmental > Aquatic > Marine... | reverse complement strand
ATTCGTCGGCTTCCCCGCGGCCTTGGTGTTCGGTCGCATCGGCGAGAGACGCGGGCCCAAGCAAGGGATCATGCTCGCCATCTTCGTCTACCTGCTGGTGGTCCTCTGGGCCTACCGGATCGACCAGGTCTGGCAGTTCTACGCCCTGGCGGTGGCCATAGGTCTGGTCCAGGGGGGTATACAGGCGCTCAGCCGCTCTCTCTATGCCCGCCTGATCCCCCGGGACAAGGCCGCGGAATTCTTTGGCTTCTATAATATGCTCGGCAAGTTCGCCGCCGTGCTCGGGCCGTTCTTCATGGGCTGGGTCGGCGTGGTCACGGGCAGCTCGCGCATGTCCATCCTCTCGCTGGCGGTGCTGTTCGTCGCGGGAGCGGTGCTGCTGGCCTTGGTGGATGACAAGGCGGGAAGGGCTGCGGCCCGACGATTGGAGCCGACCGGAACATCGACGACACAGCGATGGTAGACTAAGCGGCCGTCTGTCCGACACAACCCGCATTGTCACATCGAGCCTTCCCACAAGATGTCGCTGAGCACCGTCGAAGAGATCGTCGAAGACCTCCGCCAAGGCAAGATGGTCATCATCATGGACGACGAGGACCGGGAGAACGAGGGGGATCTGGTGATGGCCGCCGATATGGTCTCCCCAGCGTCAGTGAACTTCATGGCCAAGTTCGGTCGAGGCCTGATCTGCCTGACTCTGACCCGCGAGCGCTGCCGCCAGCTGCGCCTGCCGCTGATGGTCACCAGCGACAACAGCTTGGAGTCGACGAACTTCACGGTCTCCATCGAGGCGGCGTCGGGAGTGACCACCGGGATCTCAGCGGCAGACCGTGCCACCACCATCCTCGCGGCGGTGCGCCCCGATGCCTTGCCGACCGACCTGGTTCAGCCGGGCCACGTCTTCCCGCTGATGGCCGAGCCCGGCGGGGTGCTGGTGCGTGCCGGGCATACCGAGGCAGGCTGTGATCTCGCCCGGCTGGCGGGCTTAGGTCCCGCAGCGGTGATCGTGGAGATCCTCAATGAGGACGGCACCATGGCCAGGCGGCCGGACCTGGAGCGCTTCGCCGAGGAGCACGGGCTGAAGATCGGCACCATCGCCGATCTCATCCACTACCGGGTGCGCAACGAGAAGACCGTCGAGCGGCTGAACGAGTGCACGCTTCCCACCGAGTTCGGTGACTTCTGCCTGGTGGCCTACCAGGACTGCGTCGACAACCAAGTCCATCTGGCCTTGACCATGGGCGAGATTCGTTCCGATAGTCCCACCCTCGTGCGGGTCCATATGCAGAACAGCCTGTGCGATCTGTTCGGGACGGTGAGGGCGGACTGTGGTCTGCCCCTGCGCAGCGCCTTGGCCAGAGTGGGCGAGGAGGGCCAGGGGGTGGTGGTGGTGCTGCGCAAACACGATACCGGGCGTGAGCTGGTGCAGCGGATTCGCGACTACCAGGTCCACGGTGCCGAAGACCATGTGCCCGAGCGGGCGAAGGATTCCGGACGGGTCGTGAGAACCTACGGGATCGGTGCCCAGATACTTTCCGATCTGGGCGTGCGCCAGATGCGCGTGATGAGCGCGCCCAAGAGCCTCCACGGCCTCTCGGGCTTCGACATGGAGGTGGTGGAGTATGTGACCTTCGAGTAGTCGCCCATCCGCCGTCGGGTAGAATGCACCCGGCCCCATCAACACAAGCCTTCCGGAAATCCGATTATGACGATCAAGACAATCGAGGGCGCTCTAACCGCGCAGGGCGCGCGATTCTGCCTGGTGGTCTCGCGCTTCAACAGCTTCGTGGTGGAGAGTCTGCTCGCCGGCGCTCTCGATGCGCTCAAGCGCCATGGCGCGGCCGAAGACGACCTGACCCTGGTGCGGGTCCCCGGCGCCTTCGAGATGCCCCTGGCCTTGCAGGCCGCCGGGGCCAGCGGTCGCTACGATGCGGTCATCGCCCTGGGGGCCGTCATCCGAGGCGGCACGCCCCATTTCGAGTATGTAGCCGGGGAGTGTGTCAAAGGCATGGCCCAGGTGATGATGAAGCAGGGTATCCCCGTGGCTTTCGGCGTGCTCACCGTGGACACCATCGAGCAGGCCATAGAGCGGGCCGGGACCAAGGCGGGCAACAAGGGTGCCGAGGCGGCGCTCTCGGCGATGGAGATGATCGACGTCATGCGACAGCTCCGAAGCTGACCAGCCAATGAGCCGCAAACGCACGCTGGCTCGGCGCGTAGCCGTCCAGGGGCTCTACCAATGGCAGATCTCGGGTCGAAACCTGCGTGATATCGAGTCCCATCTGCTCGACGATCCCGAGCTGCTGGAGGAGATGGGTGCCGACCTCAAGGATCTGGAGGTCGCCTACTTCAAGGAGCTGCTGCACGGGGTTGCGACCCGGGCCGGGGAGCTGGATGCAGCGGTTGCGCCCTTGCTGGATCGTCCGGCAGCTCAGCTGGACCCGGTGGAGCAGGCCATCCTCAGACTGGGCGCCTACGAGCTGACCCAGCGTCCGGAGATTCCCTATCGCGTGGTCATCAACGAGTCGGTGGAGCTGGCCAAGACCTTTGGCGCCGAGCAGAGCCATCGTTTCATCAACGGCGTGCTGGATCGCCTGGCCGCGCAAGCTCGCGTCCTGGAGCGGCGTCGCTGACCCCGGGACGAGCCCGTGTCTCTTTCTGAGCTCTCTGTCATTGCTCGTTATTTCACCGGGATCGGGGCCGGGCGCGACGATGTACGCCTGGGGGTGGGCGACGATGGCGCCATCCTTCGGGTGCCGCCGGGCCGGGAGCTGGCCGTGACCGTGGATACTCTGGTGGAGGGCGTCCATTTCTTGGCCGATGTCGATCCCGAAACCCTCGGTCACAAATCTCTCGCCGTGAGTCTGAGTGACCTGGCTGCCATGGGGGCCGACCCCGCCTGGGCGACTCTCGCTTTGACCCTGCCAAGCCCGGACGAGGTTTGGCTCCAGGCCTTTGCCCAGGGGTTCGACGGGCTTGCGCGGGCCCACGGTGTCAATCTGGTGGGGGGGGACACCACCCGTGGGCCTCTCAGCATCACCGTCCAGGCGCAGGGGCTGCTCCCGGCCGGGCAAGGCTTGCGGCGTAGCGGGGCCAGCCCCGGGGATCTCATCTATGCCACTGGGACGCTGGGCGATGCCGCCCTGGCCCTGCTGGCCCAGCAGGGGCTCTACGTCGGCTCGGGCCGGCTCGACGGCCTGGTGTCCCGGCTGGAGCGTCCCATGCCACGCGTGGCCGAAGGCCTGGCGCTGCGAGGCCTTGCAACCGCGGCCATCGACATCTCCGACGGACTGGGCGCGGACCTGGGACATATCTGCGAGGCCAGCGGGGCAGGGGCCTGGATCGACATGACTCGGCTGCCCTGCTCCGAGGCGGTAAGGGCCTATATCGCAGAGACAGGGGATTGGGCGCTGCCCCTGTCCGGCGGGGACGATTACGAGCTCTGCTTCACCCTGGCACCCGAGCGTCAGGGTGAGCTGGAGGCACTGGCCCAGAGACTGGGGACCCCCTTCACCTGGATCGGCCTCGTCGAGGCCCAGCCCGGGGTGCGCTGCCAGAGCGAGGATGGGTCCCTGGGCAGTCCCCCCGCGGGTTACGACCACTTTGGCCGCCATGACTGAGCGTCCCCATTGGAGTGATCCGGTCCACTTGATCGCCTTCGGTTTCGGTGCCGGCGGCTCGCTTGTGGCCCCCGGGACCATGGGCTCGGTGCTGGCCTTCCCTTTCTGGCTGCTGCTGCGCAACTTGTCTCCCATAGTCTATCTGGGCTTGCTGGACCTGCTGTTCGCTCTGGGTGTGTGGGCGCGCGGCACGCGATCTGGGAGTCCATGACCACTCGGGCATCGTCTGGGACGAGATGGTCGGCATGTGGCTTGCGCTGTTTCTTGCCCCCGAGGGCTGGCTAGCGCCCGTGGCGGCCTTCGCATTATTCCGCTTTCTCGATATCCTCAAACCCTGGCCTATCTCTTGGGTCGACCGCCGGGTCGGCGGCGGCCTGGGCATAATGCTTGACGACCTGCTGGCCGGGGCTCTGGCCTGGGGGCTGCTTCGCGGTGCCTGGGCCGTATGGGCTATGTTGGGTTGACTCGGCACGGGAAGCATCCGGTTTTACGGGTGCCGACCTGATTCTGGGTCCGATCCTGGAGGGCGAGACATGCAAGCAACTATTCGGAATCTGGGCGCCACGGTGCGACTGCTCGCCTTGCTTCTCTTGCTCACTTGCGGACTGGTCCACGCCAGCCAGGTGCGAGTGCTGGCACTCTTTCCGGGCAAGGCAATGGTCTCTATCGACGGCACCCGTCGGGTGCTCTCGGCCGGGGATCGCAGCCCGGAGGGTGTTTTGCTGATCAGTGCCGATCCGCGGCAAGCGGTGCTGGAGATCGATGGGGAGCGCCGCACGCTCGCTCTTTCCGACTCGGTGGGCGGGATCTATGCCCAGCCCAGTGTCCGGGAGGCGCGCATCTCGCGCAGTAACGAGGGTGGCTATTCCACGGTGGGCTCGGTCAACGGTCATACCGTGAGCTTTCTGGTGGACACGGGCGCCTCCGCGGTGGTGCTCAACGAGGAGGAGGCCCGGCGCCTCGGGTTGCGGTTCCGGCTCGAAGGGGAAAAGATGGGGGTGACCACGGCCTCGGGCGCTACCATGGGCTATGCCGTCAACCTGAGCTCGGTGCGCATCGGTGACATCCGGCTGAGCAATGTCCGGGCGATCGTGCTGCGCGGTGACTATCCGCGCCAGGCTCTGCTGGGCATGACCTTTTTAGGCCAGGTGGAGATCGAGCACCAGAGCGGGCTGATGGTGCTGCGCTCGAAGCGATGAGCGAGCTCCCGAAGAGAGTCCTGCCGCAGCACGAGGCGCTGGATCCGAAAGCCCTTCCCCTGAAGGGAGACGCGTTGTCGTGGCTCAGTCGATCCGGCTGCCCTCGACGGCGTCTGTCGATTCCGGCCACGCTCTTCCGGGCGGCAGGCCCACCACGCCAGAGCCGCCTGTCTCCCCGCAGACGCGATCGGCTAGCGAGGCAGCGGATGCGGATGCCGGGTCGGTCAGGACGTACGCTCAGTCCTTGGAGCAGCCGTCTTCCAGCATCGAGCCTGGCAGCAACGACAAGGAGCTCGACGCCGAGGAGCTCTCCGGGCAGGTTGTCGAGGATCGAAGCACGCTGGTGATCGGCGAGACGGAGGGGGATGTTTCGACCCTGAAAAAGAATCTCTCCCTGGCCGGCCTGCTCGATGATCAGGGGAACACCGATCAGCGCCTCCGGTGCCGTCTGCGTCTGACCCTGGTGGCATCGGGTCAGTCTGCCATCACCGCGCCCATCACCGCCGTGCGCAGCAGGACACCGGCCTTCGCCTCGGCGAAGAATCCGTTGTGTGGAGAATTGTTGACCAGGGTGCTGAACTCGGGCAGCTGGCGATGGGGGCTCATCAGCAGGAGGTTCGGCTGGAAGAAGCCCTTGAACTCCAGCATGTCCATGCGGCTGATGGTCTGTTGCAGCTTCAGATGGCTGTAGATCAGGTCCAGGTGGGGAACGATCTTCGCGTGACCGCCCATGATCGTATCGTGGGGACAGAGCTCGGCCACGGTCGCGATCCGCAGACCCGTCTTCTCCAGTACCTCGCGCTGGCCGGGTGAGAAGGGGACGGCCATACGCTCCATCAACACGATCCGATCGACTATCTGGGGGAATAGCGAGAGGCCGTACAGCAGGCTTTTGATGCTCCCGGTGTTGGAGGGATTGCCGAAAACGCCGATCTGCAGGCGGCTCTCCGGAGAGCTGTCTCCGGCCAGCAGGTCCGGGCGCCACTTGAAGATGGTGTAAAGGTCGGCCAAGGCCTGGGTCGGTGCCTCGTTGTCGCCGTCTCCCGCACTGATCACGGGGACCTGGGCGTACTTGATCACCTCTTCGAGCAGCCCGGCGTCGGCAGTGCTGAGCACAGCGAAGTCGCTGTAGTTGTTGGCAAGTGCAGCGATCTCGGCAGGGTCGCGCTGGCTGTGGACTATTTCGTCCGCGGCGGGCCCCAGGTCGAGGAAGCCGCCGCCCATCCTCTTCCACGCCCGCTTGAACGACAGCTGGGTCTCGGGAGAGCTGCCCGTCAGGAAGATTGCTCCCATCACCTTGCAAGCCATGCTGGGCCGGGCCTCGACAGTCCCGCTTTCGCGGTTGGCTGCGGCGCGGAATAGCTGCAGGGTCAGCTCAGGATCGAAGTGCCGGACGCTGACGATGTGCTTTCCCTTCAGCGCTCCGAGCAGCTCGGACCGGTCGGGAATTGCCTCGAGCAGGCGCGCGGCGTTGGCCGGGTCGGCCACCTGGTGTTGCTGGATGACAGGCTCGACCGGGGGGGCTGGGAATGTTCTCGATGGCATGACGACTCCTTAGCTCGCCGTTGTTGTTCTGCGGTATCAATCGTTGCGAGGATTCTTGTATGGGCCTCGAACCGACCGCCGGCGGAGAGGAGTTCGCCGTCGAACTCGCGCGGGCTTGTCGAAAGCCTGTCGCCGAGGTTCCATGCGAGAATCGTCATTATGGAGTAACACCGCTGGATATCGGAGCAGGCCCCGACTTGGGTCGCCAAGGCCGAGATTCTCGCCCGATAGGATATACCAGATCGAGCCTCACGGGCCGCTCGACCTCAGCCTACGCTGGATGCTGCGGGTCGCGACCAGCCCTAGGACGCAGCCCATCACCTCGAGTAGCCAATCGGTGTTGTCGGGATACTTTCCGGGCAGGGCCACCTGTCCCAGCTCGATGAGAAGCGGCAGGCCCAGGGTGATAGCGATTGCCAAAGGCCAATAGAGGCCGCGCGGAAGACCTCTGGGCAGGCGCCGTCGCCCCAGGGCCAACAGCACGCCCAGCGGGGCGAAGAAGAGCACCTTATGGAGCAGCTCGGTAACGGCTCGGTACTCGGTTCCGAAGTAATAGGTAGAGAAGGGTACCTTCGAGAAGGCGCCGACTCGGGCGAGTAGGAACTGCCGCTCCAGATGAAAGTCGTAGGGGTACCAGAATACCAACATCAGGGCGGCTGACCAAAGGGCGAGGCCCAGAAGGCTCCAGGTGAACGGATGGAGCCTGCCGAAGACGTGGCCTCCTCTGTCATGAAGCGCCTGCGTGGAGACCAGTCTGGCGCCTACCCCTGCCCCCAGGGCCGCGGTGACGGTGTCTGTGGTGTCGGTGGTTCGGGAGAAGACGAATAGCTGTGCTATCTCCACCACAGTAGCGGCGGCCAGGGTCCAGAGTCAGGCGTCGGTTGGGCGCTTCTTGCGCGATAGCACCAGAGCAGGCTGACCGGGGTCCAGATCAGGGCGTCTGTCGTGAGCGCATAGAGCAGGATGACCGGATCCCCATTGAAACTGGAGAAGGGCATGGGGTTGAACAGCCCTTGCTGCCACTTGTGGTAAAGCTCGGCGGGACTGATGGTCAGATCCAGCGGCAGCACGCTGTAAAGCAACAGGGCGGCCAGATAGCCCCAGAGTATCCGCTCCGCCAGCGACGCGGGCGACCGTGTGAGGCTCCAGTCCGTGACCCAGCGTACGAAGGCGCCGCCCAGGCACCACCCGGCGATCACCCCGATGAGTCCGCCCAGGCTCTCGGCCATGATGTCGTTCTGGGAGACGGTCTTGGGGGGAAAGAACAGCTGTACGAATTCGATCGTCAGGCTTGCGAGCAAGCAGCCAATCAGTACCGTGATCGTTGCGCCCCAACGGCCGGCCCGAGAGCCAGGTGCCAACAAGGTCGGCGTGAGAAATCCCAAGGGGATGAAAAGCAAGACATTGGCTACCCAGTCGGCCCTGGAGGCAATGCCGAGATGCAGGAAGGGGATGTGTCGGAAGGCATGCCACGCCCGGTCCCAGGGTACGGGCGTGAAATCCAGGGGCACCAGGCTGCCATAGACCACGAACACAGCATAGGTCAGGCAGAGTGCGGCCAGCGGGCCACGGATCCGTTGCTCCGCGTCGCCGGACGGCGCAGATGTGGCGGACGCGATGGGCTCGGAGCGGGACATTGGTCGCCTATTCTAGCCGGGATGGTCTCGCGGAGGCTCGTCTCGATGAAGGAGCGTGGACCCTGGCTTGGTCGGGGGTGACTCACCGAATAGTGGGGGCCTGCTTTCCCGGTACCTGGCTCCCGGGAGTATGATCACGCCATGGTGCTTTCCCGAGCAGCATCGCCGGTCTTCGAAGTGCGCATCTGAGCCCGACCTTCCGGTTGCTCCCTTTGCGGTGATGGCCACCCCAAACGAGACATGAGATGACGAGTCATGGGTAAGCTTGAGGCCGGTAGGACTTTTCGTGCGCTTGCCTTCGGCTTGGCATTGGGCAGCCTGCTGGTGGCGCAGCTGTCGCAAGCCGGACTCCCGGAGACCATCCCTCAGGTCAGGCCAAGCGTGGTCGCAGTGGGTACAGAGCTGCCATTGCGGTCGCCGCCCGCGGATTTCAGGGGCACGGGATTCGTAGTCGGCGACGGTCGCCACGTGGTGACCAACCTGCACGTATTGCCCGAGCTCATCGACGGCGAGCACAAGGAGTCGCTGGCCGTATTCTTTCGCTCCGGAGCCCGCGTCGAGCTGCGCAAAGCCGAGGTGGTGCGCCGTGACTCGATTCATGACCTGGCCCTGCTGCACATCTCCGGGGCCCCTTTGCCCGCTCTGCGCCTGGCCGACGGGGATGGCCGGGAAGGCGTTCTTTATGCCTTTACCGGCTACCCGATCGGCATGATTCTCGGACTCACGCCCGTGACCCATCGGGGCATCATCTCGGCCATCACGCCAATCGTCATCCCGGCAATCAAGCCAAGGCAGCTGACACCGAAGATGATCCGTCGTATGCGTGAGCCCTACGATGTCTATCAGCTCGACGCGACCGCCTATCCGGGAAACAGCGGCAGCCCCTTGTACGAGGCGGATACCGGTCGGGTGGTGGGCGTGGTCAACAGCGTCCTGGTCAAGAAGACCAAGGAGTCGGCACTGAAGGAGCCCACGGGTATCAGCTACGCCGTGCCGGGACGCTACGTAAAGGAGCTGCTCAGGCGATCAGGCAGAGAATGACGCCTAGGTTGGCTGCCAGCCCCGGACGGCGAAGCCGAATACAGGGGGCGGCAGGACCAGCTGAGCGAAATCGGAGATGGGTGGGCGCTCGGTCTGCGGTTCCTTCGTGAAAAATCCGGGCTGGTTATGGCGGTGAGGGATCATCGGTTGGATCGCCTCGCCGCGAGCGTGCGCTCCCAGGCCAGAGAGGTGCGCACGATGAATTCGAGATCGTCGTGCTCGGGCTGCCAGCCCAGCAGCTGCCGGACCTTCCCCGCATCGGCCACAAGGGTGGGGGGGTCTCCGGGCCGGCGGGGCTCCTCGCGTGTGCTCAGGGGGTGCCCGTTGGCTCTGGACACGGCGTCCAGAACTTCGCGCACGCTGTAGCCGTGTCCGTAGCCGCAGTTCAGGGTGGTCGACTCGCCGCCCGCTCGAAGGTATTCCAGCGCCTTGACGTGGGCGGCGGCCAGATCCTCCACATGGATGTAGTCGCGCACGCCGGTCCCGTCGGGCGTTGGGTAGTCGGTGCCGAAGATAGCGACCGAGTCTCGCAGCCCCACCGCCGTCTCGCAGGCGACCTTGGTGAGCAGGGTTGCCTTCTCGGTGGACTGGCCGACGCGCCCCCGGGGATCGCCGCCGGCCACGTTGAAGTAGCGCAGGATCACATTGCCCATGTTCCCTGCCCGCGACAGGTCGCGCAGCATCCACTCGCTCATCAGCTTGGAGGTGCCGTAGGGGTTGATCGGCACGGTGGGCGACTCCTCGCTGGCGTGCCCTCCCTCCGGGATACCGTAGACCGCGGCGGTAGACGAGAACACGAAATGCCTCACACCGGCCTCGGCGCAGCACTGCAGGAGATTTCGGGTGCTGCAGGTGTTGTTGCCGTAGTACTTGAGGGGGTCAGCGACGGATTCCGGCACTATGGTATGGGCGGCGAAGTGCATTGCCGTGTCGACTGGGTGCTCGCGAAGCAGCCGACTCACCGTCGCGGCATCGCCCGTGTCGCCTACTACCAGCTCCGCACCCAGCACGGCATCCGCGAAGCCGGTGCTCAGGTTGTCGAGGACTACCACCTGCTCGCCCGCGCCGACGAGCTGCAGAACGACATGGCTGCCGATGTACCCGGCGCCGCCCGTCACGAGGATGCTGTTCTTCATAAGCTGTCCGTGGGTGTTGCGTCGGGCGGCAATCATACCCGCGCATCGCGGACATGTCTCCGCGGATTATCGGGTGGCGTCCGGCTGAAGCTCAGGGATGTCTCTGGGCGCACCCGGAAAGGCTTGCCGTGGCGTCTGTAGCCCAGCCAGATCGAGCGGGTCAATGGCAGGGTATCGGCCGAGAATGCGGCGCAAGGCAGTGCGCAAGCAGACGAAGCACGTCGGGTCTGCTATGCGTACCGCCCTCTCGTGGTCGTTGGGCGACAGACACGACTCGGCCCCCTTCTCCGGCGGACCTGTGCAGTCGATCGACCACAGGTGTATGGTTGGCCCGGGAAGCTCTGGGGCCGGGGGGCGAGATGCCAGTGAGTGACGATATGCATGGGGTGCTCGGCGGAGCGGCGGGCAGGTGTCCATGCTAGCAGCCGGTCTGAATGAGTCCAAAGGGTCTGCGGCCGTGGACGGGCGCCGAAAGATACTGCGACGACCCGTGGGCTCGGTCGATGCTTTGCCGGGAACGCTTCACCCGGTCCTCAGGCGGGTCTATGCGGCCCGGGGGCTGGTCCATAGCGATGCCCTCGGCAGGGGGCTCGCCGACTTGCTGCCCGTCGGCCTGCTCGAGGGGGCCGATGCGGCCGCGACTCTCTTGCAGCGCATCATCGGGCAAGGGGGGCGGATACTGCTGCTGGGAGATTTCGACGCCGACGGTGCCACCAGCTGTGCCCTGGGGATGCTCGCGCTGCGTGCTATGGGGGCGGCCCAGGTGGACTATCTGGTGCCCAACCGCTTCGACTATGGCTATGGGCTCACACCCGAGATCCTGGAGGTGGCCCTGGGCCTGTGCCCCGACGTCATCGTCACCGTGGACAACGGCGTGTCGAGCGTCGAAGGGGTGGCGGCGGCCAATGAGGCAGGGGTGCCCGTCATCATTACCGACCATCACCTGCCCGGTGCCCGGCTGCCCGAGGCCGCGGCGATCGTCAATCCCAACCTGGCCACCAACGGCTTTCCAAGCAAGAACCTGGCCGGGGTAGGGGTGATCTTCTATGTGATGGCGGCCCTGCGGGCCCGGCTCCGCGAATCGGGTTGGCTGGCCAGCCAAGGTCTGGCCGTGCCCGCGCTGGCGGACCTGCTCGATCTGGTCGCCCTGGGCACGGTCGCGGATCTGGTGCCCCTGGATGCCAACAACCGCATCCTGGTAGATCAGGGGATTCGACGCATCCGGGCGGCCAAGTCCCGGCCGGGGCTGCTGGCGCTGCTCGAAGTCGCCCGCCGTGACCCGGTTGGGCTCCAGGCCTCGGACCTAGCCTTCGCCGCGGCCCCCAGGCTCAACGCCGCCGGCCGTCTGGAGGACATGTCCCTCGGCATCGAGTGCCTGTTGTGCGAGGACCCGGCCGAGGCGCGTGAGCTGGCCGAGCGCCTGGACGGTCTCAACCGCGAGAGACGCGTGATCGAAGAGCGGATGCGTCGCCAGGCGGAGGACTCCCTGGCGCGCTTGCACCTGGGCGACGGGCTAGGTCTGCCCTACGGTCTGTGCCTGTACGACCCGGACTGGCACCAGGGTGTAATCGGCATTCTGGCCGCTCGGGTGCGCGAGGGCGTCCATCGTCCCACCATCGCCTTCGCCGTCGCCGGAGAGGGCATGCTCAAGGGCTCGGCCCGCTCGGTGGACGGCCTGCACGTGCGTGATGCGCTGGAGGCGGTCGCCACACGCCACCCCGGCCTGATTCCCCGCTTCGGGGGCCACGCCCGGGCCGCCGGCCTGACCCTGCGCGAGCAGGACTACGAGCGCTTTGCCGGCGCCTTCGACGAGCAGGTTCGCACCCGGCTCACCGCCGAGGACCTGCAGGGAGTGATCCACACCGACGGCGCCCTCTCGGCGGACGACTTCAATCTCGACCTCGCACGCCTGCTTCGCGACGCCGGGCCCTGGGGCCAGGACTTTCCCGAGCCGTCCTTCGACAACCAGCTGCGGGTCGTCAGCCACAAGATCGTCGGGGAGCGCCACCTGAAAATGGTCCTGGCGATCCCCGAAAGCGAAGAGCGGATCGACGCCATCGCCTTCGGCCAAGCCGAGCGCCTGGATCAGATCGGCGGCGCCGATCGACCGGTCCGTGTGATCTACCGGCTGGCGGTCAACAGCTACCGAGGAGCTGAGGCGCCGCAGTTGATGGTGGAGTACATGGAGCCGGGTGGCCGGTAGGGGCCGGGGGCCAGGATGCCGATTTGGGGAAGGCCCCACTCTCGGACCTCTGGGTCAACTGCCTGGACGCGCTCGGGGACGGGCTCGAGGCCGCAGGGGATGTCGATCAGGCATCCCGACTGGACGATCTGGTGGCCGATCTGCCGACCGGGGACGAGAAGCGGCGCGCCGAGCAGGCCCTCACCCGACTATCGGAGATGGCAGAACGGCTGGGCAAGCGTCTCATCCTTCTGATCGACAACGTCGATATTGTGCTCGACCGCCTCAAGGACGCCCACTGGCAGATCCGCGAGCTGCTGTCCGCCGAGCCGCGCCTCCTGCTCGTCGGGGCCAGCTCGCGCATGCTTGAGGCCACCTACGAATGCGACAGCGCCTTCTACGACTTTCTCAAGATCCACGAGCTGAAAGGCCTGAGCCTGGACGAGACCCGAGAGCTGCTCTGCAACCTGGCGCGCATCGCCGACGAGCCCCGGGTTGCCCGGCTCATCGAGCAGGAGCCCGCGCGCATCAAGACCCTGCACAACCTGACGGGCGGTAACCCCCGGACCGTCATACTCCTGTTCGGTGTCCTCGCCCAGGGTGCGGACGGCGACGTGCGTGCCGACCTGGAGCGCTTGCTCGACCAGTGCACACCCCTTTACAAGGCCCGCTTCGAAGAGCTGCCTCCCCAGGCCCAGCAGGTGGTCGACGGGGCTGGCTGTGAGCTGGGATCCGGTAACCGCAGGAGATCTGGCGGGCCGTTTGCGCATGGAGGTCAACAAGGTCTCGTCCCAGCTGAACAGGCTGGAGAACCAGGGCGTCGTCGAGAAGGTGCGCATCGCGCCCGGCACCAAGGCCGGATTCCAGATCGCCGAGCGCTTTTTCAACATCTGGTACCTGATGCGCACCAGTCGCCGGGTGCGCAAGCGGCTGGTCTGGCTGGTGCAGTTCCTCAAGGTTTTCTACAGCCAGGAAGAGCTGAGGTCTCACGCGTCACGATTGGTCCTGGGTCCAGGCCACTCGCCCTCGGATATGCGCCTTCGCCAGGCGGAGTATGGCTTCGCTCTGGCCGAGGCCCTCGAAGATCCGTCTGTGCGCGGCGTGGTGGAGAGTTCGGCACTCTACATCTTGATGGGCGACGAGGCGCTGCGTGCCAAACTGCCCGGGATACTCGACCTCGATGGTGAAGACGCCCAGCTCAAGACCCGTGCCGAATGGATGCGCGAGATGGCCGAATTGAAGCAGCGCGTCATCAACGCCCCCATCGAATGGCCAGCTGGGGTGACGGCAGAGGGCTTCTGGCGGCTGGTGGGTGGCCATCCATTTCGATCGCTACAAGAAAAAGTCCACCAGATCGAAGCGGCTTTCTCTTCCACCTCGGACCAGATTGTCCTCGAATACTCGAGTCAGTCACGAGACTTCGAGAAATTGGCAGATTTGTTCGCCGATCCGGCCGAAGTCGATACCCTCTATCGCGCCATCAGCGAGGGTTTCATGTCCTGGGCGGGAGATAGGGAAGGGGCGCAGGCGGCTACTCATAGCCTCCACTGCCCTGGCTTGCTCGGCGCGAGTGCTTTTTTCGCCGCCGATGGAGCGCCTGCGCGGGAGCTTGCTGACCGGATACGAAGTCTCATGTCTGGCCACGGCCTGGATGCCTATCTGGAAATGCTGGGAGCAAGCCTGCTTCTGGAGGGCCAGCGTTTCAAGGAAGCTGTCCAGATTTTCCGTCGGCAGGTCGAGTGGAAGCCCGACCACCAATGGGCCTGAAACAACCTCGGTGCCGCCCTGGCTCGTTCGGGTCGTCTCGACGAGGCTATACACGCGTTCCAAGAACAACTGGCGATAGATCCCGAGCACGAATAGGCCTGGTGCAATCTCGGCCTCGCCCTTGCCGATTCAGGCCGCATCGAGGAGGCGATGGCGGCTTACCACAAGCAGCTGGAGGTCAAGCCCGGCCACGAAGCGGCCAGCGCAAACCTCGCGCATATTCTTCAGGAGCAAGGGAATTTTGATGAGGCTATCGGGCTGCTGTGCGATAGCATTCAGGAGCTTCCAAAAAGCGCTTTGCTTCGCAACTCGCTCGCCTGGCTGCTCTACGAGCAGGGCCCGGATCTTGGCGAGGCCGAGGAGTTTGCTCGCCGTGCCGTGGAGCTGAAGCCGGATGACCCGAATTCTTCTCATACACTGGCCTGCATTCTGGCACGTCGATCGAACTGGCCAGGGGCCTTGGAGCAGGCCCTAGCGTTCCTAGGGACCGGCTCGGAGGACTTCTTTGAGCGGAACTGGCCGCACATACTGACTTTCTTCGCCGAGGTCGTCGCGCCCGATGCCCTCGGTGTCCTTCAATATCAGGGTGTTGACCCCGACGACCTGGCCATCCTCGGTGAACGAGGGGCCGCCGCTGTTGCCGGGGTTGATCGGCGCGTCGGTCTGGATGAGGCGCGCGTCTCCCTGGCTGCCGTAGCCCGAAAAGATGCCCGAGGTTACCGTGTAGCCCAAGCCCGAGGGGCTGCCGATGGTGTAGAGCCGGGTACCCTGGGTGAGGTCGTCGTTCGGGTTGAGCTTGAGGTAGGGGCAACCCTCGGCGGGCAGCTTGAACAGGGCCAGGTCGTGGTCGGCGGCGAATTCGGCGTCCTGCAGGTCGAAAGTCGTATCATCGATCAGACTGACATGGAAGCCTTCCGCGCGGGCATCGAGCTCGAGCTCCTCCAGTCTCTGCGTCACAGCTGGCCGCGGGTCGCGTACCTGGGTATTGTGCCGCCTGTCGCGTCCGTGCGACCCCTTGCCCCTGGCTCGCAGAAAGGTATCTACTGTTGACCATGATCCCCGAAGACGAGCAGCACCCCGAAGAAGACTTTCCGCGCAGCAAGTCTGCCGTCAAGCGCGAGATGCTGGCCTTGCAGAGCCTTGCCGAGCGGCTGGTGGAGCAGGGTGACCAGCGCATCGCCCGCCTGGAGCTGGGCCCCTCGCTGCGGGCAGCGGTGGATGAATACGCCCGGATCAAGGGGCGGGGTGCCCAACGCAGACATACCCGGAGGCTGGCGAGATTGTTGGACGAGGACCCCGAGGGCTTGGCCTCCGTACGCGAGCTGATCGGCGAGGAGGATCGCCAGAGCGTCCAGGACAAGGCCCATTTTCATCGCTTGGAGCGATGGCGCGCTCGACTCTTGGAGGAGGGTAACGGGGCGCTGAGTGAGCTGATTGCGCAACATCCCCGGGCGGACAGACAACACCTGCGTCGGTTGATCCGCACGGCCCAGGGCGAGGTGGCTGCCGACAAGCCCCCGGCGGCCGCTCGCAAGCTGTTTCGGTATCTGCGTCAGCTCGACGAGGCCGGGGCCGACTGATGGCGGGGCGCGACGGGCCGGCGGGGCCCAGCACGGGCATGCCGAGTGTTGATCGACTGCGTTGGCAGTGTCGGCGCGGCATGCTGGAGCTGGACCTGTTGTTGGAGGCGTTCCTGGATGCCGGCTACGACGGGCTGGACGAGCCGGATAAGAAGGCCTTCGTCGATCTGCTTGGCCAGCCGGATCAGCTCCTGCTGGACTGGCTGATCGGTCATGCCCGGCCTGAGGACAGGGAGGTGGGTCGACTTGTCGATATTGTCCGAGCCCGAGTCGCTCAGGGTTGACCCGGGGAATTCACGGTGGCTGGTGATCGGGCTGGTCGTAGCCCACGGGGCGGCCCTTGCCGTGGTCATCTTTACCCCGACCCTGTCGATCCAGTTGAAGGCCTTGCTGGCGCTGCTGATCCTCGTGGGTTTGGCCGATGCCCTGCGCACTCATGCGCTGCGCCTGGGTCGGGTGGCGGTGCGCTCGGCCCAGCACCTGGGGGCCGGGGAATGGGAGCTTCAGCTGGGTGATGGGACCGGGGTCTCGGCCCGGCTGGCTCGCTCGCTCGTGCTGCCCGCGCTGGTCGTGATGCGCTTTTCCCTGGGTCGGGGGCGTCGGCGCAGCCTGGTGATTCCGCGGGATGCCCTGCCGCGGGATGCGCACAGGCGACTGCGGGTGCTCATGCTGGCCCAGGCGGGGACGAAAAAAGGCGATCAATCGGAGCGGGGCGAGTAGCTGTCCGGGATCAGAATGGTCGGCTTGCGCTGGAAGGCGTCGTCGGGTTTGGGGAAATCCAGGGTGTAGTGCAGCCCGCGGCTCTCGCGCCGATGTTGGGCCGAGCGGATGATCAGATCGGCCACCTCCACCAGGTTTCGCAGCTCCAGCAGGTCGTTGGTCACCCGGAAGCTGCTGTAGTATTCGCGGATCTCGTAGCGCAGCATGTCTACCCGCCGCTTGGCCCGCTCCAGGCGCTTGTTGCTTCGCACTATGCCCACGTAGTCCCACATGAAGCGGCGCAGCTCGTCCCAGTTGTGGGAGACCACCACCTCCTCGTCGGAGTCGGTCACCCGACTCTCGTCCCAGGGAGGGGGAGGTGCGGGCCTGGGCACCACCGCATCGCATCGGGCGATGTGCTCGGCCGCCCGCTCGCTGTAGACCAGACATTCCAGCAAGGAGTTGCTCGCCATGCGGTTGGCCCCGTGCAGACCCGTGTAGGCGGTTTCGCCGATGGCATAGAGTCCGGGCACGTCGGTCTGGGCGTCGTGGTCGCCGACCACCCCGCCGCAGGTGTAGTGGGCCGCGGGCACCACCGGGATGGGCTGGCGGGTGATATCGATGCCGAAGTCCAGGCAGCGGCTGTAGACGGTGGGGAAATGCTCGCGGATGAACTCGGCGGGCTTGTGGCTGATGTCCAGGTAGACGCATTCGGCGCCGAGACGCTTCATTTCGTGGTCCATGGCCCTGGCCACGATGTCGCGCGGGGCCAGCTCCGCGCGCTCGTCGAAACCTGGCATGAAGCGGCTGCCGTCGGGCCGCAGCAGCCGGGCACCCTCTCCTCGCAGGGCCTCGGTGATCAAGAAGGACTTGGCCTGGGGATGATAGAGACAGGTGGGGTGGAACTGGATGAACTCCATGTTGGCGACCCGGCAGCCCGCACGCCAGGACATGGCGATACCGTCGCCCGTGGCTACGTCCGGGTTGGTGGTGAACAGGTAGACCTTGCTGGACCCACCCGTGGCCAGCACCACGAAGCGGGCCTGGAAGGTGCGCACCCGATGGTCGGCAATGCTCAGCACATAGGCGCCTAGGCAGCGGTTCTGGTGGGCCCCTAGCTTGGAGGCGGTGATCAGGTCCACTGCGATATGGCGCTCGAACAGCTCAATGTTGGGCCTGGCTCGAGCCTCGCCCTCGAGGGTGGTCTCCACCGCCCGCCCGGTGGCATCGGCGGCGTGGATCACCCGTCGGTGGGAGTGGCCACCTTCGCGGGTAAGATGGTAGATCCCCGGACTGCCCTGCTCGGAGCGGGTAAACTGCACCCCCTGCTCCAGCAGCCAGCGGATGTTGGACGGACCTGCCGCCACCACCAGTCTGACCACGGTGGCGTCGCATAGGCCCGATCCCGCATCCAGTGTGTCCGCTACATGGGCGTCGACAGAGTCGGACTCGTCCAGCACTGCCGAGATGCCCCCCTGGGCGTAGAAAGTATTGGTCTCGGCCAGCTCGCGCTTGGCCAGCACCGCGACGCGCAGGTGCCCGGGTAGCCTCAGGGCGAGACTCAGACCGGCGGCACCGCTGCCGATGATCAGCACGTCGTGGAACAGGTGGTTTCCCGGCCCGACCGCGGATTTGCCGCCCTTATGCTTTGTGGTCATAATCCGGGCATCGACTTGGATGCCGGCCCCTGAGCCTCATCTGGATGGATAATCGAATCCTATCTCAAATCCTTGCGCTCGCGAAGCGGCCCCGGGGCGGCGGATGGGCACCCGCGCACTCGAACTATTCCCGGGTGGGGTTGTCCATTGCGGAAGAGCGAATGCGTTTTTCGGTCACGCCACCCGTTCATGAGGAGTTCCCATGGGCGATCGGGGGGTAGACCAGGAGCTGGTGGCGCGGGCGCAGCGCGGTGACAAGAGGGCTTTCGATCTGCTGGTGCTCAAATACCAGCAGAAGGTGACGAACTTGGTGTCGCGTTACGTCAGAGACCCCAGCGAGGCCCTGGACGTCGCCCAGGAGGCTTTTGTGAAGGCCTACCGGGCTCTGCCCGGCTTTCGGGCGGAGAGCGCCTTCTACACCTGGCTGTACCGTATCGTCATCAATACCGCGAAGAACTTTCTGGTGGCCCAGAGTCGTCGGCCGCCGGACTCGGATCTGGATGCGGAGCTGGCCGAGCAGCTGGACGTGGGTGTAGGGCTCAAGGAGCAGGCCACCCCGGAGAGCCACCTGCTGGAGCGGGAGATCGCCATGACGGTCCAGGCGGCGATTGAGGATCTGCCCGAAGACCTTCGAACTGCCATCGTTCTGCGCGAGCTGGAGGGCCTGAGCTATGAGGAGATCGCCAACGCCATGACTTGTCCAATCGGCACCGTCCGGTCCCGCATCTTCAGGGCCCGGGAGGCCATAGACGCCAGGCTCAAGCCATTGTTGAGCAACGAATGACCGAGAGCAACGACCAAGGCCAAATGCCATGACCGGGGATGACCGAAAAGAACAGATCTCATCGTTCCTCGACGGAGAGCTTGATCACTGGTCGAGGGGCAGGGCCATTGACCATCTGAAGGGCCGGGACGCACTGAGACAGGTCTGGGACCGCTACCACTTGATCGGTGACGTCATGCGCGGTGAGGGATCCCGCCCCAGGGCGGAGGGCATCGCGGATGCGGTCGGTCGGCGCATCGCGAGCGAGCCTACAGTGATGGCTCCGGGCAATCTCACACCCCGCACGGCAAGGCGCTGGGTCCTCCCGGTCGCCGGAGGCGCTCTGGCCGCCTCGGTCGCGGTGGTCGTGCTCAACGTGCCCGGGCTGATTGGTAGCGGGGCGGTGCAGTTGGCCGAGGCAGGGGGCGGCGCGGCCACGGCTCACCAGACCCTCATGCCTGGAACACGCTGGCGCCACGTCGATCCGGAGGTCGAATCGCGGCTCAACCGCTTCCTGGTGGATCACGGGGACTCTCTGGCACCCGGTCCAGTGCCCCGCGTGCTTCCCTATGCCAGCTTCGTGAGCTACGACGAAGGTCGATGAAGGGGGCGGCAACCTCCGTCGGGGCGGTCCTGGTGGTAGCGGTGCTGCTGTCGGCCCAGGCCCGGGCCGACGGCGACGTCGAGGTGTTGTTCTGGCTGGAGAAGATGGACCGGGCGGTGCGCAGCCTCAGCTACAGTGGAACCTTCGTCTATCTGCACGGTAGTCAGCTGGAGTCCATGCGGGTCGAGCATCGGGTCGGCTCCGCCGAGCACGAGCGACTGACCTCGCTCAATGGCGAGCCCAGGGAGGTGATTCGGGAAGACGACCGGGTGACTTGCATCTCGTCCCGGGACCGGATGGTGACTCATGAAGGTCACCCCATGGCTCACCCTGGCGTGCCGACCCTGCTCCCGGAAGAGATCGACGAGCTGGGCCGCTACTACGCCTTCCACCTCGACCAAGAGGATCGGGTCGCGGACCGCCGGGCCCGGGTGCTGACGATACTTCCCAAGGACCAGTACCGGTATGGGTATCGCCTGAGCCTCGACGAGGAGTCCGGCCTTCCGCTCAAGACGGATCTGCTCGACAGCTCGGGCGAGCCGGTGGCCCAGATCATGTACACAGAGCTGCAGCTGCAGCCGGGGGGGTCTGGCGGGCTGGGGGCGCCGCCCGGGTCGGCCGAATCCGCGACCGCGGGGGCCGGCTCGGCGGAGGAGCCGGCCAGGCAGACACGGCCCTCGAGATGGGCCTTCGCGGGGCTTCCCCAGGGGTTCGAGCTCAGCGCCCACGAGGTGCGGGTAGCGACCGGTGACAAGCCCCAGGAGCATTTCGTGTTGAGTGACGGGTTGGCCAGCGTGTCTGTCTATGTCGAGCAGGCGGAGCCCGAGCACGAGCTGGCCGGACCGGCGAGCATGGGTGCGCTCAACGCCTACGGCCAGAGGTACGGTAGCCACCAGGTGACGGTGGTGGGCGAGGTGCCTGCGCTGACGGTGCAAACCGTGGCCCAAGCACTTGGCCGTGTTGCCGGTGGGGCAGGGCAGTGATCGAGGAGATCGCCCGGGTGGTCGCGCTCGAGGGCGATATCGCCCTGCTCGAGACCCGAAGGACCAGCGCCTGTGGGGGCTGTCAGGCGAGCTCGGGCTGTGGCACGGCCCTGATAGGGCGTTTCTTAGGCAATCGATCCACGCAGGTCCGTGCCTACAACCGGGCGGGTGCCGGGATCGGTCAACAGGTGGTGCTGGGACTGGACGAGAGCGGTCTGCTCAAGGCGGCGTCTGCCCTGTATCTAGTGCCCTTGCTGGGCCTGCTGCTCGGAGCGATTCTGGGCGGTCGGCTGGCCGGCCTGTGGCTTCCTGCCATGGCGGAGCCCGGGGCCATCCTCTCGGCCGTGGCGGGCCTGCTCGGTGGTCTGGCCTGGGCGAGGAGATTCGGAGCCCGAGCCGGGCATGACGGGCGTTATCAGGCGGTGGTCATGCGCACCCTGGATCGCGTTCCGGTGGCCGTGAAGCTGAACGAAATCGGTCGATCCGGGTCCCAGTAGTACTGCTGCGCGCAGCAGTACCACCAACGATTGCAAGAGTCCTTCGGGGACGCCGGGCTACCGCGTCGTGGCCGGCAATCCCGATCGATGCATCAGTCTATCGGGTGTGTCCGCAGGGCAAGTTACTCGGGCGAAGCTACATCGAGGAGTTTGAGCATGGGCGAGATGGCGATCTTTTTGCGCAAGCTAGCGGGTCCGGCCGCGCTTGTGATGGTCCTCTTCCTGAGCCCCGCGGCCCAGGCCCAACTGAGCAAAGGGCTGCCGGACTTTACCGGGCTGGTGCAGGAGGCGAGTCCGGCCGTGGTCAATATCACCACCATGCAGCACACTGCGCTGACGCGCCGTCTCCACAACTTCAATATGCCCGACGTGCCGGAGGACAGCCCCTTCCATGACCTGCTGGAACGGTTCCTCGGGGAGTACGGCCACGGGATGCGTGGGCCGGAAAGCGAGTCCAGGGGCTCAGGCTTCATCATTTCCGAGGACGGCTATATCGTCACGGCCCAGCATGTAGTGAAGAATGCGGACGATATCACGGTGCGCCTCTCCGACGGGCGCGAGCTGCAGCCGAAGGTGATCGGAACCGACCGCCAGTACGACATCGCCCTGTTGAAGGTGGACGCGCAGGCCCTGCCGACGGTGCGCATCGCGCCCAAGGACAAGCCTGTGGAGGTGGGCGAGTGGGTGCTGGCCATCGGCTCGCCCTTCGGGCTGGATCATTCCGCCACCGCGGGGATCGTCAGCGCCCTTGGCCGTAGCCTGGAGAACGATCGCTATGTCTCATTCATCCAGACCGATGTGGCCATCAATCCGGGAAACTCCGGCGGTCCATTGTTCAATTTGGACGGCGAGGTGATCGGGGTGAACTCCCAGATCTTCAGCGGCACCGGGGGCTTCATGGGCCTGTCCTTCGCCATCCCCATCGATGCGGCCATGAACGGGGTCGAGCAGCTGCGCACCCACGGTCATGTGGTGCGCGGCTGGCTGGGCGTTCTTATCCAGGACGTGACCGGGGAGCTGGCCGATTCGTTCGGCATGGAGCGCCCGCGCGGCGCACTGGTCTCCCAGGTGCTCGCGAATAGCCCTGCGCAGCAGGCCAAGCTGCAGCCCGGCGATGTCATCCTGAGCTTCAACGGCGAAGAGCTGAGTGGGTCCGGGGATCTTCCGCCCCTGGTGGGCGCCAGCCCGGTGGGCGGGACCGCGAAGCTGGGGGTACTGCGGGCCGGGGAGCGCAAGGAGATCCAGGTCCAGATTGGCGAGCTGCCCGATGAGGCCGAGCTGGCGATGAAGGCTGGCGTCGCTCCCGAAGCCTCGGTCGCCTCCCACAGTGACCGGCTGGGTCTGGAGGTGGTCGACCCCACCGCGGAGCAGCGCGAGGCCCTCGGGCTCAGCGGTTCGGGCGGCGTTCTGGTCTCGCGAGTCGATGACGGACCTGCCCGGAGTGCGGGGATTCGGGAGAAAGACGTGGTCATGATGGTCAACAGCACCCCTGTGAAGACGTCCGAGCAGTTCCGAGCTCTGGTGAATGATCTCCCTGCGGGCAGGAGCGTCGCCGTGTTGGTGCAGCGCTCGACCGGGCCTATCTTCCTGGCCCTTCGGGTGCCCGAGTGAGTGGCGGAGCTGGACGGAGGCTGAAGCTCTACGTTCGCCAAGGCTGCCATTTGTGTGAGGACATGCAGGATCGGCTCCGGGCCCTGGACTCGGAGCTGGGTCTCGGTCTGGAGGTGGTCGACATCGACCGGGACCCCGAGCTGCAGGCGTTCTACCACACCCGTGTCCCCGTGTTGGCCACGTTAGAGGGCGAGATCTGCGAATATTTTCTCGATGAGGTGGCCTTGCGCCGCTGGGTTGCCGCGCCGGCTCAGGCATAGACAGGCCCCCGCAACGGCAGGATGCCGAAGGCTTGAGCCTAGAAACGGCAGCCGACCGCTTCGTGCACCCGGATAGTCATGGCTTTGCCGATAGACTTGGAAGCCTAGGAGATTCACCCTCTGGGTGAGGTGCGCTACGACCACCAGGGCACGCACCCTGGCGGCCGTCGAACTGCCATTTCTAGGTTAATCCGCTATACTCCCCCGCTCGACGTGGACCCCGCGTGTCCATTCCCAGGTCTTCGCCAACACCACGATATGCGCAAGAAACGCAAGAAGCACGCAGCGGCCCCGAGTCCGCGCGTTGCGGCGCCCGCCCCTGAATCCGCCTTGGCCGATCTGGAGGCCGGGCGTTTTCGGGAGGCGATCTCTGCCTACAAGACGCTGGTGACCCAGGACCCTGCGCTGAGCGAACGTCTCGCGGAGGCGTACGAGGGCCGCGCCCGGCAGCTCGCGTCCAAGGGGATGCCCAAGGAGGCGCTGGCAATGTGGGAGAATCGCGCCCTGGTGGGCGATGCTCCCGTGCGCCTCGATCATTTCACGCTGTTGATTCGTTTGGGGCGCCTCGAAGAGGTCTTGCAGCTGTATCGGCATCCGAGCCTGGGCCGCGACGCGGGTCTGCTCGGCGCGATGCGAGCACATCTCGCCGCTCGCTACCTGGGCGGTAGCCAAGAGTTCCGGGACCGGCTCGCC
>Ga0210110_1000161_pt1 | contig 23484 bp, 23 predicted proteins | sample China_Galinas_PW_2_FD_184865 | JGI IMG/M metagenome (GOLD analysis project Ga0210110, IMG submission 184865) | Wetland microbial communities from San Francisco Bay, California, USA, that impact long-term carbon sequestration - China_Galinas_PWB_D1... | ecosystem: Environmental > Aquatic > Marine... | reverse complement strand
TGTTGGGGCATGAACCCCTTGCGCTGCTCGCGGATCTCCTCGGCGAGCTCAACCGCCTCGGCCATCCCTCCCAGGGAGGGTGTTTCGCGCACCTCCGCGCCATAGGCTCGAAGCAGCTTGGCGCGCTCGCGGCTCATCCCCTCGGGCAGGGTCAGGATCAGCTCGTAGCCGCGCGCCGCGCAGACCATGGCAAGCGCGATTCCGGTGTTGCCGCTGGTCGGCTCGACGATCACCGAACGCCCGCTCTCGATCAGCCCGTCCCGCTCCGCTGCGTCGATCATCGCAACGCCGATCCTGTCCTTGACCGACCCGCCCGGGTTGAAGTACTCGAGCTTTGCGCAGACCTCGGCCTCCAGACCGTCGCCGAGCCGCCGCAGCGACACCAGCGGCGTCCCCCCCACAACTGCCGAGGCCTCGGCACCGATCCGCATCAGATGAAGTACATCCCAGCGCCCGCGTCCTCGGCTTCGCGGCGGGCAACTTCGGCGATCGTGGTCTGGCCGAACACATTGCGCAGGGCAGCGACACCGTCAGCCCAAATCCCCCCAGCCTCGTCGGCCTCCTGGCCCACCTTCCCGTCGAGGGTCTGGACAACCTCAAGCACGGCGATCTCGTCGGCGGGCCGGGAGAGTGTGTAGCCGCCTTTCATTCCACGGTGGCTGGTCAGGAGCCCCGCCCTGCGCAGGGTGGAGAAGAGCTGCTCGAGAAACTGCTCGGGGATCCCGCGGCGCTCGGCCACCTCCTTGATCGGCACCGGACGCTCTCCCGAACGTGCCAGCTCCGCCATCGCGACAACGGCATAGCGCGACTTGGAGGTAATCGAGATCACACGGGACTTTCTACCGCACAGCGCGGACCCGGCTCGGTTAGGATCGAAGCTGGTCGCATCGGAAACGGAGCCGGTGCGCATTGGCGAACACCCGAGCAGATCGGAATCCCTCCTGAGCGCTCGCCCTCATTGCCTCGTGATCGACGGTCATCCGCTGGTTCGGCTGGGGGTGCGCGAAACCCTGAAGGCGGACTTCATGGTCCACGAAAGTGAGGGCCGGCAGGAGGCGGTGGAACTCGTCCGTGACATCGGCAGCATCGATGTGGCGATAGTCGACCTGCGCCGGGGCCTGCCTGATGGCGACGGCCTGATGAGCGGGTACGACGCGATCCGAGCGCTGCGCAAGACCGAGCCCGGCCTCGGGATCGTTGCCCATGGCGAGCGCGCCGAGCGCCACATCGCCACCGCCGCACTGCAGGCCGGGGCCACGACCTACGTCTCACGCACCGCAAGCGCCGAGGACCTCTGCCGGGCCGTGCACGCAGCGCTCGGCCAAGAGCCCTTCATCGATCCCGCCGTTCCTCCGAAGGGCAGCCGGGGCAAGCTGACCAAGCGCCAGCGAGAGATCCTGCAACTGGTTGCCAACGGCGGCTCGACCTCGCTTGCCGCCCGCGAGCTCGGTCTCAGCGAGGAAACGATCAAGACCCACACGAAGAATGCACTCGGGCGCCTCGGCGCCCGCAATCGCACCCACGCCGTGGCGATCGCCATTCGGGAGTGCCTGATCGACTAAAGGCCTGATGTTGGCTATGCGTGAGCGCGGGCGCGAGGCAGGCCCAGTTGGGCGCCGCCCGGGGGCGCGGTGGTGGGCAGTCGGGCGCTACCCGCAAGCACACGGGTGGCGATCAAACGACGGCATGGGGAGTCTTCGGTGTGTGGGGACAACCCACACGCGCCTCTAGATCCAGCCGCGATCGCGGGCTGTGAGTACGGCCTGGGCCCGGTCCACGGCGCCAATCTTGCCGTAGACGTTGTGGAGATGCGTGCGGATGGTCGAGACCGAGAGTTTCATCTCCCCTGCGATCTGCTTGTAGACCATGCCCTCGGAGAGGAACCGGAGGACATCGAGCTCCCGGCCCGAGAGTGGGCACGGCTCGCTGACACGCTGGCCGTTCTGCCGCCTGTAGGGAAGCTCGTAGAGAAGGTCGCGAAGGGCATCGGGCCCGAGTCCGCAGCGCCTCGAGACTGAGCGCAGCCGCTCCGGCGTCACCACCTCGCCCTGCGCGTAGTGCGCCACCATGTCGGCGCCGGCGAGCATCGCCGCCAGTCCGTCGGCATCCTCCGAATGATGGCGCTCGATTGCAACCGCAATCCGCTGAGGCATGTTCCAGCGCCGCGCCAGGACACCGCCGACCAGAGCGTGGTCGATGCCCAGCTGCTCGCGTTCGTCGCGGATCCGCTGCTCGGGGGTGTGGGACGCTGCGTCGAAGTAGCTGCGGTGACCGGGATGAAGCTTGGAGATGACAAGCCGGCCGATGTCATGCAGGAGGGCGGCGACTGCGAGCTCATCGCGATCGTCCCAGCCGACCGCGCGACCCAGTTGCTCCGCCGCCTGCTGAGTGGCAAGCGCGTGGACGCGGAAGCGCTCCGGCCTTAGCTCCCAGCCGCCATTTGGCTCGAAGAAGTCAAATACCGGCGCCGTGCCAACGATCGCCAGGACGCCGGACGGCTTCAGAATATCCACGGCCTCGGGGATGCTCCCGACTCCGCCAGGGGAGTTCGAGCGCGAGTGGTTGGCGGACCGCAGAACGGCGATGGTCAGCGCGACGTCCGCCTCGACCGCCTTGACGACCTCGCCCACGCGGGGCGTGTCTGCAGTCGCTGCCCGCATCACCCTGGAGCGGGACTCGACCAGCGCCGGGAAGCGCTCGACGGCCTCGAACGCCGCCGCGAGACGGGCCCCCGGGGCGGATGGAGTGTCACTCCGACTACCCCGGACGGCGTCGGTCTTGACCTTTCCGTTGCTCTGTGTCCTGGTGACGGCCATGATAAAAGTCGTTTCCGTAACACGTCATCGGCAGTGGGGATCGTTCGGTTTAGCGACGTCATCCCCAATAGTTGGAGACCCTTCCCCGCGGCCCCCAAAAGTGGTGGCCGCTCAGGGCCGGAGACGCTCGATGGCGACATCGATCCGCGCCAGCGATTCCTGCCGGCCAAGGGCGGCTACGGACTCGAAGATCCCGGGTGAGACCGATCCACCGGTTATCGCTACTCGAATCGGCTGGTAGATCCGTCCCGCCCCCACTTCGAAACGATGCGGCAGAGGCGACAGTGCCTCCTCGACCGTCCCTGCGTCGAAATCGGCGGCCTCGGCAAGAGCCTCGCGGGCCGCAACCAGGTACTCCCTGGCCTCTCCCTTCATGATCTTGCGCCAGGCCTTCTCGTCGACGTCCGGGGTTTCGAAGAGAAACCGGACGAGGGGCCATACCTCCGTCAGGGTCTGAGCTTTCTCCTGGACGATCTGGCAAGCAACCCTCAGCCGTTCGTCCGGGCCCCTCCCCAAATGGTTGGCCACCACCTCCGTGTAGTCCTCCAGCGGCATCTCTCTCATGAACCGCCCGTTGATCCAGCGGAGCTTTTTCTCGTCGAAAATCGCCGCGGCGCGACCGACGTCCTCGATCCGAAAGCGCTCGATCAGCTCCTCGGTCGACATCAGGGTGGTGTCGTCGTCGGCGCCCCACCCCAGCAGCGCCATGTAGTTGCGAACCGCAGCCGGCAGGTAGCCCGCCTCCCGCAACTCCTGCGCGGATGCTGCTCCGTGGCGCTTGGAGAGCTTGCGACCGTCCGGGCCGTGCAGCAACGGCAGGTGCGCGTAGCGGGGAGGATTGTGGCCAAGCGCCGCCAGCACGAGCAACTGCTTCGGCGTGTTGGAGAGGTGGTCGTCGCCCCGAACGACGTCCGTGATCCCCATCTCGGCGTCATCGACCGCCGCCGCGAAGTTGTAGAGGACCGAACCGTCGCCGCGGGCGATCACGAAGTCGTCGTAGCTGCTGTTGGGAAAGCGAACCGGGCCGCGAATCGCATCCTCGACGACCGTGTCCCCGCTGTCCGGAACGCGGAGCCGCACCGCTGCGCCCGGCTCGTCGGACGGTTCTCCGCGGTAGCCGCGGTCGGCGCCGTGCTCGGCCTTCCAGGCCTCAACGTCGGCGGCCGTCGCCGTGTCGCGATAGGCGGCCCCGCTCTCAAGCAGACTCGCCAGCGCGACCTGGTGGCGGTCGGCACGGGCGGCCTGGGACAGCGGGCCCTCGTCCCAGTCCAGCTCCAGCCAGTCGAGCGCGTCGAGGATCTGCGCCACGTTCTCATCGGTGGAGCGCTCGCGGTCGGTGTCCTCGATCCTGAGGACAAGCGATCCGCCAGAGTGGCGCGCGGCGAGCCAGTTATAGAGAGCCGTCCTGGCCCCGCCGATGTGCAGGGCGCCGGTCGGCGAGGGTGCGAACCTCAGGCGGATGGAAGTGTCGTCGGGCACGAGCGGATCGGTCGCGCATGTTTCCACAGCGCCCCGCGCCTGACCCGCCCGGCATCCAGAGGCTCCAACATCGGCCTCCCCCAAGGGGCTCAACAAGGGAAGCAGCTACGGCTTGGGCTGCGCCCGCCTTCTCTGGCCCGGGACACGATTTGCGAGCCGGCCGACGGGAGCGACAACGCCCCGAAGCTCCTCGACGTTGGTGGCCAGGGCATCCAGCGATGCCAGCATGTGCTCCATCATCGTGCTGAGACGGTCAATGCCCTCGTTCAGTCCGCTCATCGTCTCTGGCAGCTGGTTGAGGTGCCGCTGGACCTCGACGAGCGCCGGCATCGCTTTCTCGATGGATGTGACGCGGTCGTCCACCGCGCCCAAGACACTCGTGGCGTCGGCAACCCGGGCCATGTCCTCCCGAACCGGCAGCAGGCCTTCCGTGTCCCCGGCGATGCGCGCCAGAAGGCGCACCACCTCACGTAGTTCGACGGTGTCCTGGGCGATTGAAGGGAGTGCCGTCAGAGACGAGACCGCCTTGGCCGGCAGGCTAAACAGGCGACCGATTGCCGAGCCGATTCCGCTCATGGCCTGCGAATGCCCAACCGGCTGGGAAGAAGGAACGACGTCATCGGTGTGCCGACAATACCTGAGCAGTCGGCAGCGATCTCCCGCGGGACGCAGCGCGCGAGGCCGTGCGTGACGATCCAGCGCCGTGCCAGGCGCTTCATCCGTGGCATACGGGAATCGGGAGTCACCATCTAGCATGCCGCCGTGCTGATTGGGGCCCATGTTTCGACCGCGGGGGGACTGGCCACGGCCGTGGAGCGGGGTCGTGACCTGCGCTGCGAATCGATCCAGATCTTCCACCAGAGCCCACGGATGTGGCGGCCGACCAACTACGGCCCCGACGACTTTGCGGCGTTTCGCGAGGCAATTGACGACTCGCCGGTCGAAGCGGTCGTGATCCATGCCGTCTACCTGATCAACTGCGCCTCCAAAGACAAAGAGCTGCGCAAAAAGTCGCTTGCCTCGCTCACCCACGCCCTGAGGATCGGCGATGGGATCGGCGCCGCCGGGGTGGTCCTGCATCCCGGAGCGCAAAAAGGCGAGCCGCTTGGCCCGTCAATCAAACGTGCCGCGAAAACGATCGCAGCCGCCCTGAAGCGCAGCGATCGGTGCCCGCTTCTGCTGGAGCAAACTGCTGGGCACAAGGGACTGCTGGGCCGGGACTTCGACCAGACGGCGAAGCTGATCGAGCTTGCGGGCGGTGGCAAGCGCCTTGGTCTCTGCCTTGACTCCTGTCACCTCTTCGTGCAGGGCTACGACATCACGGATACCGAGCGACTGGCGGCGGTCCTCGACGAGGCCGACGCGAAGGTTGGGCTCGAGCGCCTTCGCTGCGTCCACGTCAACGACGCCGCGGCGCCGCTAGGTTCCTGTCGCGATCGCCATGCCAACATCGGCCAGGGCGAGATGGGCAAACGCGGGCTCGCCGCATTCCTGTCGGAGCCCAGGTTCGAGGGGCTTCCGGCAACGCTGGAGACCCCGGGACCCGAGAAGAAAGGGGCGAACCGCAAGGAAGTCCAGACCGCAAAGCGGCTGCGACGGACGGGCCTCAAACGGCGCGAGCGCGCTACCTGATCTGCAGGCCGGAAATCGCGCGGGAGATGACCAGCCGCTGGATCTCCGAGGTTCCCTCGAAGATCGTGTAGATCTTCGCGTCTCGGTGCATCCGCTCGACCGGGTACTCGCGGGTGTAGCCGTTTCCGCCGAGGATCTGGATTGCCCGCTCCGTCGCCCAGACGGCCACCTCGCCTGCCTTCAGCTTGGACATCGAGCCCTCCGCGTTCTCGAACCGCTGCCCCGTTCGTCCCATCCAGGCGGCGCGCCAGACCAGCAAGCGAGCGGCATCGATCTCCAGCTTCATGTCCGCGAGCGCGAAGGCAATCGCCTGGTTGTCGATGATCGGCCGGCCGAACTGCTCGCGCTCTTTCGCGTACTCGAGCGCGTACTCATAGGCGGCGCGGGCGATGCCCAGCGCCTGGGCGCCGACCGTCGGCCGGCTCGCCTCGAAGGTCTGCATGGCTGCCTGCGACTTGGAGCGCTTGCCCTCGCGCACCCGCGCCAGGCGCTCGTCGAGCTTCTCTTTGCCGCCCAGCAGGCAGGCACCCGGGATGCGGCAATCGTCGAGGTGGACATCGGACGTGTGAGAGGCGCGCAGCCCATGCTTCTTGACCTTGGCGCCCTGCTCACAGCCCTTCGTTCCCGGCGGGATCACAAACGCCGCATGGCCGCGGGAGCGCAGCTCGCGATCGACGGAGGCGATCACCACATGCACGTCGGCGATACCGCCGTTGGTCGCCCAGGCCTTCTGGCCGTTCAGCACCCACTCGTCTTTGGCCTCGTCGTACTTGGCGGTGGTGCGAATCGCTGAGACGTCCGAGCCAGCATCCGGCTCGGAGGCACAGAAGGACGCCACCTTGGGGTCGTCCGCCGTGCCAAAGCACTGCGGGATCCACTCGCCCATCTGCTCAGGGGTGCCCTGACCGAAGATCGCAGCAACGGCGAGCGACGTTCCCATGATCGCCATCCCGATGCCGGCGTCGCCCCAGAAGAGCTCCTCGTTGGCGATTGGCAGCGTCAGGCCGGTCTCGTCCGCCCAGAACTGACCGAGCGCTTCGAAGCTGTAGAGCCCGATGTTCGCGGCCTCCTGGATGATCGGCCACGGCGTCTCCTCGCGCTCGTCCCACTCGGCGGCGGCAGGCCGCACCACCCCCTCCGCAAAGCCGTGCACCCACTCCTGGATGTCCTTCTGGTCCTGGTTCAGCTCGAGCGTGAACCCGGCGCCGTTGGTCGAAGCGCCCTCCGCCGCCTGCTCCGCGAGCTGCTCTGCCTCTGCCACTGCCGCTGTATCGCTCATGGCGGCAATCCTACACCGAAAGGTGTCGTCGTTATACGCCGATGGACCCAGATTGGATGTCGCGTAAATCGAAGGCCCTGAGGCCTTCCGGGCCGCTGTCGTTGCAGTCGAAGAAACGCTGGTTGACGCAGTCATACTCCGTCCCAGCCCCCTCATAGGCACGCTCGACGGAGAAGGGGCAGTGGGGCAGCGCCTCGCCCGTCATCTTCACACCGCCGAACCCGCCCTGCTGCAGCAGGGCGTCAAGCTCGACGGTCGCCCCAAAGACCTGCTGCATGCACCCGACGTACTGCACACCGGTGAGGGCGTCGTTGAAGCTGTAGAGAAAGCGGCAGCCCATCTCTAGGCACCTGCGCGGCTCGATCATCCGGTCGCAGAAGGAGCGGCACTGGCGGCACTCGCCGGTTTTCGTGCCCGTTACCTGCATGGACAAAGTCTAGAGTCGGCGTACCACGGCCTACGCGGCCAGCGCTTTGGGACCGAGGACGTGGCCCAGCTCGGCGCGAAGACCGCTGGAAGAGCGCACCCTGTAGTGGTCCCCGAGCTTCATTTCCGTCAGCTTCCCCTCGCCATTGCGAATCGCGAGGTGCACCTCCGCCTCCCCCTTGTGGTGCTCGAAGACTTCCTTCAGCTGGTCGACTACGCCAGGCCTGTCCAGCTCCGCTGCGTCGATCGTCAGCTTCACAGGTTCCGATGGGGCGATTCTCGCAGCCGTTGCCCTCGCGATCTCCCCCTCGCCCGGCTGGAACCGCTCGGCCTCTTGGACCACCAGCTTCGTCTCACCGCGCTCCTTGTGATCGATTCGGCCGCGCACCAGGACGACGGCATCGGGAGCGATCGCCACGGCGCTCGACGCCTCGTCCGCTTTGAAGACGAGTAGCTCCACCTGCCCTTCGACATCGTCGAGCGTCGCGAACATCATCTGCGAGCCGCTCTTCGTTCGGATCTTCTTGCAGTCCACGATGATCCCGCCAACCGTCACCCACGCACCGTCGGCCTTGCCACCGAGCTCGCCGAGCGTGCAATCGACCCGGGCCCGAAGAGCGTCACGCACTTCGGAAAGAGGATGCGAGGACAGGAAGGTGCCAAGGGTCTCCTTCTCCATAGCGAGAAGCTCGCGGCGGTCGAACTCGGCGGCGGAGATCGGCGGCCGGTGATGGTTGCGGGAGCTGCCCGTCGCCTCCCCGGCGGCGTCGCCGCCGCCGGTGTCGAAGATCGAGCCCTGGCCGAGCTGCGCGTCCTCCTGCGCTTTCTGCCCGGCCGATTGGGCCGCCGGCAGAGCCTCCAGCATGCCCTTGCGGGTAGAGCCGGTCGAGTCGAGCGCACCGCATTTGATCAGGCATTCGATCGCCCGTTTGTTGACCGTGCGCGCATCGACCCGCTCGCAGAAGTCCCAGAGGGATGCGATCTCGCCGTCCTCGCGGGCCCGCAGGATCGCGTCCACGGCCGCGCGACCGACGTTCTTGACCGCATCCAGCCCGAAACGGATCGCGTTCTCGCTGACCACGAAGCCGTGGTCGGAAGAGTTGACGTCGGGCGGCAGCACCTCGATTCCCATCTCCTCGCACCGGTTGACGAAGAACGGGACCTTGTCCTTTGTGTTCATGACCGACGAGATCACCGCCGCCATGTACTCGGCCGGGAAGTTCGCCTTCAGGTAGGCGGTGCGGTAGGCGATCAGCGCGTAGCAGGCAGCGTGGGACTTGTTGAAGGAGTAGTCCGCCGCCGCCTCCATCAGCGACCACATATCCATCGCCACCCGCGCGGCGGTTCCCGAAGCCTTCATCCCCTCCAGGAACTTTGCCTTCATGGTCGCCATCAGCTCGCGCTTCTTCTTGCCAATCGCCTTGCGCAGGTCGTCCGCCTCCGAGGGGCTGAAGCCGGCCATCCGCTTCGCGATCTCCATCAGCTGCTCCTGGTAGAGAACGCAGCCGTAGGTCGGTTCGGTGATCGGGCGCAGCCGCTCGTCCGGATAGGTGACCGTGGCAGGAGCGCGCTTTCCCTTCGCGTACTCGGGGATGTAGCGCATCGCACCGGGCCGGTAGAGGGCGACCAGGGCGACGATGTCATCGAACTCCGTCGGGCGCACCTTCTTCATCGCCTCGCGCATGCCGTCGGACTCGAGCTGGAAGACCCCGGTGCCGTCGCCCTTGGCGAGCATCTCGAACGTCTTGGCGTCGTCCATGGGGAGCTGGGCGACGTCAAGCTCGATCCCGCGGGAGCGGTGGATGATCTCAACCGCATCCTCGATCACATCGAGGTTTCGCAGGCCGAGGAAGTCCATCTTGAGCAGCCCCATCTCCTCGATCGGCCCCATCGAGTACTGGGTGACGATCTTGTACTGGCGCTCCGGCTTGCCGCCGTTTCCGTCGCCGTTAATCGCGGCGGGAGCGCTCCTGTCCTCGGCGAGCTGCAGGGGAACGATCTCCTGCAGCGGCCGGTCGGCGATCACCACCGCGGCGGCGTGGATGGAGTTGTTGCGGATGATGCCCTCCAGCCCCCGGGCGACGTCAATGATCCGCTTGGCGTCCGGATCGGAGTCGTAGGTCTGTTTCAGCTCCTGTCCGGGTCGCAGGCATTCCTCGAAGGATGGGTTGCGCCCGAGAATCGGCTCCGGGATCTGCTTGGCGAGGCGATCGCCGCTCCCGTAGTCGAAGCCGAGCACTCGGGCGGCATCCCGCGTGGCGGCGCGAGGCGCCATCTTGCCAAAGGTGATGATCTGGGCAACCGACTCGCGGCCGTATTTGTCGGCGACGTAGCGGATCACGCGCTCGCGGCCGCGCACCGAGAAGTCGATGTCGATGTCCGGCATCGATTTGCGCCCCGGGTTGAGGAAGCGCTCGAACAGCAGATCATTGGCGAGCGGATCGAGGTCGGTGATGTTGAGGGAGTAGGAGACGATCGACCCGGCCGCCGAGCCACGGCCCGGACCGACCGCGATCCCGTTCTCCTTGGCGAAGCGAACGAAGTCCCAGACGATTAGGAAGTAGGAGGAAAAGCCCATCTCCTCGATCACGCCGAGCTCGAACTTGAGCCGCTCGACCGCATCTGCCGGGGGCGGGTCGCCGTAGCGAGCTCGCATACCCTCGCTGGCAATCCGCCGCAGCATCTCCTCAGGCTCGGAGCCGTCCGGCGTGGGGTAGCGAGGCAACAGCAGCTTGCCCAACTCGATCTCCACGTTGCAGCGGTCGGCGATCTCTACCGTGCTGGCAACCGCCTCGGGCCACTCGGCAAACGACTCAGCCATTTCCTCGGAGCTCTTGAGGAAGAACTCGTTGGTGTCAAAGCTGAGCTTGGGAGCTTCCACGGTCGATTTCGTCTGCACGCAAAGCAGCGCCGCGTGGTTGTCGAAGTCCTCGCGGCGCAGGTAATGGACGTCGGCCGTCCCCACCAGCGGCCGGTTCAGCTCCCGGGCGACGCGGACAATGCCCTCGTTTGCCTTGTCCTGCTCGGCGAGCTTGTTCTTCTGAACCTCGAAGTAGACCTGCTCCGGGCCAAACGTCTGGATCAGGTCGTCGACATGTGCGCGCGCGTCGTCGGGGCGCTCCTCCACAACCCGCCTGCAAAAACGCGACTGCAAGCAGCCGGTGAGGGCGATCACCCCCTCGGCGTGCGTGGAGAGCAACTCCATGTCAACGTTGGCCTTGCCTCGCGAGAAGCCCTCCAGAAAGCCCGCCGAGGTGAGCTTCACCAGATTTTCGAATCCAACGCCGCTCTCCGCGAGCAGGGTCAGGTGGTTGCGCTCGTAGCGGGTCTGCTCCTTGATGGCCTCGCGATCCTCGACGAAATAGGCCTCGAGTCCGATGATCGGTTTGATCCCATGTTTCTTGCAGGATTTGTAGAGGTCGACAGCGCCGTTCATGACGCCGTGATCGGTAAGTCCGAGGGCCGGCTGGCCCAGCTCCGCGGCCCGCGCCGCCATCGCATCGATCTTGCAGGCGCCGTCCAGAAGCGAGTACTCGCTGTGGGCGTGAAGATGTGCTGCAACGGGGGCGCTCATCAGGTCGCCGATGATGTCAACTGGACCAGATGCCACCGGCCCGAATCAGGGGGCTCTTTTCGCTATCTCCGGACCAAATTCAGCCGGCCAGCGTCATTAACCCAACCTCGTGGCCCCCGCGGTCGGTGAAAAGGGCAATCCGGCCTTCCCGCTACTCGCCCATCGCCTTGATAACCAGGCGCTTGGGGCGGCGACCGTCGAACTCGCAATAGAAGACCTGCTGCCACGGCCCCAGGTCGAGACGGCCCTCCGTGACCGGGACGATCGCCTGGTGATGGACCAGCAGGTTCTTGAAATGCGCGTCGCCGTTGTCCTCGCCGCCGCGGTGGTGGCGGTAATCGCCGCCCTCGGGCAACAGCTCCTGAGCCACCCGGTTGGCCGGCGCCTTCCAACTCGGCGGCGCCACCTTGTCCAGCCATTCGAGGGTGTCCTCGTGGAGGCCGGGCTCGTCGTCGTTGACCCAGACGCCGGCGGTGATGTGCATCGCCGAGACCAGCACCATCCCCTCGCTGATCCCGGCCTCGTCGACGGCGGCCTGCACCTCTTCGGTAATACGGATCAGCTCGCGCCGCTCGCTCGTATTGAAGGTCATATAGACGGTGTTCGACTTCATCCCTCTCCCCTCGGCGCGGTTATCGGTTGGCCTGGCCAGAACGGCCACTCCTCGAACTCGCAGCAGCGACCGTCCGTGGAGAACCGGATGACCCAGAGGTCGCGATACCGACTCCCACCCGGGGGCCGGTACTCGACCTCGACCCTGACCACGGCGACATCGCCCTCGACCGCGACGATCTCCTGGGCGAGCTCGAACGGTTCGTCGGGCCCTTCTCTCTCCCGCTCCCAGAGCTCCGCGATCTCCGCCAGGCCGACAGCCGTCTTCTCAAAGGGCGACATCCGGTAGACGGCGTCCTCGATGAACAGCTCGCGCAGCAACTCGGTGCCGGGGCTGCGCCAGGCACGCTCGTAGCGGCCCACCCATGCCTCGGCGTCGGCTCGCGTCGGCATCGCTATCCGACACCCGCGCTGCAGACTTCGAAACCGATTTCCTGAGCGATTTCGTGGCGCAGCAGCTGCTCGTTGTCGCGGAGTTCGCGAGCGCTTACATAGGCGCTGGCGTCGCCGGCCTTCGCCGCCGTGAGCGCCTGACGGTCATAGGCCTTGACACGCACCTGCGACTGCACGTACCTCTCGTAGGCGACGCGAACGCCGGCGGGCGGGTCGAGGGCCTGGAATTTCCTCACAGCGGGGGTGGAGATGCCCACCAGCTGTTCCGAGTAGGCGACGTCCGGCGCTTCCTCTGCCTTCGCTTCGGGGAATTCTTCTCTCACCTGCTTGAACGAGCTCTGGCTTTCCATGCAGATCTCGTCGGCACGCTGAATCAGCTCCGCCCTGGTGAGCGGCTGCGGTGTCGATTTCCCACTCGCCGCCGCTGTCTTCTGCGCCCTCCCGCCGGAGTTGGTGCCGCTCGACCCGCCTCCGCTCCCGAGCGCGATCGCCATGGCGCCGATCGCCGCCGCCCCGGCAAGCAGGCCTCCCGCCAAGAGCAGGCGCCGCGATGGCCTCCCCCTCCGAGCCTCAGGCTCGATCCTCCGCGTGGCCGCCGTCGGCTTGCCGCTCGCCCTGGTTGCTCCTGCCGCTTTCGTGACCGCCGCTTCCCGGGTTGCCGCGGCGCCCGTCGCCACAGTTCTCTCCGGAATCGTCGGCTGCTCGCCATGTAGCGCGGCAACCGCGGCGCGGCCGAGGTCGCCGGCCGATGGGTACCGATCCTGCGGGGCCTTCGACATTGCTCGGATCGCCACGTCGTCGAGCGGCATCGGCACATCCGCGACATGTAGGGAGGGGGCCGGCGGCGGCTCGTTGAGGTGTGCATAGAGGCGCGCCGCCTCGCTGTCGCCCGGGAACGGAACCTCGCCGGTCAGGAGCTTGAACAGGAGGCAGCCCAGGGCGTAGACATCGGCGCGGGCGTCCACCTCGCCGCCGGAGATCTGCTCGGGTGCGACGTAGTCCAGAGTGCCGACAAAGCGACCGGTCTGGGTAAGACCCGACTCGGTGGCCACATTGCGCGCCACGCCGAAATCCGTGATGTAGGCGTGCTCTTCCCCGGCCGGGCCACTGAGCAGCACGTTCGCCGGCTTGACGTCGCGATGCACCAGGCCGGAGGCGTGAATCGCATCAAGCCCGTTGCCAACCTGCGCGATCAGCGCCACCGCCACCTTGGCATCGAGCCGTCCCTCGTGGCGCATCCGCCTGCCGAGATCGGAGCCGGACACGTAGCGCATCGCTATGTAGGGAACACCGCTCTCCTCACCGGCGGCGTAGATCGGCACCACGTTCGGATGCTCAATCGATGCCGCAATCTTCGACTCCTCGGCAAAGCGGCGGGCGAATACTTCGTCGTCGGCCGCCTCCGGTGCGATCAGCTTCAGCGCGACGCGGCGATCGAGGCCCGGCTCCATCGCCAGATAGAGCACGCCCATCCCACCTCGTCCGAGAGCTCGCTCGATCCTGTAGCCCGCAAACTCATCGCCGTGCGAGAGCTCGGTCCAACGATCTGTCGCGGACATTCCTGAACCCTAGTGACCTGAGCCAGCACTCTCCGCAATGGCGCCGGGGGGCTGCACCTACACTCCAAGGAGACATGGGACGGCGGGTACTCACAATCGCGATCTTCGTTCTGGCCATTGCTGGTGCGGGGTTTGCCCGCGGCGAGCTTGCCCAGAGCGGCAATATTCGCCTCTCGTTCGATGGCCGTTTTGCGCCCCGCGCGCTACCCCGGGACAAAGCGGCGCCAGTAACCGTCGACCTCACCGGCTCGGTGGCCACAACCAACGGGCAGCCTCCGCCGCAGTTGCGCCGGATATCGATCGCTGTCAACCGCTATGGCCGTTTCTTCACTCGCGGACTTCCGGTCTGCCCAGCCGGCCAGCTCGAGCAGACCTCGACGCGGGTCGCCCTATCCCGCTGCCGAAGCGCCCTGGTCGGGCGAGGCCGCTTCGGCGCGAACATCGACTTCCCGGCCGCCACAGCGCTCCCCGTCGAAGGCAAGATGCTCGCCTTCAATAGCCGGTTGGGCAGGCACCAGGCAATCGTGATGCACATCTACGGATCGAACCCAGTGCAGGCGACCTTCGTCCTCACCTTCAAGATCAGCCACCCTCGGCGCGGCGCCTTCGGCACCGTGCTCTCCACCCGGATCCCAAAGCTCGCATCGGATCTCGGCTACGTGACCGACGTCGCGATGTCATTCGGGCGCCGCTACAGATACGCCGGCAAGCGGCGCAGCTTCCTCAGCGCCCGCTGTGCGGCACCGCGCGGGTTCCCGGGAGCGCTCTTCCACTTCGCCAGGGGCAGCTTCATCTTTGCGGGGGGCCAGCGGCTGACCACCACGCTGACACGCGACTGCCGGGTCCGATAGCGCCTGCCGGTTGCCTGCGCGTCTCGCAGTAACCACTGAGCGAGGCAACTAGATATTTGCCTCGATCTCACCTGGATCGCCGAGCGGTTCGTTGGCCTCCAGCCAACGCGGTCGCCCAAGGAGCCAACGGCGATCCACCAGCACCGCCTCGGTGAGCAACTCCGCGTACCGGTCGCCGGCCCGCCCGCGACCGCCGAAGCCAAAGAGCAGCTCCGGCGCAAGTGAGCCGTGCATCTCCGCCCTGGCCCGAACGACTCGCCCGTAGTCGTTGCGGGCGATCTCGCCCCGGTGGGCGGCAAGAGCCACAAGGATCTCCTTGAGCCGCGCTGAGCCAAATTCGGTTCCCAGGGTCGGCTGAGGCAGCGATCCCCACAGCGCCCACATCCACCAGTGCGGCGCCCTCGTACCCAGCTCGCCGAGTGCATCGCCTACGGCGCTGAAGGCCTCCCGGTGCGCGGGGTGGCGATCGCCCGGTCCCGGCGAGACGACAATCTGCGGGTCGAGCTCAGCGATCGTCCCGGCCACGAGCTCGCTCAACTCGGTACCTGAGGCGGGCCAGTCGCGTTCTTGCAGGCTCGAGCTTGGCGGGGTGCGCAACTCGAACCCCGCCAGGCGACATGCCTCGTCTAGCTCGGCCTTGCGCCTCTCGCGCTGATCGGGGCGGCCAAGGGCACAGGCCAGATTGACGATCCTCCAGCCCGCATCGCGCAGGGCCATCAGCGTCGCCGGCGCCCCGATCAGCTCATCGTCGGGGTGCGGAGCGATGTGAAGTGCGACGCCAGTCAGAGCCCCAGGCCCCCGACTCCCCGCTCGTTCCAGCCAAGATGGTGAGCGAGCTCATGGCGGAGCGTTCGAGAGACCTGCTTGGCGAGGAGGTCGCGGTCATGGCCGAAATCCCGCTCCAGCGTGTCGCGGTAGATCACGATCCTGTCCTCGTAGCGTTCGCGGGCCACCCCATCGCCGAAGTAGTGGCCGTATGCCTGCGCGTCGGAGCCCCGGTCCGAGACGACGACGGCGACCTTCTCGAGCACCTTCTGGAATTCGTCCGGGAGCGCATCGATCGCATCCGCGACAAGCGACTCGAACTCGTCCAGCCTCTCGTCATTCATCATTCAAAGGGTAGGAGCCCTTCACCTTCGGCGCGCATTTCCGCCATGGCATGGAACTACTGTGCCGGCGCCTTCACGACGCCGCCCGGCCGTCCGTGCGCCTCCCACCTGCGCCACAGGTAAAGAGCGAGCATCAGCGACGCGGCAAGAGAGATCGTCGAGTCGATTCGGGTCAGGTTTAGGACAAGCACCAGTCCGACCAGCGCAGCGCCGATCAGGTTCCCGAGCGCCGTCCACGGACGGCCGTCTCTATATGAGAGCCGCGCGCAGCCAAGTGTCGCCGCAAGGAAGCTGGCGAAGACCGAGACGGCATAGAACTGCACCAGGCTCTGCACCTGCCCACGCGCAGCAACGATCATCGCGGCGGCGAACCCGAAAACGAGCAGCACTCCCCAATGCGCCACGAGAAAGCGATTCTGGCGATGGAAAGCCCTGGGGAGCAAGCCTTCGCCGCCATCGAGACCGAGTCCCGAGAGCGCCTTGAGGACGCCCGAACCGGCGAGGAACGACGAGGCGGCGGCTGCCAGGAGAAGCAGCGCGCTCAGGGCCTGGAAGGAGGCGAGGGCGGCGCCTCCGCCAACCGCCTCTCGGGCGACCTCCGCCAGCAGCGTCGACTCGCTTCCCTCGACGCTCACGCCCAGGCGGACGGCGAGCACCGAGAAGCAGATGGTTAGGAAGCCGACAATCCCGACCATCAGCCACAGCGTCGTGCGGCCGAAGAGCCGCCGGCCTCGATCGTGTAGCTGCGGAAGCTGCGCAATCGCATTCGACGGTGCCTCGACGCCTGTGGCAAGCGCCATGCCAAGCGGCAGCGCCATCAGGACAGCCGCAAGGGAGACGTTGGCGAGCAGGGGCTGGCCGGCTGCACCGGCGGCGCTCGTCCCACCCGAGACGGGGTCGGCAAACGCGCCCGTGACGATCACGATCACGGCCATGAGAAGGAAGGCCTGCGTTGCGATCGCGAATCCGACCCGCCCCCTGTGGCCGACCAGCACGCCTGCGGCGACCGCAATTGCCAATCCGAGTGCCAGCGGCAGGCGGGCGACAGCCAGGCTCGGCGCGTAGGCGATCAATGCAGCCGCTCCGGCGGCGCAGCTGATTGCCACGGTCAGCGTGAAATCGACCAGCAGAGCACCCAGCGGTAGGAACGCCCAGCCCTCGCCAAATGCCTCGGCGATCCCCTCGGGACCCCCTCCCCCGCTCGGAAAGCGCCCGATGAGCTGGTGGTAGGTGGTGGAGACGACCACGATGATCCCGATCACAAGCCCCATGGTCGCCACCAGGCTGGCCGGGTCTCCGTCGAGGGCCCTGAGAGCGGCCTCGATCGCATATGCAACCGAGGAAACAGGGTCGGCCATCACCGTGAATGCGAAGGCCACGAAGAGATGAACCCGCCCCAACTTCATCTTGTCTCTTTCAACCAAACGTCCGTCTATCTATTTGTCCAACCTGCGACAGCCGATTAAAGGCTCGTGCAGGGTCTTCGCTGGAAATCCGCTGCTGGCCCAACCGCCTTCGCCTTGATGGCGATTGTGCTGCTGATCTACGACCATCTCAACCGCCGGGTCACAGAGCTGGTCTTTTGGCTCACGCTGGCTCTGATCGTCGCAATCTTCGTGCGGATGATCGAAACCGTCCGCAAGCAGTCGGGCGTGCTCAGGCAGCACGAGCGGAGTGCGCTCAGCGATCCGGTCACCGGCCTCGAGAACCGGCGCAAGCTCCAGGCGGACATGGAAGCTGTACTGGCCACGCCGGAGGACCGTAGGGCGCTTGTCATGCTCGAGCTGGACGGGCTGCAGAGCTACAGCGATCGCTTCGGCTACGCGGCGGGCGACGACTTGCTGCGCCGCTCCGCCTTCAGCCTCGTCGAAGCGATCGGTCCGCTGGACGGGATCGCGTACCGCATCGATACCGACCGCTTCGCCGCCCTTGTCCCGCTCGCCGGACAGCAGCCGGGCGAGGTGGTGCTGGCCGCCACGGCATCGTTGCGCGACGACGCAGGCGATCCGGTGATCGGCCGCGCCTATGGCGATGTGACGATCCCCGACGAGGCCGCGCAGGCGGAGCTCGCCTTCCAGATCGCGGGACAGCGGCTCGCCGCGCACAAGCAGCGCCAGCACCGGTCTGCGCGGCGCCAGGCGCACGCCGTTCTCATGGCCGCCCTCGGCGCCCGCCGTCCCGACCTGCGCGATCACCTTCGCATCGTCACCTATCGGGCCATATCTCTGGCGCGGCGCCTCGGCCTCGGGGTTGCAGAGATCGACGACATCGCCCTCGCCGCCGAGCTCCAGGACGTTGGCATGCTTGCCGTGCCGGAGGCGGTGCTGGAGAAGGAGCGCCCGCTCGACCAGCCCGAGACGGCGATGGTTCGCAGCCACACGGTGGAAGGCGAGCGAATTATCTCTGCAGCACCCGGCCTGGCACCGGTCGCGGCGCTGGTTCGAACGAGCTCGGAGCACTTCGACGGCAGGGGCTACCCGGATGGCCTGGCCGGGGACGCGATTCCGCTGGGTGCGCGCATCATCGCCGTCGCGGTTGCCTACGCCGCGATGACATCGCGGCGCCCATACCGGGAGGCCATGAGCCCCGAGAGCGCTCTCTCGGAGCTGCGCCACTGCGCGCACACGCAGTTTGACCCGGGCGTAGTCGAGGCTCTCGCCCAGGACCTCACAGAGGAGGTTGAGCCCGCTCCGGCCCAAACCGAGGGCTAGGGCGAATACCTTTCCGCTTCTTCCTTGCTCTGTTCGATTCCCTTTTCGGCTTCTTCGACGCCCTTTTCAACGCCCTTCTGCGCTTCTTCGACGCCCTTTTCGATGCCCTTCTGAGCTTCCTTCTTGCCCTCTTCGGCGCCCTTCCTAGCCCTTTCCCTCGCCTTGCGCAAGCCTTCTTCGGCTTCCTTCTTGCCCTTTTCGATTCCCTTTTCGGCTTCTTCGACGCCCTTTTCGATGCTTTCCTGCGCTTCGCCGGTTTCGCCGTCGTCACCGCCGCCACAACCGCTCCACGCGATGCCGGCAACCCCAATTGCCAGCGCGGCCACCAGCGCGCCCACGCGGTAACGCTTCCGGTTTAGATCATCCTGGGACACGTCGACTCCTCTCGTTGGTCAACCGGCGCAAAGCAGAGGCGATCTTTGCACTCCGGCAGCGTCGCCGGCATTCCCCCGAACGGCGCTTGACGCTTCCGCACACTCGGGCTCCCGCCCCCGGTGCTGGCTACCTAAGATCGCGGGGTGCCACAGCTGCACCTTCTGCGCGTATTCACCAACGAGGACAATGAGTTCGGCAACCCACTCGCCGTGTTCCTCGACGGCTCCGAAGTGCCCCTCACGAAGCGGCAGGAGATCGCATCGGATCTCGGCCTCAGCGAGACCGTGTTCGTCGACGATCGCCCCAGCGGCAGGATTCGCATCCACACCCCGAGCATCGAGCTGCCGTTTGCCGGCCACCCTGCGGTTGGTGTGGCCTGGCTGCTGGCCAAGACGGGCGCGCCGGTCGAAGCGCTGCACCCGCCCGCCGGCAAGATCGCGGCCCGGTCGGACAGCGAAGGCGCACACATCACGGGCCGCGCCGAATGGGCGCCGTCGTTCGAGTATCGGCGCATGGGCTCCCCTGCCGAGGTGAGAGCCCTCAAGGGGCCTCCGAGTGCCACGGCCAACGTCTACGCCTGGGCATGGATCGACGAGGCGGCCGGCTCGGTTCGCGCCCGCGCCTTCGTGCCAGCCGCGGGGATTCCGGAGGACGAGGCGACAGGCTCCGCCGCCCTCGCACTCTGCGCAAGGCTCAGGCGACCACTGACAATCCACCAGGGCCGCGGCTCGGTTCTTCTCACACGCCCAGGATCAGGCGGCCAAACCGAGGTCGGCGGCGCAGTGCAGCTCGATGAGGTGCGCGACCTTCCCGTGTGAACGGCCACTGCCGCCGGCGACAATCGCTTGCGCTCCGTCCCTCGCCAGTAGGATCCCCCGCGGATGCGCCGGAAGGCACCCCGGAACCCGTTCAGAGAGGAGGCGGCGATGGCCGCGGTTGAGGGTGTGGGGGGACCAATCGATGCGAACCAGCTCGGGTTGACGCTGATCCACGAGCACTTCTTCTCCGCGGATGAGGCGGTGACAGCACAGTGGCCGCACATTCGCGATCCCGAGACCGAGCGCCAGCTTGCAAGGGAGTCCGCGGAGGCGGTCATGTCGCACGGGGTCAAGACGGTCGTCGATGCCACGGCAATGATGCTAGGACGGGACGTCCGCGCCCTTCAAGAACTATCGGCGGAGACCGGGCTCCAGATTGTCGCCTGCACGGGCGTCTACACCTACGACCACCTGCCCAACTACCTGCTGTTTCGCAGCGAGGACGCCATGGCGGACCTCTTCACGCACGACATCGAACAGGGAATACAGGGCACTGAGATAAAGGCAGCGTTCATCAAGTGCGCGGCGGATGAGCCCGGCGTCAACGAGAGAGTCGAGAAGGTCCACCGCGCGGCCGCCAGGGCCAGCGCCAAGACAGGCGTGCCGGTAATGGCCCACTCCCGCCCCGCTTCCAACACCGGCCCGCGCCAGGTGGAGATCCTGCTCGAGGAGGGCGTCACGCCGGAGAAGATCCAGATCGCCCACACGGGCGACACCGATGACCTCGACTACATCGAGCGCCTGCTTGAGATGGGCGTCTACATCGGGATGGACCGCTATGGGTTGAACATCTTCCTGCCGACCGAGCGACGCAATGCCACCGTCATCGAGCTGCTGACGCGCGGCTACGCGGAGCGGATGTTCCTCTCCCAGGACTTCGACATCCCAATCGCCGCCGGACTCGACTGGTACCCGCCCGAGATGATCGAGCAGCTGGAGGCCTCCGGCGCCTCCGACGGATGGAGCATGACTCTGCTCTTCGAGGAGGTCATTCCGGCGCTGAAGGAGGCGGGCGCAACCGACAGGCAGATCGAGACGATGATGGTCGAGAACCCGCGGCGCTGGCTCTCCTCCTGACTCTCGCCATCCATTTCAGGACGGAGTAGACCGGGTGTCGACGAGGGCCAGCGCGGATCGTCGGAGGGCAGATGGAGCACCCGACTGCTCATCCCCGCGACCGCGTTGCCCTTTGGCCGGACAGTGGAAATGAGTCGCATTGGGGCGGGCTGGACTCGAACCGGCGACCAACGGAATATGAGCAGTCGTGCACGGGGCAGTACTTGAACGCGGTCCGGTGCTGCGCTGCATGCCGATCGACAAGACGGCTCGAGGTCGACGGCGCACCCCGAGTCGATTGTCGATAGCGTAACCGTCGCTCGGCGGCCTTGACGGAAGTCGCGCCGCCCGGGCGTTGTTCGCGTCCGCCCATCGATCAAGGGCGGCACGCAATTGCAGGGGTTGCCGCCGGCGACGTAGCGAGACAAGAGGAGCGTATGTCCACGTTATCTGAGGAAGACCTCAAGGTTCACCTCCCGCACGCAGACGCTTTTGGGCTCAAGCAGGACGAGGAGTTCTTCGAAATCGAGGAGGACGGCAAGCGGCGCCGGCTTCGCTGTCATGACTACAGCGAGATCTACTCCGTCCCCGGTCTTTATGAGCGGATCTTCGCGGAGGTGCTGAGCTGCCGCTCACCCGAGGTCGTCATCGACCTGCTCGACGAGATGCTGGAGCGCCAGGACGAGAACCCGGGCATGCTGCGCGCCGTCGACCTCGGCGCCGGCAACGGGATGGTCGCCGAAGAGCTGACGCGGATCGGGGCCGAGGAGATCGTCGGCGTCGACCTGCTCGAGGAGGCGAGGCGGGCCGCCGAACGGGACCGGCCGGGACTGTACGACGCCTACCATGTGCTCAACCTGGCCGAGCTCGACCCGAGCGTGCGCGAGGAGCTGGAAGCGCATGGCTTCAACTGCCTCACCTGCGTCGCCGCACTCGGCTTCGGCGACATGCCGCCCGACGCGTTTCGCAGCGCCTACGATCTGGTTGCACCCGGCGGCTGGATCGCCTTCAACCTCCGCGACCAGTTCCTCGAAGACGGCGACGCAAGCGGCTTCGCCCGGCTGCTCGAGGAGTTGTTCGAGACCGGCGAGCTGATCGAGCACGCCCGTCACCGCTACCGGCACCGGGTCTCGGTCGAGGGAGAGCCGCTCTACTACGTCGCCATTATCGCGCGGAAGACGGAGTAGCGGAGCAGAATCGGCGTCGAGAAAGGCGGCCTCTCCGGCATCGATCAGCCAAGCGAGCGCCTGGCAGCGAGTTCGATCCGGGCGTCAGCTGCCAGCACAACGAGCACGTCACAGCCACCGCCTGGAAACGCTTGAACTCAGCGACTTCGGAAAGTCGCTGCCCGTAGCAGTCGAAGGGCCCGGCGCCTGCTAGGACTCGAGGCGCTGCTGCTCAGCGGCGGGCGCGGCCAGCTCATTTTGCGCGCTGGCCGGAGCGCCCTCCACCTTGCGGAAGCGCTCTTCTTCGCGGGCTCGCTCGGCGACTGCCATTGGGTCAACTCTAGGGGCGGGCCCCGGGCACCTGTGGCGCGCAGAATCGGAAAATGCCGGAACGAAATCGCAACGATTCTCGCTCTCACCCACTATGGCGGGCCGAACCTCTCGATCGGACCCCGCCGACTTGACCGACGGCGTCAGTGGGGCGGGCTGGACTCGAACCAGCGACCGACGGATTATGAGTCCGCTGCTCTGACCAACTGAGCTACCGCCCCGAGAGATCGAGCCTAGAGGCTTGATGTGGGTTATGCGTGGGCGCGGGGGACACGCAGGCCGAGTTCGGCGCCGCCCGCGGGGCAGTGGGTAGTCGGGCGCTACCCGGGGGCACGCGGTTGGCGATCCAGCGACGGCATACGGCGTCATCCGTGTGTGGCGATGACCCACATCGAGCCTCTCGCGCAACAGGGACGGTCGCTACGCGCTGAAGAGCTGGGCAAGGGAGCGACCCACATCGGGAGGCTCTTCCTCACCCTCGGCGGCGGCGGCCGCACCCTCGGAAAGGGCCTTGGCCGCATCGGCGATCTGGTGGGAGCGTCCACCGCGGATGAGCCCGGTCTGCTTCGCTTCGGCGAGGTCGGATTCCATCAGGCCGGCAAGCTCCGCCAACCGTCGCAGGCCAACCGCTCCCGCCGCTCCCTTGAGGGCGTGAGCTTCGGTTCGAAGCGTCTCAAAATCATCTGTCTCCGTCGCGAGGCCCGCCGCGATCACGTCGCAGCGGCGCCGGGCCTCCTCGGCAAAGGACTTCAGCAGCTCCGCATCGGAGGCTGTCTTCTCGCTCATTCCCCTGTCACCGCCTTCACGGCCCGGGTCAGCCGGTCAACGCCGAATGCTCCCTCGATCGCCGATCGAACAACTCCCTGGCGATCGATTACGAACACCCATGGCTCGCTCGGCAGGTGAAATGCCTTCACCTGGGACGTCACATCCTTGCCTGGGTCGTTGTCTTTGTAGATCTCCATATGGATGAACGCCGCCCTGTCGCCGTACGCCTCTTTTACCTGCTCAGCCACATCGACCACGGGGCCGCAGACCCGACTCTGGCAGAACTGGGGGGTCGCAAACAAGAGGACAATCGGTTCCTTTCCCAGAACGTCCGCATAGTCGACCCGGTTCTGGGTGTCTGGAGGGATGCGGGTGGTGATCTTGCTGCGGTCGCCGCCAACATCCGACGCCGTCGGCGTGTGGATCCGCGGCGCGGGATCTCCGGCCCGCGGCACCCTCTTGAACTCGCCCACTATGGCGCTCGGAAGCAGCGCTGCGGTGAGCTTGTCGCCCTGCTTGATCAGCGCCGC
>Ga0210110_1000158_pt1 | contig 23703 bp, 21 predicted proteins | sample China_Galinas_PW_2_FD_184865 | JGI IMG/M metagenome (GOLD analysis project Ga0210110, IMG submission 184865) | Wetland microbial communities from San Francisco Bay, California, USA, that impact long-term carbon sequestration - China_Galinas_PWB_D1... | ecosystem: Environmental > Aquatic > Marine... | reverse complement strand
CCTCCCGGCAGCCCACGAGCCGATCCTGATCAAGGAAATGAACCGAGTAGATAATCTGGTCCTGCAGGAAGATGCCGACGTCACGGACAAATCCGACGCTGCCACGCCGCACCAGCAACTTGCCTAGGTCCATCCCGGGGTAGGTGCCGTCGTTGCGGACGTTGCGCAGCACGCGCACCTCGTCCCCGTAGTCGAATTCAGGGCGCATGGGGCAGTTGAGCTTCCAAGTCCGTCAACGGGAAGGTCGCGAAGTCGATCGATGGGCCTTCGGCCTCGTGCGAGCGGAAGACCCGAAACACCTTTTCGGTGCGCGCGTCGGACTCGACGAAGTCCTGATAGGCGCCGGCGAGCAGCCCCGCATACAGTGCCCGGCGATCGTTCCCATCCGCCCGCATCTCGCCCACGCCGGCCAGGTAGTCGTGGAACCGCTGCAGGATATGCAGGCGGTTCACCTGGACGACGGCGGGGTCGTAGTGAACTTGAAAGTATCCGAGAAAGTCTTCGGCGCTTTCGAGCTCCGCAAGCTCCGATTCGAGCTCGTCGATTGTCATCCTCGCCTCCAAACCGGCATGAACAAGATCTCGACCTGCAAGCTCAGCGGTTGGTCGAAATACATCTCCTCACCGTCGAAATCGAGCAGGTCCATTCGCCCGCCCCTATTGCGAGACGGCCGCTCGAGGATGACCGATGTCCGCGAGGAAACGGTGCAGGTCGAGGACCTGGGGAGAACGCTTGGTCCTGGTGGCGAAGCGGCGAACCAGCGCGAGCAGATGCGTGATCTGCTCGGACTCCAGCTCCAGATCCAAGAGTTCGGCGTACGCCTGGCGCACCGCGCCCCTACCCGAGTGCTTTCCCAACACCATCCGGTGCCTCCGTCCCAGCTCCGCCGGGTCGATGCCCTGATAGTTGCGGAGATCCTTGAGCAGGCCATCCACATGGATGCCCGCCTCATGCGTGAATGCCCCCTCTCCCACCAGGCTCTTGTGCCAGGCGACCGGCCTTCCCGAGGCACGCATGACCAGCCTGGACAGCAGGTCGAAGCGGGAAAGATCCACCCCTGTCGCCAATCCATTCAGATGCTTGAGACCCATCACCACCTCTTCGAGTGCGGCGTTACCGGCTCGCTCACCGAGACCGTGCACGGTGGTGTTCACATGGGTGGCGCCGCCACGCACGGCAGCCAGGGTGTTGGCGGTGGCGAGTCCCAAGTCGTCGTGGGCGTGCATCTCGATCTCTAGATCGCAGACGCTGGTCAGGTCGCGCATGCACTCGAAGACCGCGAAGGGATCCAACAGGCCGACGGTGTCCGCAAAGCGAAAGCGTTGGGCGCCTGTCTCCTGAGCCGTCTCTGCCACCCTCCAGAGAAATTCGGGGGCGGCGCGGGAGGCATCCTCCGCCCCGACGCAGACGGCCAATCCCAAATCCTGGGCTGCGGGCACCAGAGATCGGATTTGCTCCAATACCCAAGGGCGGCTTTTGCCGAGCTTGTGCGCGATCTGCTGATCCGAGACCGGCAGCGAAAGGTCGACCATGTCGACCCCCAGATCCCGGCACTGGGCGATGTCCCCGGGGGACATTCGCGCCCACACCATCAGCCGCGCTGAAAGGCGCAATGCCCCCATGGCCCGTATGCCGCTGCGCTCTTCCTCGCCCATCGACGGAATGCCCACCTCCAGCTCGGGCACACCCAGGGCGTCCAGACCGCGTGCGATATCCAGCTTCTCATCCAGGGTGAAGGCGACGCCTGCGGACTGCTCGCCATCGCGCAGCGTGGTGTCGTTGATCGTGACTTGCATCGCCGTATTCGTCACTTTGACCTTACCGGAATGGTTCCACATGGCTTCCCTCGATGAATTCGGAGTCGAAGGGCTGGACTTCGAATCAAGCAGACAACGACTCTTTTTCGAACTTTGTCCAGATGACGCAAGCCATGTGCCAGAGATGGAGAGGCACGCTATCCTATTGTTTTATTTTGCCTATTGGCTTGATGAAGGGAATCGTCTGTCGCATGTCGGACAAGAGCGTCCGGCGAGACGGTTGGAATTGCGACAAGCGCTCGAATCAGAACACTCCGTGTCACCGATCGAGGCGCGTGCGGTTCCCGGCTGCTCCGGCGCCGAGGGTATCTCAGTCAACTCCATGCTATGCGGATTTCGCTTGTCTATCGCCGAGCTGCCGCCGGGACGCCGGCGGTCCAGATCCAAACCGCTCTACTTCCTGTTGTCGAGCCGCCGGCCGGTGGCCGGCGATCCGGGTCCGGTCTGCACCTTCGATGAGCGGGCGGAGGTGTTGTACTGGAAAGCACAGGCGGAACCGCTCGCCCGGGGCGGGAACGGGCTCGTTCCATGGCCGGTGAACATACAGGGGCGTCCCGTCGATGAGCCGGCACTGCAGCTCGCGAATCGCGCCGAGCTCGCGCACCCGCACCGCCCGGGCGTCGAGACCCTGGACGCCTCCATCGGCGATGCGCAGATGCTCAGGGCGAACACCGAGCCAAGCGATTTCCGGCGAGGGGTCTCCTTCCAGTGCCAACCGTCCCCAATCGCCGCCCACCGCACCAGTCTGCATCCAGCGCACGGCCAGCAGGTTACGCCAGCCGAGTATCCGCGCGCTCTGCAGGTCTCCCGGATCGTCGAAGACCTCCGGGGTGGTCCCGAACCTGTGCATCCGGCCCCCGACGATAACTCCGATACGGTCCGCCAGCTGGCGGGTCTCGACCAGATCGTGGGTGACCATGATCACTGGGTGCTCCAGCGTCGCGACGATGGCAAGCAACCGGTCGCGCAGACGTTGGCGCAGATCGGTATCCACGGCTGAAAGGGGCTCGTCGAGCAGCAACAGCTTTGGCTCCCGGGCAAGGGCACGCGCCAAGGCGACGCGTTGCCTCTGCCCGCCCGAAAGCTGATGGGGAAAGCGGGTCTCCAGTCCATTCAGATCCATGCGCTCGATCCATTCGAAGACGATTCGCTTGCGTCCTCGCCAGGGTAGGCCGTAGCCGATGTTTGCGGCCACCGTCATGTTCGCGAACAGGGCGTAGTCCTGGAACACCATCCCCTGGCCGCGCTTCTGGGGCGGAACCCACAGCCCGCGCGCCGAATCGTGCCACGGCTGCTCACCGACCTGAATCAGTCCTCTCTCCGGCCTCTCCAGGCCCGCGACGAGCCGCAGCAGGGTACTTTTGCCGCTGCCCGACGGCCCGAGGATAGCGGTCACGCCGTCCGACGGGAGGGTCAGGTCGACAACCAGATGAAAGTCGCTCCGCCTGAAGTCCAGGTCGATCCGAATCCCGTTCACAGCCTCAGCTCCGCGTGCCAGCGCCGGTTGGCCCCGTAGACCAGGACCAGCACCAGGAAGGAGAACGCAAGGAGACCGGCGGACAGGACGCCGGCCGAGTCGTAGTCCAGGATGTAGACGTACTCGTAGATGGCTGTCGCCACGACCTGGGTCTCGCCCGGAATGTTACCGCCTACCATCAGCACTACCCCGAACTCGCCCAGGGTATGGGCGAAGCCGAGGACCACCGCGGTTATCAGGCCGCGGCGGATGCCCGGCAGCACAACGCGCAGAAAAGTCCTCGTGCGCGAGGCGCCGAGCGTGAAAGATGCCTCCACGGCGCGCCGGTCCAGGCCCTCGAAGGCCGCCTGCAGGGGCTGGACGACGAAGGGCAGCGAGTAGATACAGGAGGCGATAACGAGACCGGGAAAGCGGAAGGCCAGTGGATGCCCCGCGATCCGGGTCCAAAGCTCTCCGGCGGAACCGGAGGCACCGAGAAAGATCAGCAGGTAGAAACCCAGAACCGTCGGCGGCAGCACCAGGGGCAGGGCGGTTACAGCCTCCACCGGGATCTTGAACGGGCTGCGCGTACGGGCCAGCCACCGGGCCAGGGGAATGCAGAGCACCACCAGCAGGGCTACGGTGACGCCGGCCAGCTCCAGGCTGAGCCAGACGGGAGTCAGATCCAGTCCTTCCTGGGCGTCCATAAGCTAAAAGGTTCCGTAACCGTAGAGCGCGATGAGCTCACGGGCCTCCGGCCCTTCGAGGTAGTCGAGGAACGACGCCGCTCGCACTTTCCTTTCGGAACGGGCCAGCAGAACGGCCTGTTGCTCGATGGGATGGTGAAGTTCTGCAGGAACCCGCCAATGGCTGCCCATCGGAGGCCGATCGGGATTGCTCGTCTGCGATAGGGCGACGAAGCCCAGGTCCGCGTTCCCGCTGGCGACAAACTGGTAGGCCTGGGACACGTTCTCGCCAAGCAACAGCCGCGGGCCCAGGGTGCCGGGGTCCAGGCCCAAGGCCTGCATGGTCTCTACGGCCGCGGCGCCGTAGGGAGCCGTCTTGGGATTGGCGATGGCCAGACGCCCAAACCCGGCGCTGCGTATCAGGTCTGCACCCTTGTCGGCCGCCAGTACCGCAGGATCTCGGCTCCACAGGACCAATCTTCCCACCGCATAGGTAAAGCGCGAGCCGGCCACTGTCTTCCCGTCCGCTTCCAGGCGCTGCGGCTCTGTGGTATTGGCGGCGAGAAAGACATCGAAAGGGGCGCCGTTGACGATCTGGGCGTAGAGCATTCCCGTAGAGCCGGCAACGACCGCTGCCTGCTGCCCGCTTGCCTGCTCGAAACAATCCGCCAGCACCTTCGCCGGCACCAGGAAGTTGCTGGCAACAGCCACTCGCAAGGGCTCTGCACCTGCCGTGGACAGAGAGAAGGCGCAAAGAAGGATCAGCGCGAGAGATCGAAACAATATGCTGTAGGCAAGGCGTCGTAGCGAAGTATTTCTCATCACGGCAACTCCGGTGGGACCGTCGCCAAGCGCTCTCGGGCGGCGAACTGAAACCGGACCCTTCGTCATCCGCCAGGCCCTGCGACGACGCTTCGTGTCGATGCGGACAGGACGCCGGCGATCCCAGGCGAGTCCTCGCTCGACAGCCACGACACGGGCCTGCTGTTCGATCATGGTTGACGTCTCCGCCAGTACATCACTCGACCCAGCCCTCCTGCTCCATGCGGTCGAATCGTCCGGGGTCCTGCGGCTTGCACTGCTCGATGGCACGCCCCAGCCAGTTGTTGGGGCCGGCCCGCAGCTCTTCCCGCAGGGCCTCCAGCAGATCCTCGATCGCGGAGCCTGCCGCTACCTTGACCGCTTGGATTCCCGTGGCGCGCAGCTGATTGATGGCCGAGGCGCCCACCGCCTGGCAATAGACGGCGACACAGCCGTCCAGCGCCTCGATCTTGGCGGCGAGCTTGTTTTCGTGGTGGCCGGAGGTGTCGGGAGGGGATACAGATCTCTTCACCTCGGCGGAACTACGTCTCCAACCCTGACCTTCGTAGCCTTGCGAAACCTCAGGTCCGAACTGCACGGCCTCGGTGAGGGTGGCCTGCTCGGAAGTCAGGGCGTAGACGGCGAAAGAATCCGCGGCACCGAAGTGTTGGTTCACTCGCTTCCTGTCACTGGTGGCAAAGGCCACCTTGACGGTGGCCCCGGTCTCGCACATCTCCGCTCCCGTCCTCACCAACGTCAATCTTCGTTCGAGTTCCATCGGTGGCTTCCCCTTCACACTGCCCGCAAGCGCTCGCCCTGCCAGAGGTCGAATTCAGCCGGTGGCGTTTGGGACAGTTCGGATCGATAGGGGTGGATCTCTCCCTTCTCCAAGCTCAGCAGGATGTTGGCCAGATCGAACAGGGTCTGGCGGGTGCCCTGGTAGCCGATCCAGGTTCGCTGATAGCCCCCGACCTGGTCGTAGAGGGGCAAGCCGGCACGCAGCAAGGGGATTCCCAGACGCTCGGCCGTGTGGGCCGCGTGGGAGTTGCCGATGAGCACCTCGGCGCCACGCTCGCGGGCTGCATGCTCGAGGTCCTCCAGATCGCCGATCTTGACCTCGCCGGTGTGGACCCGCGGCAAGGAGGCGGCATTGGAAGGCGCCACGGCGGCAACCGTCTCCGCCCCCATGGAAGCCAGCAGATCTCCGAAGCCGACCAGCAGGTCAGGATCGGCGGCCAAGGCAAAGCGGGACATGCCGAGCATGAAATGGGTGTCGAGCATGGCGTCCTGGAGCTGGGCACGACGGCGCTCGATCTTCGCCGGCAAGGGCTCGCCGGAGATGCGCGCCAGCGCAGTTACCAGGTCATCCACGGCGTCCAGCCCCATGAGATGGGGGAAACGGGTGTCCGGCACGCCGGTGCGCGCGGCCAGCCGGTCCGCGGCGGCGTTCAGAGAGGCGCCAATCACGAGCGTGGCCACCGAATCGCCGAGGTGATCCAGGTCCGATACCCGGGTGCCGCCCACCGTCAGAGGGCTGAAGTCGTGCTCGGGTAGGTGGCCGTCCAAGGAACCGGACAGGTCCGGCAGCAAGACCGGATGCAGGCCGAACAGCTCGATCAGGTCCTTGAGGTGCTCCAGGTCGCCGGGCGTCAGGTGGGAGCCGGCAAGCACGTTGACCTGGCGCGGACGCTTCCCCGGTCGGGTACAGGTATCTTCGGCTCGGGGAACCAGATGCGCGATGATCGCCTCGACCGCCCAGGCGTAACCGGACTCCAGGGAGCCCGTAAAGTCCGGAGTTGCTACCGGGACGACTGGAATGGCATGAAATTCGGGATACTGGTCCCGAAACATGCGCACGGCCATGTGGATATCCGCGCCCTGAGTCTCCGCGAGTCCCGTGGTGGGCACGCCCACCAGATCTGGATGGTTCTTTCTGCAAATGGTCGCAAGCCCCTCGACGACGTTTTCGTTCGCACCCATTACCGAACTGATTTGGTCCATGGCGCTGGACTGCAGCGGAATGGGCTCGCGGAAATGACGCACGAAGAATACCTTGCCGAAGGCCATGCAACCCTGGGAGCCATGCAGCATCGGGATGGCGCGATGTAAACCGAGGAAGGCCAGGGCCGCACCGATGGTCGAGCTGGTCTTGAGGGGGTTGACCGACAGGGCCTTTCTGCGCTTGACGATCTCAGCCATTGACGACTTCCTGGCAGGGTCCGCTTGCGGACCGTCTGAAGACATCCTGATGCTCTCGGTCCGCACGGCGGACCTTACGGCCCAAGGCGCCGGCCGGCGCACCGCCTCCCATACCGGACTCTCGATGGTCAGGCAGAGCTGGCGAGCCAGCTCCAGCATGCCCTCGTAGCCCGCGTAGCCGAAGTCTCGTTCCTGATTGATATCGAGGAAAGGGATGCGTGCCTTGAGCGCCGTATACATGTTGCGCCCACCGGCGATCAGCACGTCGACATCCTGCTCGCGCACGATTTCGATCAGGGCGCGGGGATTACCGTCCTCGATCATGAGGGCGTCCTGGCCCATGAGCTCGCGAATGCGTGTCTTGTCATCCTCCGTGGATTTCTTGGTGCCGGTGGCGATCACCCTCATCCCCAAATCCTTCAACGCGGCGATGATCGACCAAGACTTCACCCCACCCGTGTAGAGCAACACCTTGCGCCTGGCGAGCCGCTCGCGCCAGGGTGCAAGCGCGGCGTCCATACGTGCCTCTTCGCGGGCGATCAGTTTTTCAGTGCGCTCGGTCAGGTCCGGATCACCGATCAGGCGCGCGAAGTCCCCCAGGGCCTGTGAGACATCTCGCACCCCATAGAAGCTCCCCTCGAACCAGGGGGTGCCAAAGGACTGCTGGAGCAGGCGTGCCACGTTGATCATGGCCTTCGAGCAGACCATCATGTTGACCTCGGAGCGGTGCATGGTCTGCACCTCTCGGAAGCGGGCATCGCCGGACAGGGCGCAGAGCACCCGCAGGCCCAGCTCGTCGAGCAGCGGCAGCACGTACCACAGCTCGCCGGCGATGTTGTACTCGCCGATCAGGTTCACGTCGTGGACCTTGAATCCGTCCCTTTCGATTCCCGGTGCAAGTGGGTCCGGCTCCCTTGTCCCACACACGTACTTCACCATCGCATCGCCCGCAATGCGGTTGCCCAAGTTCTTGGTGCCGTAAAAACCGGCGCCGTCCACGGGCACCACCGGCGTCCCCCAGCGTTTCTCGGCCTCCTTGCATACGGCCCAGATGTCGTCGCCGATCAGGGCAGGGATGCAGGTGTTGTAGACGAACACCGCCGCCGGGTTGTAGGAATCGATGGCCTGCTTGATGGAGTGGAACAGTCGCTTCTCCCCACGTCCCATCACGATGTCCTGCTCGGTGAGGTCCGTGGTCATACCGATCTTGTAGAGGGCAGGACCGGAGGATCTGGTGCCCCGGTTGTCCCAGGAGCTACCGGCGCAGGCGATGGAGCCATGGACGATATGGGCCACGTCGGCAACGGGCAAGAGCGCAATCTGGGCACCGTCGAAGGCGCAGCCACCGGCGGTGGCACCGGGCTTGGGCTTGGCGCAGCCGGACTTCCCCTTCCGGTTGTGGGCGCAGGCTGGCTCGTCGAGCAGGGCGGCGATGTCTGTCTGTTTCATCGGGACTCCGGGGAATGGTCCTGACAAGCATTAGGCAGCCCTTGTGCCAACCTTCAACTCATTGTTTTGTAGGAGAAGAGTAGACCTCAAGCCTTGTCGGGAATGCGACAATCGCGTGCCGATGGAGGTTGGGCGACATGGCCTCTGTGCCCCTTCTCGCAAGCCGCTCGCGGAAGCCCTCTCCCGCTTCGTTGGTAATCGGCACCATGCCGTCGATCGGATGCCAATCCCGCAGCACAGCCAGGTCACGCGCCGGGAGATAGTCGAAGGCCCCCATCTGATCTGCATGGACCGCCTCGGCCAGCCGGTGCGAGACCAGACGCCGCGTCAGCATGTGCAAGTACCAGGCAGACCCGTCGGCGCCACGATCTCGGTCACCTGGTTGAGCCGCTCCGGTTCAATCACGCTTCCTTCTCCTCGCGCTCGAAGCGGACGCGCTCCTCGGCACTGCGGCCGATGGCCTTCCCAAGCCAGGGTGGGGGCTTATCGCGAAGCACCCCCTGCAGAGCGACAATGCGCTCGCGGGCCGAGCCGCCTTTGGAATCCTTGATCGGATGGACACCAGCCTTGATTGCCTTGGCAGCTGCAGGACCACCGATGGACGCGACATAAAGGACCTGGCAGTCATCGATCAGACGAGCCCGGTGATCGGTGCTTCGGACATCTGCTTGTTCCTGCCAATTCTCGGGCTGGCATCAGGGTCCGCCAGCACCTGGGTCTGTTCAAGCTGGGATGATGCAGTCGTCTTCCATGCAGGCGTCCAGGCACTGGGGCATATCGAACTCGCCCTCGCACTCGGTGCAGGTCTCCGGGTCGATCTTGTAGACACCTTTGAAGGGTGTAATGGACTTGGTCGGACAGACCGGCTCGCAGTCGCCACAAGCGGTGCAGACCTCTCGTACGATTTGCATGGCCATTGGATTTCTCCTTGGTTGGAAGTCGGGAATCGAAGGTCAGTCTCCGCGTTTGAAGCGCAGGGTGGTGGGGAATTCGGGCCGGGGGCTTACCGGATCGATGTACCACTTGGATCCATCCGTCAGCTCCACCGCTCCGCCCCATTCGAGCTCGGTATCCACCTCGACGTGGGTGACGGTCTCCTCCATGTCCTTCTTTGCCACATAGAACAGCAAGCCGCCGGAATCTGCTTTACGAATCATCACGTTAGCCATAAAGAATCGCTCCGATGCCCAGCCGATCGCTCACCGGAGCGAGTGCTGGTTTTTATTCGCGCTAGCGAATCAAATCGTAGTTGTAGTCGGTGACGCCCATCTCCCTGGTCTCCTCGTCGAGCCGATCGAGCACCGCGTTGACCAGGGTCGTCAGCATGTACATGGCCCCCTCGTAGCCCAGAGTGGTCATCCGATGCAGGTGATGGCGGTCGAAGATCGGGAAGCCGATGCGGATCAGCGGGACCTCGTGCTCCTTGCCCTTGTGCAGGGTGTCGCGCTGGATGAACTTGCCGTACGAGTTGCCGATCATGAAATCCGGCTTGTCGGTGAACATCAGGGACCGGAAGTGCCACAGGTCCTTGCCGGCGTGGGCCCGAGTGCTCTGGCCGTACGGAGACTCGGAGCACAGCTTGTCCAGCGCCTTCTTGAAGCGCTTGTTGGCGTGGTGGACCAGGACGTGGGTCGGTTCGGCGCCGAGTTCGAACAGGAACTTGGTCATCCCCAGGGCGAAGTCGGCATCCCCGTAGAGGGCGAACCTCTTGCCGTGCAGCCAGGCGTGGCTGTCGGCCATCATGTCCACGAGGCGGCCGCGCTCCTTGGCCAGGGATTCGGGGATGGGCTTGCCAGCGAGCTCGGAGACCTTCATCAGGAAGTCGTCGGTCCAGTCCAGGCCCATGGGGATGTTGATCTCGGAGGCCGGCTGCTTCCAGGTGCCCTGGACGAATTTCCTGGTCTTGGCGAGCTGCCAGGGCTGCAGCAGCAGGGTGTCGATGGAGTTGGGGGCGTCCTTCATCTCGGCAATGCGGGTGCCGCCGTCGTACATGCGGTACTCGCCGTCCGTCGGGGTGTCCAGCACCTCGCTGGGATCGCACAGCAGACTGTAGTCGACGCCCATCTCCCGCATCATGCGGTGCATGACCCGGTAGTTGCCCAGGTAGGTCTCGAAACCAGGCACGATGTTGATCTTGCCGTTGGAGCCGACCTCCTTGCCTGCCATCTCGTTGAGCGTGAAGTAGCGCTGGATCCCCTCGAACATATTGTCCCAGCCGGTGGTGTGGCTGCCGACGAAGCTCGGGGTGTGGGCGAAGGGGATCGGGAAGTCCTGCGCGATGTGGCCTTCCTTCCTCGCGTTGGCGATGAAGGCATTGAGGTCGTCGCCGATGACCTCGGCCATGCAGGTGGTGGAGACCGCGATCATCTCCGGCCTGTAGAGGGCCTTGGCGTTCTCCAGGCCGTCGAACATGTTCTTCTGGCCGCCGAAGACGGCGGCGTCCTCGGTCATGGAGTCGGACACGCAGGCTACGGGCTCCTTGAAGTGGCGGTTGAAGTAGGTGCGAAAGTAGGCGACGCAGCCCTGGGAGCCGTGCACATAGGGCAGGGTCTTCTCGAAGCCCAGTGCACAAAGCACCGCGCCGAGGGGCTGGCAGGCCTTGGCCGGATTGATGGTCAGGACCTCGCGCTTGAAGTTTAACTCCTGGTACTCCTGGGTCGTTGTCCACTGAAAGATCTCTTCCATGCGGTCCGGGTCGTGGCGCTCTTCCACCGTCGACTGCTTCCTGGCGAGGACCTCTTTGTACTCGTCATCACGGAATAGGGGGTAGCTGGGCTTGATGTCGTCGACGATTTGGGTCATCGGTGGTCTCCTGCGGCGCCGCTTATCCGCGGACAGGCGGCAAAGATAAAACGTTTCTTGAACCGCTAGGGCGCGAAGGTCGCAAAGGAAAGAATCGGCTTTGTCTCCCTCTGCGTCCTTTGCGGCTCAATCAATCAGGCGCTGGTCGCGATGGCTTCGTCGGTGGCCTCCTCGGTTTTCAGCCACGGCGGCTGCATACTCTTCCAGCAGGGATTGTTGATGGTCATGTCCATGTCGCGGGCGAAGATGGCGAAGCCGTCGTAGCCGTGATAGGGACCGGAGTAATCCCAGGAGTGCATCTGGCGAAAGGGAATGCCCATCTTCTGAAAAATGTACTTCTCCTTGATGCCTGAGCCGATCAGGTCGGGCCTGATGCGCTTGGTGAATTCCTCGAGCTCGTAGCCGGTGATGTCGTCGTAGACCAGGGTCGAGTCGCCCATTTCCTTGATGGTGCGGTCATAGTCGTCGTTGTGGGCGAACTCGTAGCCCGAGCCGATGATCACCATGCCCAGGTCTTCGTAGGCGCCGATGACGTGGCGTGGACGCAGGCCACCGACGTAGAGCATGACCTTCTTGCCTTCCAAGCGCGGGCGGTACTTCGCGATGACCGCCTCGGCCTCCGCCTTGTGCTTCTCGATGACCTGCTCGGCCTTGGCCTGGATGGTCTCGTCGAAGAAGGCGGCGATCTTGCGCAGGGATTCGGCGATCTTGGTCGGACCGAAGAAGTTGTACTCCATCCAGGGGATGCCGTACTTCTCCTCCATGTGGCGGCTGATGTAGTTCATCGAGCGGTAGCAGTGGATGAGGTTGAGCTTGACCTTGGGGGTCAGTTCCATCTCCGACAGGCTGCCGTCGCCCGACCACTGGGCGACCACCCGCAGCCCCATCTCTCCGAGCAGGATGCGCGAGGCCCAGGCGTCGCCACCGATGTTGTAGTCGCCGATAATGGCCACGTCGTAGGGTGTGGTCGCGAAGGAACTGTCGCCGTCGCGGTTGCCGATAACCCAGTCGCGGATGGAATCGTTGGCGATATGGTGGCCCAGGGACTGGGATACCCCGCGAAAGCCTTCGCAACGTACCGGCACCACGGGCTTGCCCAGCTCCTTGGCCTTCTTTTTGGACACCGCCTCGATGTCGTCGCCGATCAACCCGATGGGGCATTCGGACTGGACGGTGATGCCCTTGCTCAGCGGGAACAAACCCTCGATCTCGGTGATGAGCTTGTCCAGCTTCTTGTCGCCGCCGAACACGATGTCCTTCTCCTGGAAGTCGGAGGTGAAGTTCATGGTGCCGAAGGTATTCACGCCGGTCATGCCGACGTAGTAGTTGCGGCGTCCAGCGCGGGAATACTGACCACACCCGACGGGCCCGTGGGAAACGTGGATCATGTCCTTGATCGGCCCCCAAACCACGCCCTTGGAGCCGGCGTAGGCACAGCCGCGGACGGTCATAACCCCGGGCTGAGACTTACGGTTCGAGGTGATGCACTTCTTCGACTGCTCGATGCTGTGATCGTTGACCGCCAGATGCTTGGCGCGGTCCTTTTTGGCCTTGTCGGGGTAGACCTCCAGGACCTCCTGGATCAGGGCCTGTGTCTCTTCTCGATTCAACTTGGTCATGATCTTGCTCTTTGTTCGGTCATTCGTAGTGGGTGGTGCGCAGGTCGGGTTCGGCGCGCATCGCACCGCCCGTCGACGAAAACCTTCTACAGCGCCGATGCGCGCCGTAGCCCGACATCTGGCTACGGCTTCCCCAGCCTCGTGATCAAGCGGCCGCCACTTCGGCTGCCGCGGTTTTGCCGATGATGGCCTCGTCTTCCTCTTCCAGGACGCCGAACTCCATCAGCAGTTCTTCCAGCTCGTCCATCGTGATCGGAGTGGGGATGACCAGGTTCGTGTTGTCGACGATCTTCTGGGCAAGCTGTCGGTACTCGTCGGCCTGCTTGGCCGTGGGGTCGTACTCGATGACTGTCATGCGGCGGATCTCGGCCCGCTGCACGGTGTTATCCCGGGGCACGAAGTGGACCATCCGGGTACCGAGCTTCTCCGCCAAGGCCTCGATGAGGTCGGCTTCGCGATCGGTGTTGCGGCTGTTGCAGATCAGGCCGGCGAGGCGCACGCTGCCCGAATTGGCATACTTCACGATGCCCTTGCAGATATTGTTGGCGGCGTACATGGCCATCATCTCGCCGGAGACCACGATGTAGATCTCCTGGGCCTTGTTCTCCCGGATCGGCATGGCAAAGCCGCCGCACACCACGTCGCCGAGCACGTCGTAGAAAACGAAGTTCAGGTCGTCGCCGTAGGCCCCGTCTTCCTCCAGGAAATTGATGGCCGTGATGACGCCGCGGCCGGCGCAGCCCACACCTGGCTCTGGGCCGCCAGACTCTACGCATTTAACATCCGCATAGCCCACGCGAAGCACGTCCTCCAGCTCCAGGTCCTCGACAGAACCCGCCTCGGCGGCCAGGTGCATGATGGTCTCCTGGGCCTTGGAGTGGAGTATCAAGCGAGTAGAGTCGGCCTTGGGGTCACAGCCCACGATCATGACCTTCTGTCCCAGCTCGGCCAGACCCGCGACCAGGTTCTGGGTGGTGGTAGATTTACCGATTCCGCCTTTTCCGTAGATGGCGCATTGACGCAGTGCCATGATGGTATCTCCCGGTTTGCTCGCTGCATGCAGCGGGTTGAAGGTACTTGCCTTTATCCTCGGGTGCGCAAGTCGCGTGCCACCCAGGGAGTTGTGGAGTAATCTATTGTTTACACTGATATTCCAGCCGGACTTCCGGCTTGTGGTCTTTGGTCGCATAGCCAACAAAGCCGCTTCTCTTGTATGCATGCCAACAGACGAATCGTCCAGGCGCCACCGTCAGACCCATCCGGCATGCCGGCGTCCGCCTACGGGTCGCTGAATCCCTTGCATCACGTCCCCGTCGACCTGATGACCCTGGGCCTCTCCCAGATCCATCGCGTGCTCGAGGCCGGCGGGCTGGTATACATCTCAGAGCCCGTCTACGCCGGCGAATTCAACGAGATCCTACGTCTGTTCCACGACGAGCAGCAGGTACGCCAAGCCGCATTCGAAGCCATCAAAGAGAGTGTCGACTCCGGGCGTTTCGAGTTGGTCGAAGAAATCCACTTCCTGAGCGAAAGCCGCTTTCAAGGCTTCGCCGAATTCGAGTACCGGATCCTCGCCGCGACCGATTCCGAATTTCCGATCGACGCGTCCCGCCATGCGGAGATCAAGCGCCGCTTCGAGCCCGATCTCGGCGCGGACGGCATCGCAGTGTTCATGAACCCCATGCGTGTCGATCTGTTGCGCAAGGGCTGAGGCTCAGGGCTAACCTGTATCCAGCGTCAAGGCGCTGACCGCGCCGGCCGATGTCGGAATACTTTCGGTCTGCCCCGCCGGCGCGGTCCAAGTCGCAAAGAGTACCTAGCGTCTGTCGCAAACCTAACAAGCAAAGCTCCGACATCAGATCAAATCGTTAATAATCAATCAGAAACGTGCATCTTTCTAACCGGGCACGGCATTTGCTGCTCTGCTTCCAAGATGGTTACGAATCACTCGGGCCGAGGTGCCCGGGTCTCTGGAGTCCAGCGGATGCATCTGAAGGTTCTCGGGCAAGACAAACCGGACAGAGGTTGCTCGTCGGGTGGTTGCGGCGACAGTGCGAATCGGTCCTCCCATCTGCCGAAAGCGCTTCGCGAGACGGCGCATAACCATCCCTGCTATTCGGAAGAGGCGCATCACCACTATGCGCGGATGCACGTGGCCGTCGCGCCCGCGTGCAATATCCAGTGCCACTACTGCAACCGAAAATACGACTGTGCCAACGAGTCGCGCCCGGGTGTGGTTTCCGAGCTGCTGTCTCCGGAACAGGCGGTAAAGAAAGTCATTGCGGTGGCCGCCAAGATTCCGCAGATGACGGTGCTTGGCATCGCTGGCCCGGGCGATCCGCTTGCTAACCCGGAACGCACACTCTCTACCTTCCGCCGGATCTCGCAAGAGGCCCCGGACATCCAGCTCTGCGTCTCCACTAACGGGTTAGCGTTACCGGCGCTGGTCGACGAATTGTGCGAGCACAACGTCGAGTACGTGACTGTTACCATCAACTGCATCGATCCTGAGGTCGGAGCCAAGATCTATCCTTGGATCTTCTGGAAAAACCGGCGGATCAAGGGCGTCAAGGCGGCGGAGATCCTGATCGAGCAACAGCAGAAGGGCTTGGAGATGCTCGTCGAGCGAGGGGTCCTGGTAAAGGTCAACTCGGTGATGATCCCCGGCGTCAACGATGGGCACCTCAAGGATGTCTCCAAGGTGGTCAAGGCCAAGGGCGCATTTCTTCACAATCTGATGCCTCTCATCGCCGAGGTGGAGCACGGCACCTTTTACGGTCTGATGGGGCAGCGCGAGCCGACTCGCAATGAGCTCCGAGCTCTGCAGGACGAATGCGCGGGCGACATGAACGTAATGCACCACTGCCGCCAGTGCCGGGCGGACGCCGTCGGCATGCTTGGGGAGGACCGAAACGACGAGTTCACCTTGGACAAGATCGAAGGGCTGGAAGTCGATTACGAAAGGGTCAGGGAGGATCGCAGGCAGGTTCATGTGGCCATCGACGCCAACCGGGAAGCTCAGAAGACGCGCTCGGGCGAGACCTTTATCTCCCTGACCCAGATCAAGAGGCCCGGGAAGCCCCTGACAAAAGACGAGTCCCGACCAGTGCTGATGGCTGTCGCCACGACCGCTCGGGGCCTGATCAATCAGCACTTCGGCGATGCCCGCGAGTTCCTGATCTACGAAGCGACCGCGACCGAGGTGCGCTTCGTCGAGCACCGCAAGGTGGATCGGTACTGTTTCGGGGGCGATACCTGCGGCGACGCCGAGGCGGCCTTACGAAAGACTATCCGCACCCTTACGGGCTGCGAGGTGGTGCTCTGTGCCAAGATCGGCTACGAGCCTTGGGTCAAGCTGGAGGACGCAGGCATCCTGCCCAACGGCGAGCACGCCATGGAGCCCATCGAAGAAGCGGTGGCTGCTGTCTATCGTGAGATGGCTGCGGATGGAAGACTCAATCTGCCGCTCCCTTTTGGGCGGCAGATGACGGCTTGAGCAGGGCGCGATTTATGGCATTCACGATCATCGAAGGGTGCGTCAAGTGTTGGGCCTGCGAGCCCCTGTGCCCCAGTCGGGCCATCTATGAGGCTCGGCCGTATTTCCTCATAGACCCGAACAAATGCACTGAATGCGAGGGCGATTTTGCCGATCCCCAGTGCGCAAGTATCTGTCCGATCGAAGAGGTCATCCTGGACGGGTCCGGTGTGGCCGTGAACCCTGTCGGCTCGCTCACGGGTATCCCTTTGGGGCGAATCGAGGCGGTCACGGCAGAGATCCGGGCCCGATAGCCGGGAGCGTACAGATGCACGGCATGGGATCTGACACACGCGCCCCGGAAGAGCGCCATATAGCGCAGGTCGGCGCGGGTCGCGACCTGCCCCGGCATCGCGAAGCCGTCCACATTGCCCCTCGGTTCCATTGGGTCGGTGCGTTGGACCCGGCGTTGCCGTCAACTCGGAAGTTGGGAGTATGTGGCTATGCCAAAAGCCAAGATCACGTTCGAAGATATCGACCAAACGGTCAATGTCCCTGCAGGCACCCGCGTCATCGAGATCTCAGAGAAGGTCGGGGCCGGCATCATCTACGGTTGCCGGGAGGGTGACTGCGGCACCGGCATGATGCATTACCAAGGAAGAGCTGGAGCGGATGATCGTCGACGATCTGCCGAGCGAGTGGCGCCTGGGCTGTCAGATGATCGTCCGCGACGAAGACCTACTGGTCGAGTACTGACTGTGTGTGCCCGGACGGCTGTTGCCGTCGACCCTGCAGCGCACCTCTATCGTGCGCTGATGTCGAGGGCTGCGGGAGGCAGCAACGATCATGTCTTCGCCTGCATGATCGCCAGCTGGCAGACGGGCGAAGGCTCGATGCCGGACTGGCTAGGACTCTCGCCCGCCGCCTTCCGCTGCCTCATGGAGCACCATTTCCAGAACAGCGGTACGGAAGCCATCGTTCCGCTGGGGCGGGAGACCCCGGAGGCTCGCCTGGACGAGGTCGAAGAGCTGGTGCGGCTGATGCTGATCGACAAGGCGGGCGAGTCCCCCTCGAAGGTCTGGATGGCCCACGTGGTAGCGGCCGGATGCATGGCCACCGACCACTTGTGGCAGGACCTCGGACTTTGGTCCCGGAAAGATCTGACGGCGCTGATGCGGCGGAATTTTCCAGCCTTGGCAGCATTGAATGTCAAGGATATGAAATGGAAGCGATTCCTGTACAAGCAGCTGTGCGAGGCCGAAGGTATCTACAGCTGCCGCGTACCCTCCTGCGAGGTTTGTACCGACTACCATGTCTGCTTTGGATCCTGATCGCCGCCTCATGGGCTGCGAAGGAAAAAGGGACGGTCTTGGGCTACCCTGGCTAAAACTGACGAACCTTGATATTAAGGGTCTGGATCCGATAGGCGATCTGACGCGGGGTTATGTTGAGCAACCGCGCTGCCTTGGCCTGGACCCAACCGGCCTCTTCGAGGGCAGCAATGACTCGCTCGCGCTCGTCCAGGTCGGGATGGTCCAGATCGATGGCTGGGGATGTGGCGGAGAACGCTGGCTGATGCTGATCCGTTGTACCGACGTCGAGTCCTGCGAGATGGATCACGTCGCGATCGATGACACCCTCCTCACTCATGACCGCGGCGCGCTCCAAGCAGTTCTCCAGCTCGCGGACGTTGCCCGGCCATGTCTGGCGCATCAGCACGCGCAAGGCGCTATCGGTGACCCGCAGCTCCCGACCTTGCATCTTGGCAATTTTCCCGACTAGGAAGCGCGCAAGCTCCGGTACGTCTTCGATGCGCTCCCTCAAAGATGGCATGTGGATGGGCATGACGTTGAGACGGTAGTAGAGGTCCTCCCGGAAGTTGCCGGCCCTGACCCCAGCCTCCAAGTCCCGATTCGTCGCGGCGATGATGCGCACGTTCACCGTCAGGGTACGGCTGCCGCCGACGCGCTCGAATTCCCCCTCTTGAAGAACCCGCAGCAGCTTGGCCTGAAAGGCGGGGCTGATATCGCCGATCTCGTCCAGGAACAGGGAGCCCCCATCGGCCTGCTCGAAGCGCCCCTTGCGCTGGTTGCTCGCGCCGGTGAATGCGCCCTTTTCGTGCCCGAAGAGCTCCGATTCGAGCAGGTTGTCTGGCAGCGCAGCGCAATTGAGCTTGACGAAGACATTGCGCGCACGCGGCGAGTTGTAGTGGATGGCGTCAGCGACCAGTTCCTTGCCCGTTCCGGACTCGCCACGGATCAAGACGGTCGTGTTCCATTTGGCGACCTGGCGTACCTGGTCGAAAATCAGCGTCATCGTATCGGTATGACCGATGATGCTGTCGAATCCGTGCTTGCCGCGCACCACGCGACGCAGCTTGTCGCGCTCCTCGCGCAGCTCCCGGCGCTCGTCCTCGACCATGCGCGCGAGGCGAACGGCCTGGCCGATCAGGTTTGCGACCATCTCGAGAAATCTAGCCCGTTGATGCAGCTGGGATTCGGAGGCCGGCGGCTGAGCAGCGAAGACCCCAACAGGGCCTTCCTCACCGATGCGGATGGGGACTCCGATGAAGGGGAGGTCGGGATCATAGACGCCTAGCCTGTCGAGAAAACGGGGCTCGTCCGCGACCCGCGGGACGACCCAGGGACGATTGCGCTCGAGGATGCGACCGATGACGCCCTCACCCGGCTGATAGCGAACGGACTCGAAGGGGGCGACACCCTCCTCGTGGAGGGCGCTGACCAGCAGCTCACCGGTCTCCCGATCGACCAGGCTGACCATACCCTTGCTGAGTCCCCCATGCTGGTGTAGCACTTCCAGCACCTCGGTCAGCGTCTGGCTCAGCATCAGCGAGCGGCTCAGCACCGAGCTCACTTCGAACAGCGCGGCGAGCTGAGACTCCAATACTTCCTGCCGGCCCGCGACATTGATACCACGGCCCCTGTCGTCATCGTTTGTCGAGAGTCGCTCGGCGTGTGTCATTCCAAGACTGCTGTACGGCTGAGGGAAAGCCGAATACGGCAACCGTCCGTATAGTCGGGATCGATCTGGATCCAGCCGCCGTGCTGATTGACGATCTCCTGGGCCAAAGCAAGCCCCATCCCTGCGCGGTTGCGGCGATTACGCCAGCCGATAAAGAAAGGCTCGAAGACCTTGTAGCGATCTTCCACCGCGATACCCGGACCATTGTCCTGGACCCCCACCTCCACCCCGTCGTCGATCGCCATGGTCGATAGGCGCAATACCCGGTGTGTCTTGCTGGTCTCATTCAACGCCAGAATGGCGTTGTCGATCAGGTGCTTGAACATGCACCGCAACTGGTTCTTCGGCCCCGTAAGCTTGGGCAGCACAAGGGCCGGCTGCCAGTCCACGACGATGCCGGCCGCCAGCAGGTGGTCCGTCTCCAGTTCCAGCACCTGGTGCAACAGCTCATTGATGTTGACCGGTGCCTGGGGCTCCTTACTCTCCTGCGGCAGCGCCGCCTTGAGCGTCGCCATCGCTTGCTGGCTCAAGCCGCTGATCTCGGTGAGCATGCTTGTCAGGGTCGTCGGGTCGGGATCGCTCCGCTCAAGCATGCCGACTACCGCCTGAATGACGTTCAACGGTCCCTGCGTCTGGTAGATCGCCGCACCCAGGGCCTCGCGCATGCCGTGGACCATCTGCTCCCTTGCCAAGCGCGCACGCAGGTTCTCCAGGTGGGCGCGCTCGATCTCACGACGCCGGGTGGTAATGTCATTGGCCAACAGGAGCAAATGGCGTTCGCAGCTGCGATGGCGGCCGAAGAAGTTCCGCGCACTGGTGTCCACTTCGCTGGTTGGCGTGCCGGAACAGGAAAACCATAGGGGACCGCGACTGCCAGAGATCTCGATGCTGACCTCTAGGTTCTTGAAGGTTTCCCCGGCACCTATCGCATCCAAAGGGTCGATCCCCGCCTGCTCGATGAGGGCCTGGCGCAGCACATCGACCGGCTCGCGTCCGCGCAGATCGCCGAGCAGCTTCTTGTACTCATGGTTGTCGAGAAGGACTCGGCCCGACTCGTCGAGCAAGACCACGAGTATCGGCGCCGCATCGAGCACCGTCTCGATCCGCGCCTTTTGTTGACGCAGCTGGGCCTCCAGCTCATGCTCGCGTGTCACGTCCCTCTGCGTGCCTAGAAAGAAGGCGATCTCGGCGGTTTGATCAAGCACGGGCGAGACGGTCAGGGAGGCAATGTAGTCCTCGCCATCGCGGTCGCGGTTGACCAATGTGCCCGACCAGGTCCGCTTGTCCTGGATGGTGTTCCAAAGCTGTTTGTAGATGGAGTCCGGCGTCGCTTTGCTCGAAAGGATCGACTGATTCTTGCCGAGCAGCTGATCGCGCTTGTAACCGGTCAGGGTCTCGAATGCCTGGTTGACGTACGAGATGTTGCCCCTTGCATCCGTGATCGATATCGCCGCCGGGGACTGCTCGACCGCTTCGAAATAGATGCGTGGCGGCAAAGGGGCTTCCGAATCGCCAACCATCAGTGTGAGGAGCCCGATCACCTCTTCGGGGGTCTCGGCCGGCGGCGCCGCCAGAAACTCGCCGAGGACGTCGTTGATCGTCTGCGCGGTGATATCTGGTTGGCTCTGTGTGCTCATGATCGATTCCCCAACGGAAGCCCCAAAGGGACCGTTGCAATATCTGTTCCTCGCAGAGATAGGGCCGGATAGCGTTGCTCGTCGACTTGCCGACACTAGATTCCAGGCCGTCAATTCAGAAGCGGGTCATCGACAAGGAGCAACGGGGTTTGTCGCGTTCGCAACAGGGACGACCGGCTCTTGTGCTCGTTGTGGCTATCGCGACAACGGGCCGAGCTGACCTCGATCCCCAGGTCTTTCCTTCGTCCTGACCTCACCGGAAGTCCCGGAGTGATTGCAATCGGTTGAATCGAAATTGCATTTTCCATGGGCGACTTTTGCTGCACTGCACCATCCGAGGGCGCGCCGATGCAGCCGGCAACATCCCGCCACCTGGGTTTGGCACTCAAGTTGCATTATAGGGCTCAGAGAAGTCGGCTGCCGGAAGCAACGAACGCGAGATACGTATGGGCGACTATCTGATGATCATTCTCGGTACCGCGCTCGTGAACAACGTGGTATTGGTCAAGTTCCTCGGGCTTTGCCCCTTTATGGGTGTCTCCAACAAATTGGACTCGGCCCTGGGGATGGGGCTGGCCACCACCTTTGTGGTGACCCTGGCCGCCGTAGCGAGCTGGTTGCTGGAGCGGTACCTTCTCGGCCCCTTCGAACTGGGATTTCTGCGCATCCTGACATTCATCCTTGTCATCGCCGCCGTGGTTCAGTTCACCGAGATGGCGATGCGCAAGATCTCGCCTGCCCTGTATCAGGTTCTGGGCATATTCCTGCCTCTGATTACCACGAACTGTGCCGTGCTTGGGGTGGCTCTACTGAATATCCAGCAGAAACATGGATTTATGGAAAGCGTCCTCTACGGTTTCGGCTCCGCGATGGGATTCACGCTGGTGATGGTTATGTTCGCAGGTATGCGAGAGCGCCTGGTCCTTCTCCAGGCGCCGCGCGCCTTCGCCGGAACGCCGATTGCTTTTGTAAGCGCCGGCCTGCTGTCCCTGGCGTTCATGGGATTTGCCGGATTGGCCGGCGGGTGAGAACAGGCCGCTGAGGTTTCCAGGGCATCGGTTTCGAAACTCTTGGAGCTCGATCGATATGTTTGCCGCAATCGCCAGTCTGACGATCCTGGGCCTGACACTCGGATGGCTTCTCGGACTCGCCTCCCGCTACCTACAGGTCGAAGGAAATCCCCTGGTGGAGAAGGTCGAGGCAATCCTGCCCGGCGTTCAGTGCGGTCAGTGCGGGCTTCCCGGTTGCAATGTGGCTGCCGAAGCCATTGCGAATGGCCAAGCGCCCGTCACCCTGTGCCCGCCGGGAGGACGCGCACTGGCGGAGGAGCTTGCGAGCCTGCTGGGCGTGGCGGTCGACCTGTCCGCGCTCGAGGAGAAAGCGGCGGTTGTCGCCCATGTTCACGAGAACCTGTGCGTCGGCTGCACCAAGTGCTTCAAGCGGTGTCCGACCGACGCCATTCTTGGGGGACCCAGGATGATCCATGCCGTGTTTCCTGACGCCTGCACGGGCTGCGGAAAGTGCTATGAGATATGCCCGACCGAATGCATCGAGATGCGGCCGGTGGAGGCCACCCTTCAGACTTGGTATTGGCCGAGTCCGGCGGCGGCGTCCTGATGGGAAGGTTTACAAGAACGGGCCCGGGACCCTTGATGCCGCGCTGGCATACCGCCATCAGGCGGCCTTACATCGAAGGCATCGAGCACCTTTCCCAGCGGGATGTCGATGGTTCCGGACAAGGACACTGCGGGGGAGGCTCCGATTGACATGAGATTGTTCAAGTTACGCGGAGGTGTGCATCCTTCGGGCCGAAAGGCGCTATCGGCGAGCAGGCCGATTGAAGAGGTGGCATTGCCGCCGCTGCTCCACATCCCCCTGCAGCAACACATAGGCGCCCTCGCCAGCCCCGCGGTTCGCAGGGGTCAGAAGGTGGCGAAGGGCCAGCTGCTGGCCAACAGCCAGGGGACGATCTCGGCTCCCATCCATGCCCCGACCTCAGGGCGCATCGTGGGTATCGGCAGCTATCCCGCCCACCACGCCTCCGGCCTGAACGTGCGTACCATCTCCCTGCAGCCAGACGGTGAGGACCGCTGGGCAGACGATATCGGGGCTGCAGACGACCCCTTCGCCCTCGAACCGGAGGAAATCGCTGCCCGCGTAGCAAAGGCCGGCATTGTCGGCATGGGCGGCGCCACCTTCCCGTCCGCCGTCAAGCTGAACCTGCGCAAGCGCTACAGGCTGCATACCTTGGTCATCAATGGCGCCGAGTGCGAGCCCTATCTGACCTGCGACGACCGGCTGATGCGCGAGATGCCCGAGGAGGTGCTCGACGGTGCCCGGGTCATGGCGCACGCGCTGGGCGTTTCCGCGATCCTGATCGGCATCGAGAACAACAAACCCGAGGCCCAGGCGGCGATGGAAGCAGCAATCAGGACCGTCGACCCCCTCCCCAGCCCTCTCTCAGCGGCAGAGGGGGACAAGGAGCGCCTTCGGCGCTCGATTCGAGTGGCGCGCCTTCCCACACGCTACCCCATGGGGTCCGAAAAGCACCTGGTACAGACATTGACGGGGTGCGAGACCCCCGCCCGGGGACTGACCGCCGACATCGGCGTCGTGGTCCATAATCCGGCCACGGCATTGGCGGTGCACGAGGCCCTGCGCTATGGACGGCCGCTGGTCTCCCGGGTCATGACAGTCAGCGGCGGGGCCATTCGCAGGCCGAGCAACCTACGAGCCCTCCTGGGTACGCCCATACAGCACATCATCGACCACTGCGGTGG
>Ga0210110_1000157_pt1 | contig 23841 bp, 20 predicted proteins | sample China_Galinas_PW_2_FD_184865 | JGI IMG/M metagenome (GOLD analysis project Ga0210110, IMG submission 184865) | Wetland microbial communities from San Francisco Bay, California, USA, that impact long-term carbon sequestration - China_Galinas_PWB_D1... | ecosystem: Environmental > Aquatic > Marine... | reverse complement strand
CTCGCGCGAGCGCACGCCAAGCCCGCCGCAGATCACCGAGAACCTCGCCGTCGGGTTCTTCGGCGACCCCGCGCCCGGCGATCCGATGCGCGGCGCCAACGGGTTCGTCGTCCACGGGACCAAGGACTACGACAACGGCGAGCTGTGGGCGACCACCCGCGGCTCGTCGCTCTCGGCCTTCAAGAGCTTCCAGAACGTCCAGACGCTGTACGTCGTCGTCCTGCGCGCACGCGGGGCGGCGATGTACGCGGCCGCGCTGCCGGGCGCCCACGGGCTCGGCGGCTTCCCCATGATGCGACCGCTCGGCATCGACCCCGGAACTCCTCAACAACCCGACTCGCTCTACGCCGGCGTCCACCAGAGCGTCCTCGGCGAGATCGGCTTCACCAACGACACGCGGGTCTACGGCGTGCGGGCCGCCGATGTCCCCGGCCTCGCGCCGTGGTACGGCACCGCCCACGGCGCCGATACGCTCGCCGGCAAAGGTCCGCTCGAGAGCGCCGAGGTCGGTGGGGTGTGGCGCGTTTCCGACGCAATCGAACGTACACCCGACGGCGCACGCAGTGAAGGCGATGCGCTGATCGACCCGGGCGCGCCCACGGGGCTGGTCCACGCGCTGGTCGATCTGCCCGACGACGAGGCCGAGGCGTCGCTGGTCTGGCGCGCGCGCGATGCGGAGAACTGCTGGAGGCTGGTCGTATCGAGCGTCTCGGCCCGGGTCGAACGGCTGGAGAGCGGTGGGAAGCGGGTGATCGCGGAGGCGGAGTCCCCTCGCTCGCGCTCGGGGCTGGTTCACTCCCCCGAGGTCGTATCGACGAGCCCCGAGCGCGAGCGAGGGGATTCCGACGGCGCCCCGCTCGCGCTCCAGATTCTCGACGACGGCACCGAGATCAGCGCGTTCGTCAACGGGACGCTCGTCGGCGAGCGGCTCCGCTCCGACGACCTCGCCGACGCGACCGGGGTCGGGTTCGCGCTGGGCGGCACCGCGTCCATCCGCGACTTCGAGGCTCACCCGTTCGAGGTCCCGATCCCCGAGGAGCTGCGCATCGGTGAGCCGTGGTCGGAGTCGGGGACGCGCGTCATCGTCCGCGACGACTTCGCGGGCGACGCGGGCGACCTCGCCGGGCGGGCGACGCCCGACGGCAACGCGACCTGGCGCAGGCTCCTCGGCTCGGGCGTCTTCGAACTCACCGGTGAGAGCGCCCTTCGCGTGCGCGCAACCAAGGACACCCCATGCCCCGGGCGCACCGTCTACGGGATCGACTGGCCCGACCCGGAGCTGGCCGATCTCGAGGTCGAACTCACCCCGCCCGGGTCCGCACGCGGGCAGGGCGAGCGCGGGCGCGGCGGGTTCGTCTTCGAGCAGGACGACGGCAACTCGCTGCTCATCAACGTCTGGCTCGACGACTACCTCGAAACGGCGTCGATCTCGACATTCTTCCGCTACCGCGGGTGGGAGGACATCTACGACGCGGTGTGGACGTGCCTCGGGCCGAGCCGCGTGACCTGGGGCGTGCCGTTCCGCCTGCGGGCGGTCTTCGACGGCGTGCGGTACCGCGTGCACGTCAACGGCGAGCCGGTGCTCCACCGCTCGCTCGACGACGTCTACCCGGGGCTCGAACGCTTCCGCATCAGTCAGGTGGCGCTGATGGCCAACTGGGAGTGGGGCGACGACACGGGGACGGTGTTCCGCGACTTCGTCGCGCGGGGACGCTGAGCGTTCACCGGGCAAGCAGGTGCCCGACGCACCAGGCGATGTCGGGGTAGGCGTCGGCGATCGGCTCGACCGCGTACCCCATCGACTCGAGGCGTGCGCGGGCGTGCGCGAGCTTGGGTTCGAGCTTGTCTGGTGTCGCGTCGTCGAGCTCGATGATGATCGCGGGGCGGTGGGCCTCGACCGTGCGCACGAGCCCGTCGAGCACCGCGTCCTCGGCGCCCTCGACGTCGATCTTGACCAGCGTCGGCGGGCGGATCGCGCCGCTCTCGACCAGGGCGTCGATCGAGACCAGTTCGACCTCGATGCGCCCGGCCGGCGTGACGACGGACCCGGCCGAGGCGAGGGCCGCGCCGCCGGGGTGCTCGTCGAGCACCAGCTCGGCACGCCCGGGCTCGGCGGCGACGGCGGCCTCGATCACCTCGATCATGCCGAATCGGTTGAGGGCGGCGTTGCGGAGGATCGCACCCGCGTTGGCGGGCACCGGCTCGAAGGCGTAGACCCGTCCCGACTCCCCCACCGTGCGCGCACCGAGCAGGGAGAAGAACCCGGCGTTGGCGCCGATGTCGTAGAGCACCCCGCCGGGGGCGAGGTTGCCGACCAGCGCCTCCTGCACGGGCAACTCGATGGAGCCCCGTGCGTACCAGTTGGAGGCGCGCCGCAGGTCCATGCGGAGCCCGGCACCGGGGCCGGCGGCGACGGTCGCGGGCCAGCGTGCACGCACGCGCCGAGCGAGGCGACGGAGGCGGGTTGTCAGCGAGTCAGCCAAAGCGTCCCGGGCAGGATTCGAACCTGCGACCTGCGGATTAGAAGTCCGCTGCTCTATCCTGGCTGAGCTACCGGGACTGCGCGACCAGTTTAGACTGTCGGCATGAGACACTGTCTGTGCCTACTGATCGTGGCGGTTCTGGGCGTCCGGGCCGGGGCGGGGCCGGTCGAGATCCGCGTCGCGACGTTCAACGTCGAGGACCTGCGGACGGCGGACCTGCTCGACGGGGGCAGTGAGAAGGCAAAGGGTGTCGCCGAGTTGCTCCAGCGGGTCCGCCCGAACGTGGTGCTGATCAACGAGATCACCTATGACGTGCCGGGGGCGCCCGACGTTCCCGACGACGCCGAGGCCGGGCAGAACGGGCGGCGTCTGGCCGATCTGTGCGCGGCAAGCCAAGGCGAGGGGCTCGAGCCGCTGCACTACCGGGTGTTCATGGCGGAGACCAACACGGGGATGGCCAGCGGGCTCGACCTCGACAACAACGGGCGGGTGGTGACGAGCTACCCGGTGCCGCCGAGCGGCGGGGCGGCGGGGCAGGACTACGGCGGCGACTGCTGGGGCTTCGGGACGTTTCCGGGTCAGTACGGGATGGCTCTGCTGATCGATGAGCGGCTGGAGATCGTGGACGAGGACGTGCGCACGTACCGGCTGATGCCGTGGAGCTACATGCCCGCGGCCGAGATGCCGACCGACCCGGCGACCGGCGAACCGTGGTACGACGAGGAGGAGTCCAAGCGGTTCCGCCTGAGCTCGAAGAGCCACTGGGACGTGCCGGTGAAGCTGCCGAACGGGGCGGTGGTGCACTTTCTGTGCAGCCACCCGACGCCGCCGGCGTTCGACGGGGCGGAGCAGCGCAACCAGCTGCGCAACCACGACGAGATCCGGTTCTGGGCGGACTACCTGAGCGGGGCGGGGTACATCGTGGACGACGAGGGGCGGCGCCCGGCGATCGCGCCGGACGCATCGTTCGTGGTGCTCGGCGACCTGAACGCCGACGGTGACGAGGGGTCGAGCCACGGGGACCCGATCGGTCTGCTGCTGGCGGCGCCCGGTGTGAACGGCGATGTGGACCCGACCGGCAACGTCAAGGTCAATGGGCTCGACGACGACGACACGGCCCGGTTCGGTCTGCGGGTGGACTACGTGCTGCCTTCAAAGGACATGGAGGTGCTGGGTACGGGCGTGTGGCGCAAGCCGGCGGCGGGGAGGGGCGAGTTCCCCAGCGACCACTTCCCTGTGTGGCTGGACGTGCGGGTGGATGAGGCGCGGTGACGGCTTGGCGCCGGAGCGGAGGGTAGGATGGGCCTCCACTCGCCCGACTCACCGGGCGAGATGACCCCATCGACGCAGCGGGAGAGGGCATTGACGCAGGTAGGAGCGATCGCGGCGGAGCGTGGGTCGGATCGTGCCCACCGTCTGGCCGCGGTGCTCGAGACGACCAAGCCGGGTATCACCAAGCTGGTGACGATCACGTCGCTGGTGGGGTTTGTGCTGGGGGTGCTCGGTCAGGGTCGCCCGGTGTTCGAGCTGGCGTTGTCGGCGGTCGCGTGCGTGCTCGGGACGGCGCTGGCGGCCGGCGGCGCCAACGCGATGAATCACTGGCTGGAGCGCGAGGCGGACGCGCGGATGGCGCGGACGGCCGGGCGCCCGCTCCCGACGCGGAGGCTCGAGCCGCCGACCGTGTTCTGGTACTCGATCGCGATGTGTCTTGCGGGGTGCGCCGTGCTGCTGTTCGGGGCGGGGGCGGCTGCGGCGGCGGTGGCTGCGGTGTGCGTGGTGAGCTACGTGGTGTGGTACACGCCGCTCAAGACGCTGACGCCGTGGGCGACGGTTGTCGGGGCGATCCCCGGGGCGTTGCCGCCGCTGATCGGGTGGTCGGCGGCGAGGCCGGAGCTCGGGTTCGCTGCGCTTGCGCAGGCGGGGGGTCTGAGCCTGTTCGCGCTGATGTTCGTGTGGCAGTTGCCGCACTTTTTCGCGATCGCGTGGGTGCACCGCGACGACTACGCCAAGGGCGGGTACAGGCTGCTGCCGGTGCTGGACCCTTCGGGTCGGGTGACGGCGGCGGTGATCCTGGGGACGTCGCTCGTGCTGGCGCCTCTGACACTGGGGCCGGCGCTGGCGATGCCCGATCTGCTCGGGTGGATCTATGTCGTGATCGCGGTGCTGACCGGAGCGATGTTCCTGTGGACTGCGGTGCGGGTGGCGGTGTCCCGGTCGCGCGATGACGCGCGGCGGGTGTTCTTCGCCTCGATCATCCACCTGCCGCTCCTGATGGTGGTGATGGTGGGCGAGGCGTTCGTGCGCAGCATCTGGGGATGAGCCCGGAGCGCTGCCGGACGGGAGGATGTGGAGTGCCACGGTGGATCGTCCCGCTGCTGGGCGCGAGCGTGCTCGTGTTCGCGGTCGGGCTCGTGGCGTTGTTCGAGGTGACGCGCGCAGGCGGGGGCGGCAAGGACGACCCGTTCGCGCAGGACCCGAACCTCGCCGAGCTCGAACTGCTCGACTTCCGGCTCGTGGACCAGACCGGCACGATCGTGGACCGCTCGATCTTCGACGGGCAGATCACGATCCTCAACTTCTTCTTCAGCCACTGCGTGCTGGTGTGCCCGCAGATGAACGGCGAGATGTACTCGTTGGAGCGCAGCCTCAAGGACCTGCCCGTTCAGTTCGTCAGTATCTCGGTGGACCCGGAGCACGACACGGTGGCGCACCTGCGCGAGTACGCCAAGAACTTCGACGCCGAGGCGCCGCGGTGGCGGTTCCTCACCGGCGATCCGGGCGAAGCAGAACGGATGGTGCGCGAGGGGATGCACTACGACCTGTCGGTCGATACCGACGAAACGAACACGATCACGCTCGAGGACGGCTCGACGATGCCGAACCTGAACCACCCCTCGCGGCTGTTCCTGATCGGGCCGGATCACAAGGTGCTGGGACTGTACTCGTACCAGGACGAGGACGACCTGCGTGAGTTGAAGCGGCGCGTGCGGGCGATGTGCGAGTAGGCACAAGGCACTGGGCACAAGGCACAGAGGAAGAAGGAGAGACGCGGAGGTTCACGGCGTTCGGTTCCTACTTCTTGCGTTGCACCTGCGATTCGACAGCGTCGATCGACTTGGGGATATCGCGTGTGAGGACGCGGTTGCCCTTCTCGGTGATGAGGACGTCGTCCTCGATGCGCACGCCGAGCTTCTCGGCTTCGATGTAGATGCCCGGCTCGATGGTGACGATCATGCCGGCGGCGAGCTTGCCGGCGGGGTCGGAGTCGTGGACCTCGATGCCGAGGTGATGCCCGATGCCGTGGATGAAGTGGTCGGCGAAGCCGGCCTTGTCGATGATGGCGCGTGCGGCGCGGTCGAGGTCATGGAGTGTCGCGCCGGGTTTGGCCGCGCGGGTGGCGCCCGAGAGTGCCTTGAGCGCAACCGCGTAGACCTCGCGCTGACGCTTGGTGAACCTGCCGTCGGCGGGGTATGTGCGGGTGACGTCGGCCGTGTAGTTCCCGACGGAAGCGCCGGCGTCAACGAGGACGAGGTCGCCCTTGCCGACCGTGCCGCTGTTGTCCTTGTAGTGCAGGACGCAGGTGTTGAGCCCGGAGCCGACGATGGGGTTGTACCCCATGCCGGTGCCGCCGGCGTCGGTGAACCCGCGGGTGAGCGCATGCTCGAGGTCCTTCTCGGCAACGCCGGGTTTGAGGGCTCGGGTGAGGGCGTCGAAGCCGGCGGCGGTGGCTTCGACGGCTCGCCCGACGAGCTTCTGCTCGGCGCGTGACTTGACGGCGCGGGCCCTGGGCATCAGCGCGGTCCGGTCCTCGATCGTCAAGCCGGGGATGCGCTGCGCGAGCTTCTGGAACACGGCGAGGTCGGGCGAGACCGGCGCGGTGTGAACTCCGAACGGGTGCAGGCAGGCGAGCTTCTTCGTGCGCTGAGCGGCCTTGGCGAGCCACACCGGCAGCGCGTAGGTGCGCATGACCGCGTCGAAACCGGTCTCACCTTTGAGCCTGGTGTTGATCGTCTCGCGGAAGCCGTCCCAGCGCTCCATCTCGGGGTTGAGGGGGCGGAGGAAGAGCGTAATGCGCCGGTCGGGGCGTTCGTTGGAGGGGTCGAACACGACGGCGGCGCCCGGCTCGGTCGCCAGCCCGGTCAGGTAGTAGAAGTCCCAGTTGGGGTGCCACGAGCCGACGAGCGGCGGAGAGCCCTCGCCGGCGAAGACCACCGCGGGCGCGCCCTTCAGCTCGCGGAGCAGCTTCTTGCGACGGGCGACGTACTCGCTGACCGGGATGTGCGTGTCGATCATGAGGAGAGCGTATCGCGCCCGATCCGCTCGCGCGGATCAGCCCCCACAGCCGCGGCGACGCGCTCGCGCATCGTGTCTCCGTAGAGCCTGGCCTTGCCGAAGCCGGGGAGTGCGCCGGCGGCCTCGGCCTCGGCCTGCGCCTCCGGGAAGTTGCTCACCAGCATCGGCGCCGCACCGCCGCCCGCGAGCGAACGGATCAGCTCGATCCCGCTCTTGGTCTCGAAGTGCCCGACGAGCACGCGGTTGATGAGCAGGACATCGGCCTGTAGCACCTCGCCCGCCAGCGCCCCGGCGTCGTTGACCACCACCACATCGGCTCCCGGCACGATGCTCCCCACGGCGCTGCGGAGGGCGAACGCATCCGGCCAGCAGTGTCCCACCAGCGCGATGCGCGGGCCCATCACGAGCCCCACTCGACGCGGACGTGGTGCGCGGTGATGGTCACGATCATGCGATGCAGAACGAACCGGCGCGGCTCGGTCGAGGCGTCGCGGATCGCGCCCGCGACGCGGGAGGCAACGCGCGACGGCAGACGGTCGGTCCCCTCGCCCGCGTTCAGCTCGCCCGACGCGAGGCGGATCAGTTCGCCGAGGACGACCGGGCGCTGTTCGGACAGAGCCTCGCGCGGCCAGTTCAGCGCGTCGCCGTCGCGCCGGGCGTCGGCGAGCAAGGTCTCGGCGCAATCGCGGATAAGACCGGCGGCGTCGGCCAGCAGCTCGGCGGTGTCGGCGGCGCGGCGGGCGGCGCGACCGCGCAGCTCGCCCAGCCCCGGCAGCACGCCGTAACGGATCGACGAGCGCAGGCGTGACACGTCGGTGTTGGTCGTGTCCTCGGCCCACGCCCACCCCGCGTCCTCGCAGATCCGCTCGCAGTCGGCGCGGGTGACGCGCAGCATCGGGCGGACGAGCGTGACACCCCCGTCGAGCGGTCGCGTCGTGCGCACGCCGCCCAGACCACACAGCCCCGCGCCGCGGACGAGGCGCATGAGCAGGGTCTCGAGCTGGTCGTCGGCGTGGTGTGCGGTGGCGACGAACGGGCAGGCGCGCTCACGCGCGAGTCGTGCCAGGGCCGCGTACCGTGCCCGTCTCGCCCCCGCTTCGGCGTTGCCGGGACCGACCCGGACCTCGGCCTCGACGAACGGCAGCCCGAGCGACTCGGCAAGCTCACCCGCGCGGTCGCGGTCGGCGAGGGATTCGCCCCGCGGACGCAGGTCATGCACCACGTGGGCGAGGACGAGGCGCTCCCCGGCAGCCGCACCCAGGCCTAACGCCAAGGCCGACGAGTCGGCCCCGCCCGAGCAGGCGAGGAGCGTCCGGCGGTCGGCGTCACGGACGGGACGCCCCCCCGTCAGGCGACGCCACTCGGCGACGACGCGGCGGACGCCTTTGCTCCGGCGGACCGGGATGCTCTGTGCGGACGTCACGCGGGGATGGTAGTGTGGTGTCGAGCCATGGACGGCCAGACCGAAACCTCACCCGGCCTCCCGACGCCGGACCCCTCCAAGCCGACGGAGAGCATGCTCCCCGCGATGCTGTTCGTCGCCGGGGTGTTCATCCTCGTGATGATCTTCATGAACCGGGCGCGGAGGCGTACCAGCCGGGGCGCGACACCGATGGACCAGCTCGCCGCCATCCGCGCCCGGGCGGCGGGGCGTACCGACTCGCTCGACGAGGTCAAGGCCGACGTGCAGGAGTTGGCGCAGCGTCTCGCGTCGCAACTCGACAACAAAGCCGAGCGACTCGAACAGCTCATCCGCGATGCGGATGAGAGGATCGCCAGGATGAGCGGTGCGCAGGGCGATGGGCAGGCGCGAGGACCGGACACACCGCTCCGCGTCCCCGAAGCGCCGCGCACCGACCCGACGCGCCTGCGCATCTACGAGCTGGCCGATCAGGGGCTCAGCCCTGTCGAGATCGCGCGGAAGCTGGATCAGCCGACCGGGCAGATCGAGCTGGTGCTGTCGCTGCGACGGGCGTGAGGCACAGGCACTCGGTTCTGTTTGGCGGATCGAAACCGTTCCACCGTGCCACTGATCGGTCTTCCGATCAGTGTCTTTGGTAGGACGGGTAGTAAGCGGAGCACCGATCCGAAGACGGATCAGTGGCACGAAGAGACCCGTCAAACAGAACCGAGTCATGACGAAGAGTGAGCCCCGAGTGCGGGTGTGCAAGCGTGTGCATGGAGTCCGCCGACTTGTGCTCTGACTCTTCCTTGTGCCTCGTGCCTTATGCCTTCGTCATCAGCGTCATCAGGCGCGAGACGTTCGGCTCGTTCTCGAGGTTGAGGACGAGGTCGCCGAGGTCGTTGCACCGCTGCTCGCCGATGACCGAGGCGCCGAGGGCATTGCACTTGACACGGATCTCGTCGCCCGTCATCGGGTCGCGCGGGTCGCCCTTGGGTACATCGACCTGGGCGCTCTCGCTCGTGCCGTCGTTGAGGGTGATCGTGACGCGGCTGGGCTGGAACTCGGGGAAGCGCGACTCGAACTCGTCGTTCGGCACGACCTTGACCTTGTCCATGATCGGAATGAGGGCCGGGTCCTTGATGCGTTCGTCCTTGAACTGAAGCGGCGTGACCATGCCGTCGACCAGCCCGACCGCGAGGCAGTACGGGAGCGAGTGGTCGGCGGTCTCCTTGCCGGTGGGGCGGTACTTGTGGGGGTCGCCGAGGATGTCGGCCGCCCGGGCGATGACCTCGACCTTGATCTCACCCACATCGTTGGGGTCGATCGCGTGGTCCTTGACGATCTTCATCATCGCGCTGAGCGGGGCGTGCGAAAGCGCCTCGATCGGGAAGCTCTTGAACCCGCAATCAACGATGCGGTAGTGGTCAGATGACGACGTCGGCAGGTCCCTGGTCAGCCCCGCCGCGTCAAACGTGCACGCCTTGCCGTCCATCTGCGAGTGACCGAAGACGTGGAAGAGCCCTTCCTTGCCATCGAAGATGTGCTCGGGCCCGGTGTAGCCGCGCTGCGCGAGCATGCCCGACTCGACGCCCATGCGCGTGGCCCACGGGTCAACCGTGTTCTTCATGTTGGTGAGCTTGCCGGCGGTGACGGCGCCGAGCGAGCCGGTGCGGGCCGCGCAGATGCCGGCCGCGTTGACGAGCTGCTGGACATTGAGCCCGAGCGGCTTGCCCGCGGCGAACGGGGCGGCGAAGCCGGTGAGCGTCGCGTGGTGCCAGCCGTACTCGCGCACGCCCGGACGACCGATCTCGACCAGGCGCATCTCGATCTCGTACGCGACGATGGTCGCGAGGATGAGGTCGCGCCCGGAGAGTCCTTTGGACTCGCAGACGGCGAGCGGGCCGCAGATGAGGTCGGACGGGTGCGCAGGGTCGGCCTTCCAGTAGATGTCGTTGTAGTCCATGGCGCGGACGCAGTGGGCGTTGAGGAAGGCGGCGTCGACGGGGTTGGTCTTCCCTCCATCGACGAAGATGGTGCAGGGTGTGACCGGCTCGGCACGAGCCGGCTCGCGCACCGATCCGAGCGCTTTGTGGTGCTCGAGGAGGATGCGGGCGTCCTCGGTCTGGGAGCCGCCGAGGGCGCAGCCGAGCGAGTCGTACCAGAAGAGTTTGGCGCGCTCGATCGCGCCCGGCGAGAGGTCTTCATACTTCAGCCCGTGGACCCACTCGGCGATCTCGTAACTGACGAACCCGTCGGTCTTGAAAGCACCCATTCCGCGTCCTCCGTTGGGGTTGAGACCGAAGCGTAGCGAGCCGTCCCCGCTCCCTCTCCCCGCCGGGGAGAGGGTGGATCGCGAGTCTTCGAGCGAGACGGATGAGGGGCTCCTTCTCCTACCCGACCTTCCACTCCCGGGTGTCACACGCTCGTCGTGGTGGGCATGAACACACGGGACGGATCGATGCGTGGACGCGGGGGAAGCCTCCCCCGCACCTCCTCGGAGACCCCCTCCGCCTCACTCGGAGATTCATTCGGCACCTCCCCCGCAGGCGCGCGGGAGGATGCGGAATCCCCTCGCTCGCGCTCGGGGCTTGTTGAGTCACCCGTTCCCGGGAGGGGTAACGGCGCGATACACCTCGACCACGGGCGGCTCGGCGAGGATCGCCCGCCAGCGTTCGAGGTAGCGCTTCATCTCGGGGTCATGCTCGACGCGGTGCTGGTCGCGCTCGTAGTCGGCTTCGGTCGCGTACTCGACGAACTCGATGAAGCGGTTCGGGTCGCCGTCGCGCTCGACGAGGCGGACGCGGATGCCGCCGGGCGATTCGTAGAACGGGATCGCCTCGCGCAGGAACGCGAGCAGGTCGTCACGCCGATCGGGCTCGACGCGGATGCGCAGGTGGATCTCGACGGCGGGGTCAGTCATGGCGACTCTTCGTGCCACTGACCTTTCCTCAGGTCAGTGCCTATCCCCCCCGAAGACACTGACCCGAAGACGGGTCAGTGGCACAGCTCAGAGCTTGCTAGCCACCGCTTCGGCGACAGCCGTGGTCGAGTCGCCGCCGACGCCTCCCTTGCCGCCCTTGACGTCGTAGGTGCCGACGGCGCCGTCGGAGATGACCTCGGCGATGGCGCCCTCGAGGCGGGCGGCCAGGTCGGGCTCGCCGAGCCAGTCAAACATGAGGCGCACGGTCAGCAGCATGGCCATCGGGTTGACGACGTTCTTGCCGGCGTACTTGGGGGCGCTGCCGTGGGTGGGCTCGAAGACGGCGTAGTTGTCGCCGATGTTGGCGGCCGAGGCGAACCCGAGCCCGCCGACCAGCCCGGCGCAGAGGTCGGAGACGATGTCGCCGAACATGTTCTCGGCCACGAGCACGTCGTAGTCCTGCGGGTTCTTGACCATCCACATGCAGATGGCGTCGATGTTCGCCTCCCACGGCTCGACGCCGGGGTAGCCCTTGGCGACCTCGCGGAAGGTGCGGGTCATGAGCCCGCCGGTCTCGCGGAGCACGTTGGGCTTCTCGCAGAGCGTGACGCTCTTGCGCCCATGCTTGGTGGCGTACTCGAACGCCTGTCGGCAGATCGACTCGCACCCCTGCCGGCTCATCACGCGCGTCGAGACCGCGACGTTCTCGAGGCCCTTCTCGAACCACTTCTTCATGCGGTCGGGGTGCCCGACGGCCGAGTCGGCCATCGCGTCGGCGACCTTCTGGGGGAGCGGGAACCACTCGATCCCGCCGTACATGCCCTCGGTGTTCTCGCGGAAGACGACGAGGTCGATGTCGTCGCGGTAGTTGAGGGGGTTGCCGGGGAACGCCTTGCACGGGCGCATGTTGGTGTGCAGGTCGAAGAGCTGGCGGAGCTTGACGATCGGGGAGAAGTAGCTGAGCCCCTTGCCCTGCAGCTCGGGGGCGAGTTCGTTGTTGGCCTCGTCGCGCGGCTTGGAGGTGATCGCGCCGAAGAGCGCGCAGTCGGTGCCTTTGAGGACCTCAATAGTGCGCTCGGGCAGCGGGTTGCCCTCTTTGCACCAGAACTCCCACCCGATGTCGGCGGGGAGGTACTCGGCGTCGAACGAGAGACGGTCGAGCACGAGGCGGGCGGCGTTCATGACGTCGTGTCCGACGCCGTCACCGGGCAGCCACGCGATGCGGTACTTGGGCATGTGAGACCTCGATCTCCAACGTAGAATGGTGGCGGGAGTATAGACCCCGCGGCTCACGTGCCAGACCAGGTGCGCCGCCCGGAGGACCACCGATGATCACCCGCGCGCTAACGATCTTCGCAACTCTGATTCTGCTCGGTACCGGCGCCCAGGAGACGGCGCCCCCCAGGCCCGCCGAACCGACGGAGCACTCCGCCGACGGGCTGATCTACGTCGACACAGGCGGGTCCGCTGCCGAGGCCGTCGTGTTCGTCCACGGCTGGGCGAGCGACCACACGGTCTGGCGCGATCAGATGAGCGCGTTCCGGGGCGAAGACGGACGCCCGCGATGGCGCCTCATCGCTGTCGATCTACCCGGGCACGGCAAGAGCAAGCCGCCCGAGGACGGCTACAGCATGGACAGCCTCGCCCGAGGTATCGCGCAGGTCATGGACGACGCGGGCGTCGAGCACGCCGTGCTGGTCGGGCACTCGAACGGCACGCCGGTCGTCCGTCAGTTCGCGCGGTTGTTCCCCGACCGGACGCTGGGTCTGGTCACGGTGGACGGTGCGCTGCGTCAGATCGTCACCCCCGAGCAGGCCGAGCCGTACATCAAGATGCTCGAAGCAGACGACTACCGCGAGACGGCCGAGAAGATGTTCAATGGGATGATCCCGCCCGACTGGCCTGAAGCCGACCGGGAGCTTGTCCTCGCGATGATGCGGAAGACGAGCCAGGAGGCGATGATCGGCGGGCTCAAGGCCTCGCTCGACCCGGCGATCTGGACCGACGACCCGATCGAAAAACCCCTGCTGGTCATCAACGCGAAGTCGCCGTTCTGGACGGAGGCGTACCTCGAGAAGGTCCGCGAGATCGCGCCGCAGATGGAGTACCACGAACTCGAAGGCGTGACGCACTTCCTCATGCTCGACGAGCCCGAGACCTTCAACGCCCTCGTCGCCGACTTCATCACCGAGCACGATCTGCTCGATTGACGCGATTCGGCCCGATCCGCGCCGGACGGGTTTCCCGGCGCCGCGCTAGATCAGCGATGCCCGTGCAATCGCCTCGGCGCCGCCGGCGACGACCAGCTCTTGCGCAACCGTGCTCAGCGGGGGGAAGGCGAACTCGCGCCCGTCGCAGCGGATGACCGAGGCGCGGAAGTCGATCTCGAGGTTTGGGCCCGGGATGGTGAGCGGGCAGCCCGCGCTGGCGCTTGGGCCTCTTTGGGGGGCGAGCGACGCGGTGAGATGATCGACCAGCTCGGGGCAGTCGAGGCAGAGGAAGCCGTTGTTGAACGCGTTGCGCTTGTAGGTCTCGGAGAAGCTGGCGGCGACGACGCACGGCACGCCGCGGTACTTGAGCGCCGTCGCAGCCTGCTCGCGGCTCGAACCGGTCCCGAAGTTGCGCCCGGAGACGATCACGTCGCCGTCGCGGTACACCTCGCCCCAGTGCTCGTCGTAGTTCTCGAAGCAGACGGCGGCCATCTGCTCGGGCGTCATGTCGTCCTTGTAGGTCCACGTGCCGGCGTAGATGCCGTCGGTGTTGAGGTTGTCGGCCGGGAGGAGCAGGGCGCGGGCCTTTAGCCGCTCGGGAAACCCGTCGATGATGTCGGCGTCGGAAGCGCCGTTCGTCGTTTCGGCCCGTTCGGGGATCGACACGCGCTTCCGGGCACCGACCTCGTCGAACTTCGTCGGCGCACAGATGCGCCCGGCGACCGCGGACGCCGCGACGACCGCGGGCGAGCCGAGGTAGACCTCGGCGTCGCGGCTGCCCATACGCCCCTTGAAGTTGCGGTTGGTGGCGCTGATCGCGACCTCGCCCTCCTTGACGAGCCCGGTGCCGAGCCCGATGCACGGGCCGCACCCCGAGGGCAGGGCGATCGCGCCGGCATTGAGCAGCGCGTCCCAGTGCCCGAGTTCGCGTGCCTGCTGCTCGATGTCGGCCGAGGCGGCGGCGACGTAGAACTCGACGCCGTCGGCGACGCGCTTGCCGCGCACGACCTCGGCGGCCTCAGCGAGGTCTTCGAGGCGCGCGTTGACGCAACTGAGCAGGTACGCCTTCTGGATCGGCACGCCGCGACGCTCCATCTCCGGCACCGACGTCATCGTCTTGACGTGGTTGGGCCCGGAGACGTGCGGGATGACGGTCGAGAGGTCGAGCTCGAGCTCAACGGCGTACTCGGCGTCGTCGTCGGCCTGCAGGCGCTCGCCCCACCACCGCTCGACGTCATCGCGTGTGTACCCGCCGAGCGAGCCGGGGTGCCGCACGCCGGGGCGTTGCCCGCGGGCGAAGTAGTCGGCCCTGCCGAACAGATACTCGCGCAACGCCTCGTCGAAACCGAAGACGCCAGCCAGCGCCCCCCACTCGGTCGTCATATTCGCGATCGACATGCGGTGGTCGAGGGTGAGGCTCTCGGCGCCGTCGCCGACGAACTCGACGGCATGGTTGAGCACCTCGTCGTTGTTGAACAGCCCGCAGAGCGCGATGATCACGTCCTTGCCGACCACGCCGGGGCGGAGCCGCCCGGTCAGGCGGCAGCGGGCGACGCGGGGGACCTGCCACCACGTGGTGCCGGTAGCCCAGATGCAGGCGGCGTCGGTGCGGACGACCGGCGTGCCGAGGGCCGACACCGCGCCGTAGATGTTCGAGTGGCTGTCCGAGCCGACGACCATCGCGCCCGGCACGGCGTACCCCTGCTCGATCATCACTTGGTGGCTGATGCCGGTGCCGGCGGGGTAGAAGTCAACGCCGTGCTCGCGCGCGAACGCCTCGATCTTCGCGTACTTGCCGAGGTTCTCGGGGCTGGTGTTCTGGATGTCGTGGTCGATGGCGAAGACGGGCTGGTGGGGGTCGGCGATGCGGGCGGCCCCGATCGACTTGAACTTGGGGATGACCGCGCCGGTGTTGTCGTGGGTCATGACGTGCTTGGGTCGGATGCGGATGATCCGACCCTGCCGCGCCGCCTCGCCCGCCTTCAGCCCCACCGCGTACCGCGTCGCGATCTTCTCGACCAGCGTGAGCCCCATGAGGCACCTCCGGGCGGATCGTATCTCGTCCGTCCTAGATCTCGCCGGGCTCAGTCTTCGAGGTCGAAGATCACCTTGACCCACTCGGAGTAGTCGTCCGCCTGCTCATCGGGATACGTCTCGCGGAGCCACCCCAGAGCGAGTTCGTGCACCGTGGGGCTCTGCCCGACCCAGTGGATCCGTTCCCAGGGGAGAATCGAGGAGTCGGTGCCGCTCGTGCTGACATAACGGTTGTCACCCAACCGCTGGGTCACAGTAAGAGCGAGGAGCGGATCCCGCTCCAATGGCAACCGCTCCAAGATATTGATGAGAAGCCTCGCTTGTCCCTCGGTTGCGTACTCCCAATCAACATTCTCCCACATCCCGGGGCGTGCGATGAAGAGCGTCAGGATCTCGTGGTTCTCCGGCTCGAGGAGGATGTCTGCAAAGTCTGACATCAGCTGCCGATCGCCGTGAATCTCCGACGCAAGCAGCTTCCGCGCCGGCTCTTGCTCGTAAGGCGCGACAAGCCAATCGGGGCGCTGTCTCCGTTGTGAACCGGAATCCTGCCACGTCTTTGCGCTCACGAAGATGCCGCAGATGAAAGCGATGATCGCGACAACCGCGTACCGCCCGGTCCGACCTTGTGGCTTCGCAGCCTCCACAGCATCGTCCTCTCTCGGTGCAGATGGGCCTGTTCCCAGCATCGTACGTCTGTACGCGGGGAAACAGTCTCCGGCTCCCGAGACGAACCAATGCGGGAACTCAGCCCGGCGCTTCACCAGAGCCGAGCCCGGAGGACCCGGGGCCCTCCTCGATCCAGATCAGTCCGCTCTCCTCGTCCTGCCGCGCACCGATCCGCTGCTCCTTGAGCAGCTCGAGCATCGCGAGGAACAGCCCGAGCATCTCGCCCCGCGACCGCCGGCGGAACATCTGCTGGAGCGTCATGCGCCTCCGCCCCGACCCGGTCGCCTCGCCGTCGCGCGACAGCCGGTCCATGATGTCCTCGGCGTGCAGCTCGATCGGCGTGTCGTCGGCCACCACCTCCATATCGCCGACGCGGGTGAAGTCCACCGCCTCGACGATCCTCGTGAACGCCTCGCACAGGTCCACCACGCTGAGGTCCTCGAGGTCGAGTTCCTCGCCGGCGGCCTCACGCAGGGCGTCACGGTCGATCCCCACCGGCCCGGGCGGCGACCGCCTGCCCCACTCCTGCCGGCGCTGGTCGAGCGCCTCTCCCGCGTCGCGGTAGCGCTTGTACTCGAGCAGCTGACGCACCAGCTCCTGGCGCGGATCGACCTCGTCGCCCCCCGCCTCGCGCTCGGCACGCTCGCGGTGCTCGGGCGGCGTCAGCATCCGCGACTTGATCTCCATCAGCGTCGCCGCCATCACCAGAAACTCGCCGGCGAGGTCGATGTCGATCCGCTCGATCCCCCCGAGGTGGGCGATGTACTGGTCGGCGATCGTCCCGATGGGGATGTCGTGGAGGTCCACCTCGGCGCGGCGGATCAGGTGCAGCAGCAGGTCGAGCGGCCCCTCGAAGGCGTCGAGCCGCACTCTGTACTCGGTCGTCATGAGCCTCCCATCCGTGGGCGAGAGGGGCAGTGTACCCTTCGTCGTGCCCGATCCGTCGGTCGATCTCGGTTCCGAGCGTGCCTACGCCGAGGCGGTGCTGCGCCACGAGGCCAAGGCCGTCGAGGGGCTGTCGGGGCTGCTCGGCGGGCCGTTCCACGACGCGGTCGGGTTGATCGCCCGGTGCGCCGAGTCGGGCGGGACGGTCCTCGTCTCCGGACTTGGCAAGAGCGGGCTGGTCGGGGCCAAGATCAGCGCGACCCTCGCCTCCCTCGGCATCCCCAGCCACGCCGTCCACCCGTCGGAAGCGGCCCACGGCGACCTCGGACGCTTCCGCCCCTCCGACACCGTGCTCTGCCTGTCGAACTCGGGCGAGACCGATGAGGTGGTCAACCTCGCCGCGATCCTGCACCAGGACGGGTTGCCGATCGTCGCCGTTGTCGGCGGCGGAGCCACCGACTCACCCTCCACGCTCGAACGGCTCGCCAGCGTCACGCTGCGGCTCGGCGTGGACGGCGAGGCCGGCGGGCCCGACCTCGTCGCGCCGACCAGCACGACAACAGCCGCGCTCGCACTCGGCGACGCACTCGCTCTGTGCGTGGCGCGTCGGCGACAGTTCAGCGAGTCCGATTTCGCCAAGCGTCACCCCGGCGGGGCGCTCGGCGGGCAGCTGCGACCGGTCACCGACGTGCTGCGCTTCCGCGTCGGCGACAACCTGATCGTCGTCGAGGAGCCGACGCCGGTCGCCGACGCGCTCACCCGGGCCGAGGAGCACGGGCGGCGCCCGGGCGCGCTGCTCGTCGTTGCGCCGGGGTCGGGCGAGCTGACCGGCATCTTCACCGACGGCGACCTGCGCCGCCTGATCCTGCGTGACCCCGGCGAGCTGCGCCGTCCGATCGGCGAGGTCATGACGCCGGGCCCGCGGACACTCCCCGACGACGCGCTGGTCCGCGACGCGGTCCGCACCGTCCGCGAGCACCGGCAGGACGAGATCCCCGTCGTGGACCGCGACGGGAAGCCCATCGGCATCCTCGACGTGCAGGACCTCATCTCCATGAAGCTCATCCGCGAGGACGCGTGAGAGACCCCGCCGACATCACCGTGCTCGTGCTCGACGTGGATGGCGTGCTCACCGACGGCTCGATCATCTACTCGGACGACGGGCACGAGATCAAACGCTTCTACACCCGCGACGGGTTCGGGCTCAAGACCTGGCTGCGGGCCGGGTTCGACGCGGCCGTGATCACGGGGCGCGGGGGCGCGGCCCTGGCACGCCGGATGAACGAAATCGGCGTCAAGCACGTCGTCGAGCACTCGCGCGACAAGGACGCCGACCTGCGGGGGCTGTGCGAACGGCTCGGGGTGCCGCTCTCGTCGTGCGCGTTCGTGGGCGACGACTGGCCGGATCTCGCGGCGATGAGGCTGGCGGGGTACGCGATCGCCGTCGCCGACGCCGAACCGGCGGTGATCGAGCTCGCCGACTGGGTCACACCGCGTCCGGGGGGTCGCGGCGCGGTCCGCGACGCGGTCGAGCACCTGCTGGGCGCCCACGGGATCTCCGCCCCCGGAGACGACCCCGCGGTACCATGACCCCCATGGCACGGACGCGCGCCCAACGGATGGGGTTGTGGATCACCTCGCTTGTCGTCGCGGGCGTGCTCGTGGTGGTGGCGGTCTCGGCGTGGCGTGCCGAACGCCCCGCCGGCGCCGACGCCGCCGTCCACGCCGAGGTCGGGGCCAAGGACATCCTCGCCGGCGTGGAAACCCAGTCGCAGGGCTCGGTCAACCGCCTCGACCTGGAGATGGCCGACAAGCAGGACCCGTCGCGTCTGGCGGCGCGGATCAAGGCCGAGCGTGCCGATCCCATCGGGCTGCGCCGCTACGAGATGATCCAGCCGCGGGTGGAGTACTACCTGGGCGACGGGCGGATCGTCTATGTCCGCGCCGACGCCGGGCTGTTCGAGGGGCTGGACATCCGTCGCGAGCAGGCGCCGACGGCCGGGAAGCTGGAAGGCGACGTCCAGATTCGCCTGTACGCAGCGCCGGCGGAGGGCGAGGCGTTCGACCCGGACGCGTCCGAGCCGGTTGCGCGGATGTGGATGGAGCCGCAAGGCGAGGAAACCGACACGCTGCGGTTCGACTTCCGGGTGGGCGAGCTGACCACGCCGGACACCGTGCGGTTCGAGTCGGAGCGCGTGCAATACTCGGGCACGGACATGCGGTTGCTGTACAGCGAGGCCAACGACCGCGTGGAATTGCTCAGCGTGCAGCGCGACCAGCAGTTCACGCTCGTGCCCGCGCCCCTGCCGCCGGAGGGGCCCGCGCCGACGCACGCCAACGCCCGCACTGCGCGCGGGAAGGGCGCCGGCAAGCCGAAGCCGTCACAGCCTGCACCCGCTGCGCCGGACGAGACGCCCGGACCGCAGGTGACGTACTACGAACTCAAGCTGCACGAGGAGATCACGCTCACCCAGGAGGGACGGCGGATCACGGGCGACGAGGTGCAGGCGTGGATCCGACTCGTGGACAACGCGCTGCCGCCGCAGGAAGTGGCCTCATCGGCCCCCGCCCCGCTGGTGCGTCCGACGATGCCGCCGGCGTTGCGGGCGGTGGTCGCCGCGGTCGCGGCGCAGCCGATCACCGAGCGGCTCGAGGGACGCGACCTCGGCGATTTCTCGGCGCCGATCACGCTGATCTGGGCCGGTCGGCTCGAGGTCCAGCCCGTGGGCGAAGAGCCCGACGAGTTGCGTGACGACGACATCGTCGTCCACTTCACCGCTCCCGAGACGGGGCAGGTGAAGCTCGCGTGGGACGAACTCGACGCGACCGCCCACGCCGACGAGTTCACCGTCCGCTCCCCCAGCCGCAGCTTCGAGCTCGCCTCGCAGGGCGACGACGGAACGGTGATCGAGGCGCGGGGCATGGGCGGGATCACGACGCACGTGCTGGCCGGCTCGGCGACGACGGGCGTGGGCGAGGCCGAAGGGGCGGGACAGCTCCGCTTCTACCCGCCCGAGTCGGGCGAAGTCGACCCCGAACGCCCGCAGCACATCAGTTGGGCCGAGCGTGCCGACTTTGTCTTCGGCGTTGAGGACACCGAGAAGCCCGCGCTGAAGACCGCGATGTTCACCGGCGAGGTCGCGGGTATCGACGGGCCCGGCTCGATCCGTGCCGGGTTCCTCCGCGCCGAGTTCGGGCCCGGCGAGAGCGTGAGCACCCTTCGACGCCTCGTCGGCGAGAATCGCGTCTCGGCCGACGACGGGCGCGGTGGGCGGCTCGCCGCCGACCGTATCGACGCCTCGTTCGATCAGGACGCCGACAGCGACGAGATCGACCCCAGCTACCTCGTCGCCGAGGGCACCGTAGTCGGCGAGCGTCCGGACGAGGTGCTCCGGTGCGGGCGGCTCGAGGCCGCGCTGGCACGCGACGACGGGAAGCTGGACGTGCTCGACTTCGTCGCCGAGGACGCCGTCGAGTTCACCGGGCGCGAAGACCTGCACGCCGCCGCCGACACCGTCCGCGGCAACCTCCGCAATCGGCACATCGAGCTGACCGGCGACGGGGCGAGCGTGGCACGCGGAACATCGTCGGTTGGTGGCTCGGCGATCACGCTCGACGGCGAGCAGCGCTCGATGGAGGTCTTCGGCGCCGGCACGTTCGACCACGAAGACGACAAGATGCGCCTCAGCGCCCGCTGGACGACCTCGATGAACTTCGACGACCGCTCGGGCGAGCTGCGTTGCCTGGGCGCGGTGGCCGCCGGGGTGAAGCGCGGGCCGCTCAGCCGCGAGGCCATCTCCTGCGACGAGCTGCTCGTGCGCCTCAACGCGGGCGAGGACGACGCGCCGCTCGACACCGACACCGAGATCGGGCGGCAGCGCCGCGTGCTCTCGCTGCGTGCGCTCGGCGAATCGCTCCAGACCGAGGACGGCAAGCCGGCGCAGATCCGCTCGTGGCGCTACGCCGCAGACGATCCGCAACGCCCCGAACGCCTGCTCTTCCTCGAGGGCGACGAGATCGACGCCGACGACGAGGGCGGCACGCTCTCGGTGCCCGGCCCGGGGACGTTCGTCAGCGCCGACCTGCGCGAGGGCGAGGACGACGCGCCGGAGGACGCCCGAGGGCAGACCCGTTTCCGCTGGGCCGGTTCGATGCTCGCGCAGCGTGACGCCGGCGTGATCACCTTCCGGCGCGACGTCGAACTCCAGCACGTGCGCCTCGACGGCGAGCAGACCGATCTGATGTGCGAGTTGCTCGTTGCCGCCACCGAGCGCGACGACGATCACGAGCGGACCGAGACGGGGCGTCTCCGGCGGGCCGAGGCGTCCGGGGCGGTCTACCTGCGCTCCGGCGAGCGCGAGGTCGCCGCCGACCGCATCGTCTACGACGCGGAAAACGGTGTAGCCGAGGTGTCGGCCGCGCCCGGCAACCGCCTCACCATGTTCGACCTGCGCGTGGGGACCGCGGCAACGGCCGAGGGGCTGACATGGGACCTCGCGGCCGACCGCATCGAGCTGCGCAAGCCGGGGCGCGTGGTTGCGCCGCGCAGCGACGACTGAGCATCACGCCGACAAACAGAGGGTGCCACGGGCAGCTTGCCTGCCCGTGCGTTGACCCACCATCGAGTGACGAAAACAACGTCCGAGACGACTCAGGCGGAGCCGCGGTCCACGACGCGGTACGCCTCGCGCTCCCCGCGCCCACGTAGCGGGTAGTCCTTGCGCAGCGGGTGGGCGGGGTAGGCCTCCCACAGCAGGATCCGGCGCAGGTCCGGGTGGTTGCGGAAGCGGATGCCGAACATGTCGTAGACCTCGCGTTCGGTCCATTCGGCCCCGGGCCAGAGGTCGCACACCGAGTCGAGGTAGAGCGCCGGGTCGTCGAGCGTCCCGTCGGTCGGCAGCGAAGGGTCGAGGAAGGTCTTGACGAAGAAGCGGTCGTTGCGCGAGGTCGAGCAGAGGTTGTAGACGACCGCGAAGCGTCCGGGGGTCTCGGACGGGTAGTCGAGGTAGTCGATGCCGATCACGTCGGAGAGGAAGTCGTACGCCGTTCGCTCGTCGTCTCGCAGGAACGCGAGGACCTCGTGGGCGTCGCCGGGCTCGACGATGAGCGTGGGCTGATCGCGGAACTCGGTCGCGCGCAGCTTCAGCTCCCCGAAGTGGTTCTTGACGACCGCGAACGTCGGGTGGTCGGGCATGGAGCAAGTCTAGCGTCGCACCGCCCGAAGTTTCACACCCCCAGCGGGCTCTTCTTCGGCACCCCGTCGGCACGCGGGTACGCCCGTGGCGTCGCCCGGCGCCGCTCGAGGATCACGATCCGCCCCGTCGGCGTCGGCACCGTCCCCGCGTGGGCCACGTGCAGCAGGTGCAACGCTGCCCTCGCTTCGCCCACCTCCTCCTCAGCCATGGCTCCCTTGATGAACAGCCCGAGCCCCCCCACCTTCAGCAGCGGCGTGACCAGCTCGGCCGCCACGTTCAAACGACCCAGCGCCCGCGCCGTCGCCGCGTCGTACCGCCCGCGGTGCCCGGGGTCGCGCCCGGCGGCCTCGGCACGCGCCTGCACCACGCGCAGGTTCTCCAGCCCCAACTCGCGACCGACCTCGCGCAGGAACGCCGCCTTCTTGCCCGTCGCCTCGAGGCATGTGACTTCGAGCCGTGGCAGCGCGATCGCGAGCACCACGCCCGGCACGCCCCCGCCCGAGCCGACGTCGATCAGCCGCGCGGTCTCACCGATCTCGCCGAGCACCGGCAGCAGCGTCAGCGCGTCGAAGACGTGCCTGACCCACGCCTCGCCCGGGTCGCGGATCGCGGTGAGGTTCACCCGTTGGTTGGCGTCGAGCAGCAGCGCGAGGTAGAGCCCGAGGCGCTCGGCGTCGCCGGAATCCAGCGTGATCCCGTGCTCGTCGCACAGCTCGCGGAACTCAGTGCTCGGTCGGATCGGCTCAGTCATTGGCGTACTCGAACGAGGGACGGTACGGCGGGCGCGAGCGGTGCATCCCCACGTTCAGCACCAGCCCCGTCATCAGCCACACCGTCAGCAGACTCGACCCCCCGTAGCTCACGAACGGCAGCGTCACACCGATGATCGGCACAATCCCCACCGTCATCCCGATGTTGATGATCATCTGCGCGGCGATGAACGCGGCGAGCCCGACGACGACGAGGCGCCCGAACGGCTCGCGGCACGCCGCCGCCGTCCCCAGCGCACCCGCGATCCAGACGAGGTACAGCCCGATCACCCCGAACCCGCCGAGCGCGCCGAAGCGGGTGACGATGACGGCGAAGACCATGTCGTTGTGGGCCTCGGGCAGCCGGTTGAAGCGGACGAGCGCCCGCGCGTGCCGGTCGTTCATGCCGCCCGCCTCACCGGCGCCGACGAGCGTCTGGGCGGTCAGGCTCTGGAAGTTGATGTCGTCGGCGGTGGACTCGTCGCCGGTCATGAGGTGGTACATCGCGATGAAGCGCTGCTTCTGGTGCGGGCGCAAAAGCGGCCAACTCGCCGGCGCCGCCAGCGCCGCGCACGCCACGATGATCGTCAGGTGCCGCAGTCTCGCACCCGCCGCGACGAGGATCGCGAACAGCGCCGGTACGAACAGGGAAGCCGTCCCCAGGTCGGGCTGCACGGTGATCAGCGCGACGGGCGCCATGGTGATCAGACCCGGCACGACCAGCCCGCCGAAGCGCCGGTGCTCGCGCCGGAACCGCAGGTACCGCGCCACCACCAGCACGTAGGCGATCTTCGTCACCTCCGCCGGCTGGAAGTCGGCCACGCCGAGGTTGATCCACCCGCGCGTGCCGTTGCGCGGCGTCACGAGCGACTCGGGCACGAACGGCACCAGCAGGAACACCAGCATCGCCACGCACAGGACCATCAGCGGCGTGGCAACGAACCCGATCAGCCGGTAGTGCGGCAGCGCGATCACCCCCGCCGCGACCAGCCCCACCGCGA
>Ga0210110_1000155_pt1 | contig 24003 bp, 21 predicted proteins | sample China_Galinas_PW_2_FD_184865 | JGI IMG/M metagenome (GOLD analysis project Ga0210110, IMG submission 184865) | Wetland microbial communities from San Francisco Bay, California, USA, that impact long-term carbon sequestration - China_Galinas_PWB_D1... | ecosystem: Environmental > Aquatic > Marine... | reverse complement strand
TGTCAAGTCCGGTTCCAACCTGACCCTTTTTGCCCGGTTTAGAACTGACCCCCATTGCACACGGTTAGGTCGCGCGTCCCCCCGCGCGTATGCGTGCTCTGGCCTACGAGTGTCAGGCGGCTTTGCTCTCAGGCGCCGAAACCGACTCGACCCGCTTGTCCTTGAGCCGGTAGCTCTCGCCTGACATCGCGACGATCTCAGCATGGTGGACTAGCCGATCGATCATCGCTGCGGCGACCGTCTCCTCGCCGAAGATCTCCCCCCATGCACTGAAGGGCTTGTTGGAGGTGACGATCACCGATGCGCGCTCATACCGCGCGGAGACAAGGCTGAACATCAGGTTGGCCGATTCCCGGTCAAACGGGATGTACCCGACCTCATCGATGATCAACAAGGGAATGCGCCCGAGTCGACGTAGCTCGGCCTCTAGGCGGCTCTCGCGCTTGGCCTCCGCGAGTCGGGCAACCCACTGTGTTGCGGTCCCAAACAGCACCCTCTTGGACGCCAGGCAGGCACGCACCCCGAGTGCGATCGCCAGGTGCGTCTTACCGGTGCCCGGCGGGCCCAGGAGGATCACGTTCTCTTGCGCATGGCAAAAGTCGAGCTGCCCGAGGTGCTCGATCACCGTTCGTTTGATCGATCGCTGGAAGGTGAAGTCGAACTCCTCGAGCGTCTTTCGCGCCGGGAAGCGCGCCGAGCGGATCCGTGTCTCCCCGCCCTGGGCTTCGCGCGAGCCGAGCTCGGTTGACAGCAGCGCTTCGGTGAAGCGCTCGTAGGACCACTCCTCCTCGCGGGCCCGCTCGGCGAGCCCCGGCATCGCCTCGGCCGCCGCCGGCGCTTTCAACGCACGGAAGATGTGGGCGAGCTCTGAGGCCTTGCTGATCATGACGGGATCAACGTGTCGTAGAGCGCCAGCGGCCGCTCGTCGACCTCCACCTCGTTATGAGGTCGACGACGGCCGCGCAAGACATCCAAAAGCGCCTGGTGATCGCGGTCGGTGAGCGTGCAGCGTTTTGCGAAGCAGCGCCGGTGGCTTGCCACCACCTCACCCGTGTCTAGGCAGTAGGCACTCACGTTTCGCTGGTCGATCGTCACCTCCACCCGCCGACCGACCACCCTTGGGTCGATCGAGTAGTCGTTGGTGTCGAACCGAAGGTAGGGCTGAGCCGGTACTCGCCTCGCAAAACGCCGCTCGGTTTGAGGCATCCGACTCGGCAGCGGCCGCATGCAGCGCTGCTCTTTGACCAGCCGGTCCACCGGTCGCTCGCGCAGCGTGGCGTGCTCTCGTTCGTTGGCCTTTTTCATCCACGCGTCGAGCTGGGACTGAAAGTGATCGGGATCCCTGAAGCGCCGCGCCGCTTCGAAGTTCGTCCGCATGTAGCGATGCAGGCGCTCGAGGAGGCCCTTGGACTCGGGGTCGCGCGGTTCCAGAATGCACCAGGCCACAGGCAGCTGCCCGCAGAACGCCGCAAAGGGTTCGGTTGGCCTCCCGCCGCCCGCGTGAAGCGCCGCCTCACGGTCCCACACGATCTTCTCGGGAAGCGCTCCGAGATCGCTGATGCACTTGCTCATCCCCCAGAGCAGGTCCTCCACCTTCCGAGAGAAGATCAGCGCGCCCGCCGCTGCGCGAGAGTAGCCCAACGCCGCGGTCAACACCCAACCCCGCCGAGTCTGATCGTGCCCCACGGGGATCCTCGAGCGCACCTCCGCCAGATCGAACTGCAGAATCTCGCCGGGTCGGTACTCGGTGCGCTGGTAGGTACGTGGGGAGTCGAAGCGCGGTCGTGCCTCCCGAAGGTATTCGTTGAGGATCGTCCGCCCCCCGTCGTAGCCGGATTCCCCGATCAACTCCTGAACCCTCGGGGCGGCGATACGCGCGTCGCTCCGCAGAAGCTCGTCTATGTCCCCCTTGAACGGATCGAGCTTTGAACCCCGCTTCGCCCTCTTCCTAAGCCCGGGCGGCGTGTCTGAGCGAAGAGCGGACCGCACGGTATTTCGTGCCAGGCCGGTGCGCCGTGCGATCTCCCTGATCGCAACCCCCTCTACGAAATGCATACGACGAATCTCTGCCCACTGCTCCACTGCAACCACTCCCTGTGCCTCCCGACTCGGCTTCATTCAACCGGGTCAGGCTCGAAATTCTCTCCACTGTCCCTGCCACTCTCCTAGTGGGGTCACACTTAGACCGGCTAGGAAGGGTCAGTATGACGGCGACGTCAACACCACCCGCAATCCAGCCCGCGGGAAGCGCATGCGGGTCCGAGTGCCGAAGCCCAGGCGCACCTTCCTCGAGATGGACGAGCTGGCCGCTCTTCTTGACGCCGCGGCAGAGCAGGAGGCCCTCGCGCTGCAGCGCCCGGCCTCCGATCTTGGCTCCAGCGCCGCTCAGGTGGCTCAGCTCCTCTCCAAAGGCCTGCGGCCGGCTCAGATAGCCCAACAGCTCGGTCTCAGCAAGTCGACCGTCAGCTTCCATCTGAGGCGGCTGGGAGTCGATCTGGGCCGCGGCTACGTCGGACGCCGGGTCATCTGCGAGATCCTCGGCAGAAGCGGCGTACGGGCCAGCGAGCTCTGCGACCTGAAGATCGGTCAGGTCCGCATCCACGACCCGAACGGAGCTCGCTTTCGCATCCCGGACTCGAAGACCGAAACCGGCGTCCGCGAGGTGCAGATGAGCCCAGATCTCGTAGAGGCGGTCGTGGAGCACTTGGACCGCCTGCGGCGAATCGGGGGCTCAACCGAGCCGGAGGCCTACCTCGTGCCCAATCTCCACGGCGGACGGCTCAATCGGCAGCGAGTTGGGCAAGTTGTCGGTGATGCGGCCAAGCTGGCGAGTGCCCGCCTCACCGACAAGGGGCTGCCGCCCCTGCCCAACACGACGCCTCACAGCCTGCGGCGCACATACATCTCGATCGCGCTGCTGGCCAACAACTTCGACGTCAAATGGGTCATGGGACAGGTCGGCCATGCCGACTCGCGGATGACGCTTGACGTCTACGCCCAGCTGGAGCAGCGCGTCGACCGCAGCCATGGCCACAGCTTTGACCGCTTCATCCGGCGAGCCAAAGAGCAACTGAGCGGGCTCTCGGTGGGCCCAAACGAGGCTCTCAATGGGCTACGAAAGGGCCACGAGGGCCCAAAAACGCCTTTTCAAGGTGAGACAGAGGAGAAAGATAAGCACCCGAAAAGCCCCATCCTGCAGGGGCTTTCCGAAGTGGCGAGGGTGAGAATCGAACTCACGACACCACGATTTTCAGTCGTGTGCTCTACCAACTGAGCTACCTCGCCGCGGCGTGCACGGGTCAAGCCCGCGACGGGAAGGCTAGATGATCGACGCGAGCATCCGCTGGATCCTCGCGATGCGGTCAGCAGGCAACGGGAGGTCGGCCGCGCGGCGCTGTAACAGCCCGCCGTCGACGAGCTCGTGTTGCAGCGCTTCTTTGGCAAATCTCCAATCGCGATCACGGTTCGCTGCACACTTGGACAGGACCAGGTCGTGGATCTCCAAACACCAGCCGATTGCGTTCCCAGTGTTTTCGCTCTGCACCCGCACGAGGCGGTCCATCCAGCCAGCGGGGGCCTTGGCGGTCTCCGGGCCGACCCCGTGTGCGTAGTAACCGAACGACGAGTCGAAATAGGAGCCATCGCCCAGGTTGCCGTCGATCTCATCGGCGCGCTCCGGATGATTCTTTGGATAGATGTCCGCCTCGCGGGAAATGAGCATCGCCTCCGGCGCATTGGGGAACTGACCGAGGATCGCCTGGCTTCCGACGACGATCAGCTCGTCGTCGTCCGCCACCTCGGCAGCCGCCCGGATGATGTGCTCCAGCTCAGCCCTGCGCATCCCTACCGCACCGTTTCGATTATCCGGCGGCGCTCCTGCTCGTTGAGAACGCCGGCGAAGGGAGAGTTCTGGCGGAGGTCGCGGGCGTCCTGCGTGTCAGCGGTGATCGCTTCTGCGATCCGGTCGAGAGGCAGGTCCAGCGTCTCGCGCCAGCGAGCTGCGTAATGGCGGTGTAGGTGACCCTCCGCGAGTAGGCGCTCAAGGCGCTCGCGGGCGTCGGCAACGACCCGGCCGTCCAGCCGCTCCGCAATTGCCTGGTGATAGGCGAGGCTGCGGCGCGCGGCAGTCTCGTGGCCTGCCTGCAGCGACCCGCCGTCGCGGACCCCACCAGCGAAACGGGTCCTGCCTGCCGCTTCACGGCGCTGCACCAGGGCCGCGGCGAGCGGGCGCCGGGTCGTCCCCCGGCTCTTCAGCCGATCAATCGACTCCTTGAGCTCAACAACGGCCTGGCACGGAACCTCACGCCTGCCAGTGGGGGTAATCACCACGGGGATCTGACCGGCGTCGACCCAGCGGTCCAACGCCGTCTGGCTGACGCCAAGGATCCGGCTTGCGCGAGACCGAGACAGGGTCGGTCCGAGCTGGAACTCGAGCCGCCGTCGCACCGGGGCGACATCCGATGCCGCGCCAGGCAGACGCTCGGCGCGACGCAAGCGGACAATGCTGTCGACAAGGCTGACGGTCTCTGCCACTGCGGCCACAGCTGGACTGTACTAGATATTGAGAAAAACTGCCTTTTTTTCTAAACATACGAGCGTGGTTCTCAGCCCTGCCGGTCATCGCCTTAGGCGCGATGCTGGTCTCGGGCGGCACTGCCGACGACCCGCACACCCCGCCCGGGCTACCCGGGCTGCCGGCACCGTTCCTGGGGGTGGCGGTGGTCGGGAGCGGAGGGCGCACCGCGGCGGTCGACGCCTATGGCGACGTGGTCGATTTGCGCGCGCCGGGCCCAGCAGGAAGGCCGTTGGCTGCCGTGGCGGCAAAGCGGCAGCAGGCCGGGACGGTGGCGGCCGGCGAAGCGATCGTTGCGCGGGCGCGGCTCCGTGACGGCCGGACGCCACCCCTCTGGCGGGCCGACGCGGTAGAGCAGCGATATGTGCCCGGCACCAACGTGCTGCGCACCGTCGCTCGATTTAGGAGCGAGAAGGTTGTCGTCGTGCGGCAGATCGGTGGGGACGCCAGCGCCGACCGACACTGGCTGGCTCGTGCCCGGCCGCTCGCCACCGGAGCGCCTGGTTGGGCAAGGCGGATGTACTCGCGCTCGCTCCTGGTGCTGCGGGCCCTGACCGATCGCCGCACGGGCGCGGTTGCCGCTGGGGCCCGGGACGCCTGGGCGTATGTGTGGCCTCGCGATGCCAGTGCGGTCGCAATCGCTCTCGCTGCAGCGGGCTACAGGCCGACGGCTCGGCGAATAGTCGGCTTCCTACGGAAACTGGACCTGGGCGCGGCCGCCCGGTTCCGCGGAACCGGGGCGCCAGTAGAGGGACGTGAGGACCAGGGCGACGCACAAGGTTGGGTGGCGGCAGCTGCCCGGGCAGCGGGGGTGCGAGCGCCGACACAAGGGTTTGACTGGCGGCGCCAGGGCGACTACCAGGAGGGCGGCACGGGCGACTATCTCGGCAACGCGATCGCGTCGGACGCGGCGCTCAGCACGCGGTTTGCGACACCACGTGGTCTGGTGCGCGAAGCGGACGATCCCAACTCGGGACTCGACTCATCCGCGGCGTGGGCCGTGCGCCCGTTCCCGCGTCCGGCTCTTTTCCCGATCGTCCGTAAGACGCTGCTGCAGATGGCCGCAGGCAGCAGCCGCTTCGGAATCGTCCCGTCCGAGGACTGGGAGGGCGGCAGCGAGCCTTGGACGGCGCCCACGGCGTGGGCCGCCTGGAGCCTTGGCGCACTGGGTGAGCGCCGCGCCGCCCTTCATCTAATGGCCGCGCTGCGCCGCGCCGCCACGCCACTCGGCCTTCTCCCCGAGCGCGTCGACGCCCGCACCGGCCTTCCCGTCTCGACCACCCCCCTCGCCTGGTCGCACGCTTTTGCCATCCTCGCCCTGCGCGAGCTATGGCCCAGCCAAGAGGGCTCGAAACCGGCGGCTGGATAACTCGCGGCGGCTGGACGGGAAACGGGCGCTAGACCGGACGGCGACAACGGGCCAACCAGTAATGCTGGTGGAGGCGGCGGCCAGCCTCGCCATCGACGACGCGGAAGCGCTCTGCCCGTTCAGGGCGCTGCGCCAACAGCTCGTCGATCAGCGAGGCAGCGGCTTTCCCTCCCGACCCACGTGCCAGCCAGTCATCGAAATCGAGATCGACCGGCACGAGCTCCTGGTGCTCGACGGCCAGCCCGGCGGTCGTGGCCATGCCCCGGAGACGCTCCGGGGTCTGGCACGCCCAGTGAGAGGGATCGCGCAGCCGCTCGATCTCCTCTCGCCAGGCGCACGCATCGACATCTTGGTCGGCGGCGATATCGCTCAGGGCGACCCAGCCTCCCGGCCTGACGACACGCGCCATCTCGGCGACAACCCTTCCTGAAGCGGGGATGTGATGGAGGCTGAGCCGGGTGATCGCTCCGTCAAACGATGCGTCGGAGAAGTCGAGTGCGGTGGCGTCGCCAAGGGCGAAGCTGACGTTGTCGATGCCCTCCTCGCGCGCCCTCAACTCCGCCTCATCGACCATCGCAGGCGTCAGGTCGACACCGCGCACCGAGCCGACGCGACTCGCCATCGCCCGCGAGATCACTCCCGGGCCACAGGCGACATCGATCCAGCACGCCTCGGGATCCTCGGGCACAAGCTCGACCAGCGCGCCGAGGGTCTGGGCCGACGTCATCGCAGCCGCGGTGCCAAACGAGGTCGACTGGCGCGTGAACTCGGAGCGGACCGCATCCTCGTACGCGCCTCCCACCTAGAGCACCTCCAGCGCCAGCTCAACCGCCTCGCGGGCCGACTCGGCAAGGGCCACTCCCGGTGCGTCCTCCATGCGGTCGCGGCCATGAACGGTCCAGGTGCGCAGGGCGATGACGGGGCGGCCAATTGCCCGCGCCAGGCCGATCTCCGACAGCGTGCCCCACTCGCCGCCGATCGCGATCACGGCCTCCCCGGAGGAGACGACCGCCAGATTCCTCGCGTGGCCGACCCCGGCAGCGACGACGTGGGTGCAGTGGGGATTGGCTTCCTTCGCATCGTTGCCGGGAACGATGCCGATTGCAACCCCGCCGGCCTCCGTCGCGCCCCGGCAGGCTGCCTCCATGACACCCGTCAGCCCGCCGCAGACGAGCGCCACACCCGCACCGGCGAGCAACCTCCCCACCTCCTCAGCCAACAGCGCGGCCTCTGAGTCGGGCTCGCAGCGAGACGCGCCGATCACCGCCACCTGCTGCCGGCGCATCGTCATGTTCTGCCGCAGATTCGGTGATGAGAAACTGCTGAGCCGACGGTCACGGCCCGGAGTCTTTCATCAGCCGCATCAACTCCAGCGCACCGTCCTTGTGAAGGGGTTCGTTGAGGTTGCCGCACTTGGGGCTCTGCACGCAGGAGGGGCAACCCGACTCGCAGGGACACTCGGCAATCAGCCGCTCGGCGTCCTCCAGCAGGCGCTCGAACTGCTCGTAGCCGCGCAGCGCGATCCCCACTCCGCCGGGATGACCGTCGTAGATGAAGATCGTCGGGTGGCCGGTCTGGAAGTGGACATTGGTCGACAGACCGCCGATGTCCCAGCGGTCGCACATTGCGATCAGCGGTAGCACTGAGATCTGGCCGTGCTCAGTCGCATGCAGCGCTCCGAGCAGGAGGCGGGACGGAAGCGAGCGACTGAGTCGTTCGGGCAAGAAGTACCAGAGCGCCTGGGTCGCGAAGTGCTGCTCGGGAAGGTCCAGCCCGACGACGTCGATCGCCTTCTGATCGGCGATGGAGACCCGCTGGAAGGCGATCACCTGCTCGGTGACCGATACCTCGCCGAAGTGCAGGTCGACGCCGGCCACCGTTCGCTGCTCGCGCACCCGCTCGATGTAGATCTCCGTGTCCTTTTTGGGGCGCGTGTACCAGTCGCCGTCGAAGCGGGAGACGACGGCCCGCCGACCGCGGACGTCGAGATGCTCAACCTCGTAGGAGCGGCCGAGGTGCAGGTAGATGGCGCCGGGGTGGACGGTCGTGAAGGCGCGCTCCGCCTCGACGAGGCCGAGCATCTCGCCCGAATCGCGCTCGATCACCGCAAACGAATCGACCGAAGCCGAGCGCAGCGGGATCTCCGCGGCGACGAACCCGCTGCGGCGCGGGACGATCCGATTGCCGTGGCGGCGCAGGTCCCCATTGGCCGTCAGCCGCCCGGCCCGATCGCGCCAGCCCTCGCCGAAGATCCGGTCGTCGGCGTCGGTCAGGGGCAGCTCGTAGGCAGCGGCCACCAGGTGCTGGGAGGCGATCTGATCGCTTTCGGGGTCGAGGATCGCCGCCTCGACCGGCCGCCCGATGAACTCGTCCGGGTGGCGGCAGAAGAACTGGTCGAGCGCGTCGTGGCCGGCGACATAGACGGCGAGGCCGCGGCGCTGCCGCCCGGCTCGCCCCCACATCTGCCGCAGGCTGGCGACCGTCCCGGGGAAGGTGACGCAGATCGCCGCGTCGAGCTCGCCGATGTCGATGCCGAGCTCCAGGGCGTCGGTGGCGACCACCGCCAGCAACTCCCCCTCCGCAAGCCGCGTCTCGATCTCCCGCCGCTGCAGCGGTGTGTATCCGCCGCGGTAGGGGACGAGCCGCTCGGCGAGCTCCGGCTTGCCGCGCGCCCGCAGCGCATCGCGGGCGAAGCGCTGGATCAGCTCGATCCCCCGCCGGCTCTTCAAGAAGCAGATCGTCCGCACGTCCTGGGAGACGAGATCCGCCAGCAGCTCGGCCGCCTCGGAGAGCGGCGAGCGGCGCGTCCCGCTCGAACGGTCGATCAGCGGCGGGTTCCACATCGCGATCTCCCGCCCGGTGCGCGGCGCGCCGTCGTCGTCGATCAGCTGAAACGGCTCGCCGATCAGCCCCTCGGCCAGCTCCACCGGGTTTGCGATCGTCGCGGAGGTCAGCAGGAAGCGTGGTTCGGCGCCGTAGGCACTGGCCACCCGGCGCAGCCGCCGCAGCACGTTGGCCACGTGGGAGCCGAAGACGCCGCGATAGGTGTGGGCCTCGTCGACGACGACCCAGCCGAGGTTGCTCAGGAAGTCGCCCCAGCTCTTGTGGTTGGGCAGGAGGCCAACGTGAAGCATGTCCGGGTTGGTCAGCACGAGGTTGCTGCGGCGTCGGATGGCGGGGCGCTCCTCGCGCGGCGTGTCGCCGTCGTAGATCGCCTCGCGCAGGCCCGGCGGGCGCAGCTCCCCCAGCTTGCGCGCCTGGTCCTGAGCCAACGCCTTTGTCGGGTAGAGATAGAGGGCGCGCCGTTTGGGGTCGCGGGCAATGCTGTCGAGGACGGGCAGGTTGAACGCGAGGCTCTTGCCCGAGGCGGTACCGCTTGTAATGGCGAGGTTCGAGGTGCTTGCCTCTTCAAGCGCTTTGCGCTGGTGCGAGTAGAGGCGATCCACACCTGCCGCATTGAGGGACTCGACGAGGCCCGGGTCGAGCGAGTCGGGAATTGCCACCCGTTTCGCTTTGCGTTCCTCTTCGGACCCTTCGGCAACGACCCGCCCGTCGCGGCGGGCAGGATCGATTGCCACCGCCCAGGGCGTCTCCAGGAGGCTCTTGGCCACTAGGCCGCACTCCGGGTGGAACGGACAATGCTGCCGGCGACGCGCATCGCCTGCAGCGAGCTGCGGTCGTGGATACGCAGGACGTCCGCGCCGGCGCGGACGGCGAGCGCGACGGCGGCAACGGTTCCCCACTCCCGCTCCCCGGCCGGCCGGCGGTCCTCCCAGGACCCGGCCAGCACCGCGCCGATGAAGTCCTTTCGGGAGAGGGACACGTAGAGCGGCAGGCCAAGCTCCTGCAGCTCGCCGAGCCGCCTCAGGACCTCCAGGTCCTGCTCGGTGGTGAGATCGAAGTCGAGGCCGGGATCGATTGCAATCTGCTCCTCACTGACTCCAAGCTCCCGGGCCAACTCGACTCGCCCCCCGAACCAGCCCTTCAGATGTTCGATGACATCGTCGTAGGACCGCGGCGGGCGGTCCTCACGCGGCGGCCCCTCGATGTGAGTCAACACGTACCCGCAGCCGGTCTCTGCCACCAGCTCGAACATCTCCTCCGAGCCGCCGGAGATGTCGTTGACGGCGACGGCGCCGGCCGCCAGCGCAGCCCGCGCGACCTCAACCGAAAAGGTGTCGGCGGAAACAGGCGCGGCCGCGGCAAGCCCCTCGATGGCCGGCACCAGCGCCGCCGCCTCCTCCTCCGCGGGCACGGGAGGCCCGCTGCGCGCCGCCACAGCCCCAACGTCAAGCATGTCGAACCCCGCCTCGACCAACTCCATCCCATCGGCGATCGCCTGCTCAGGCGTTCCGCTGCGCGCCCCCTCGAACATTGAATCCGCGGTCACGTTGACGATCCCCGCGGCGACCGGCTGGCGGAGATCAAAGGTGCGATCGGCAAGTCGCCAGGGCATCCGGCTACGGTAGCGACCCAGCGATGGCTTTGAGATGTGTCTACACCGACCTCGACGGAACTCTGCTCGGGCAGGGCAGCTCGCTGTTCCGCGACGCCCAGGGGGCCTTCTCGATGGCCCAGGCGCGGGGGCTGGAGGCCTGCCACCGAGCCGGGGTCGAGGTGGTGATCATGTCGGGGCGGCGCGAGGCGCAGGTCCATGAGGCGGCCCGCCTGATGGGCCAGAGCTCCTACATATACGAGGCCGGCTGCGCCTTTGCGATCGACGGCGAGACGACGTTGCTCACCGGGGATCTCGTCCCCGACGAGGACGGCACCGTCTACGAGAAGATCGAGCAGCGGGGCATCCCGAAGATGCTGTTCGGGCACTTCGAGGGACGGCTCGAGTACCACGCGCCCTGGCACCACGGCCGCGTCCTCTCCCACCTGTTCCGCGGCAAGGTCGACGTCGCGGACGCGAACGAGCTGCTCCACAGGGAGGGGCACGACGACCTGCGCCTGCTCGACAACGGCGCGATCGGCCGCGAGATGCCGGCGATCGACGGCCCGACGCACGCCTACCACCTGGTGCCCCAGATGGTGAGCAAGGCGAACGCGGTCGCCTCCCATGCCCGCGCCCGAGGCTACGACCCGGCCAACTGCGTCGCCGTCGGCGACTCGGTGGAGGACCTCGAGGTGGCCGCCGCGGTCGGCCGCTTCTTCGTCGTCGCCAACGGGCCCGAGCGCGACCCCGGCCTGCGCGGCGCCCTCACGGCCTGGGACAACGTCACCGTCACCGAGGGCGCGATGGGCGACGGTTTCTACGAGGCGGTCGTCTCCAGCCTGGTCGAAGGCCGCTGAGCGTTAAGCGCTCTTGGCCCATCGGCTGCGGGAGTAATATCGGCCATCTGCAGCCACGTTTTCGGAAGGAGCGCCGCTTGTCGCAGGAGAGCGCGACAGTCGCCGAGCAGGAGTACCTGGAGATCATGTTCTGGCTGGAAGAGGCCAGTCTGCCGATGACGGGCGCAAACATCGCCCGTGCGATGCAGCTCTCGCCCCCGACGGTCCACGAGATGATTGGCCGCCTGGTGAGCGACGGCTACGTCGAGCGCGGCGCCGACAAAGTGCTCAGCTTCACCGAGTCCGGGCGGGAGCACGCCAGCCACATCGTCCGCCGCCACCGCATGATCGAGCGCTTCCTAACCGACGTGCTCGGCATCCCCTGGGACGAGGTCCACGAGGAGGCGGAGCGGATCGAGCACGCGATGTCGCCGGTCCTCGAGGAGCGGATGCGGGCGGCGATCGGCGACGCGACCACCTGCCCGCACGGGCACCCGATCATTGAGGGGGTTCGCGAGACGGGCGCCCTGCTGGCCGATGTCGAGGTCGGTGCCAAGATCCACGTGCTGCGCTTCGAGAACGAGGCGGAGGACCTGCTGCACTACCTCAAAGACGCCGGCCTAAACCCGGGCTTGGTGGGCAAGGTCGAGGGCTCTGACGAGGACGGCGTGACCGTCTCATCTCGCGACGGCTCCCACTACGTCTCGCGCAGCGTCGCCGAGACCGTCTCCGTGCTGGCTGACCCGTCGCCGCCGCCCCGAGCCGCGATCCCCGAGCAGCTGATCCTCTCCGGCGACCGCTACGGGCGCTGAGCCCGCCGGGGACGGCTACGCCGGCGAGCCGGCGCGAATCCGGTCCAGAGCGCGCGCGATTCTCGCAACGCCCTCCGGGATCCGCTCGGGCGGCACGCTCGCGAATGACAGACGGAGGCTGCTCTCGCCTCCCTCGAGGGTGAAATCGGGACCGGCCACGAACGCGACGCCCTCCCCCTTTGCCTCGGCCAGGAGCGCAACCGTGTCGGTTCCCGGGGCGAGGTCGAGCCAGAGGAAGTAGCCGCCGCCGGGGACGACGAACTCGGCCTCGGCGACCTTCTCCCGGAGGGCCTCGACGAGGGCATCGCGGCGCTCCCGCAGGGCACCCTTGACGAACTCGATGTTGCGGTCGAGGCCTCCCGAGCGGCAGAGCTCGAAGACAACGGCCTCGGCCAACATGTTCGGCGATATGTACCACTCGTTTGCGCGTTTCGCGAGCTTCGCGATCTCCTCGGCCGGCCCGGCGAGGTAGCCGACGCGCACGCCGGGGCTCACCGTCTTCGAGAACGACGAGGCATGGATGACCCGGCCGGCGCCGTCGATCGACAGCATCGTCTCCAGCGCCTGGCCCTCGAAGGGCAGCTCGCGATAGGGGTCGTCCTCGAGGACCCAGAAGCCGTGCTCGGCCGCCAGCTCGACCACCCGGACCCGCTTCTCGGCGGAGAGGGTGCAGCCGGCCGGGTTGTGGAAGTTGGGAATGATGTGGGCGAGCTTGATCGGCCCGTCCGCCAGGGCCGCCTCCAGCCCGCCGATGTCGATCCCGTCTTCCTCCAGGGAAACCGGCACCAGCTCCACCCCACGCCGCTGGAGCAGCAGCAGGGTGCGATCGTAGCTCGGCTGCTCGACCACGACCCGGTCCCCCGGCTCCAACAGGTGCTCGAACAGCATCGCCCCCGCCTCCAGCGATCCGTTCGTCACCATCACCTGCCCTGCGTCGAGCCCTCCGTGGCGCTCGGCGATCCACTGGCAGAGGTCCGGATGCCCGACCCCGGTCCCGTAGGAGAGGGCGCGCTCCCAATCCTCGGAGAGCGCGCGGCCGGCGGCGTCGGCGACCGCCTCGCGGGGAAGGATGTCGGCGCTCGGAGCGCCGCGGGCAAAGGAAATCGTGTCGCCGGGCATCGCTCCCGACCCTAGCAACGCGCCCCAGTCAGCACCCGGTCCCGCCCGCTCCGCTGGCTTGGGGGGGTAATTCCGGAACCCGTTGAGCTTGACATTCAGTACATGGTCAAGCTCAACCACCCCCCACCAGAAGCTGACCCAAAGGGGGCGACCACTCCATAGCCAAAGCGGAGCAGGTCCGAGCCGGGCGCCGAGCGGCTGCTCGCCGCCCTGGCCACTCGCCAGCACGGCGTCGTGGGTTGCGGGCAGTTGCTCGACCTTGGCCTGGGACGGGGGCAATCGATGCTCGCGTAGGCTCGGGACGACTGCATGTCGTTCACAGGGGCGTCTACACAGTCGGGCGCACCAAGATTGGCCGGCGCGGGCGCTGGGTTGCCGCCGCACTCGCCTACGGCGAGGTTGCGGTGCTGAGTCATCGCAGCGCTGCGGCACTGTGGGGCCTTATCCGCGCGCCCAGCCGAATCGTTGACTTGAAGTCCGCATCGGGGCGCGGGCGCCGACCGGGAATCCGGCTACACCGCGGCCGCCTCCGCCCCGACGAACGGACGATGCAGGATGGGTTCCGTCACCTGCGGGGCTCGCACGCTTGTCGATCTGGCTGAGGCGGTGGACGAAGAGCGCCTCCAGCGCGCCTTCGAGGAGGCCGATCGGCTCGGGCTGCTCGAGATGGGCGCCGCGGAGCTCGCCTGCGAACGAGGGGTGAGCCGGCGCCCTGTGGCCCTGTGGCGCCGGGTCAGGGCCAGGGCTCGGATGCCGCCCACGGCGCGCCCGCCCCTGAAGGACCGCTTCGCACGCTCTGCGACGAGAGGAAGCTCCCTCCGCCGTCCCTCAACGTCGAGGTCCTGGGGAGAAAGGTGGACGCTTTCTGGCCCGCCAAGCAGCTGATAGTCGAACTGGACTGCTTTGCCTACCACCATCACCGTGCCGCGTTCGAGCGCGACCGCGCCTGGGACGCGGCGCTGCAGACGGCCGGATACCGCGCCGTCCGCCTCACGCATCGACGGCTGGACCGCGAGGCGAACGCGGTCGAGGCCGAGCTGCGGCGGCTACTTGCTCAGGCCAGTTTCAGAATGAGCCAGGCTCAATCTGAAACTGGTTCTCAAAAGCTGTCTCTCAACCCGGCACGCGCGGGGGACTATGAGACCGCCTCTTAGCGGCGGCGGCGGCGCGGCCAGACCAGTTTGACGTTTCGCCTGCCCACGGTCCGGTCGCCGGATTCGTCGGTGGCCACGACGACCAGCCTTACGTTGGCCTTGCCATGGCGCCGCAGGGCGCGCAGGACGGCTCGCCTGGTTCCCCTCGGCAGGCGCAGCCCCAGCCTGGTCCAGGCGAGAGCGGGGAGGGTGGCGGCTGCGCCTCCCATCCGATGCCTGCGCCGGCGCTTGCCATGCCGCGTCTTGATCGTCGTCACCACCACTCCGCGGGCGCGGACGGCGCACGGCTCGCGGGGGCAGAGAGCGAAGACGAACACCCGGCCCCGGAGACGCTGACGCCGGCCACCGGCGAGACGGAGGATCGGCCCGCGGGTGTCAGCCACCGTGATCTGCCCGGTGGTGGTCGCCGCCGTGGAGCCGTTGCAGGAGGCGGTCTGGCCGGTGAAGATGAGCTCCGTCGAGCAGCCCTGGTCGTCGGTGACGGCCAGGGTGACCGTGTAGGTGCCGGGCTTCTTGTAGCGATGCACGCGGGTGGCCGCCGTCCCCTGCACGTACCTGCCATCGCCGAAGTCCCAGGCATAGTTGGCGATCTGGCCATCGGCGTCCGTCGAGCCGCTTCCGTGGAAGGTGAGCTTCTTCTTGGCCCGCTTCCTCGTGGGCGACACGAAGAAGGAGGCCCGGGGGCCCTGGTTGGGGACGACCGCCACACCCGTCGGGGTCGTGCCGGCGCCCACCGTCCCGTCGGCGACGTTGCGGGCCGTATCGAGGACCGTGACCGAGGCTCCGGTGGCGTCGGTCACGAAGCCGCGAACGCCACCGGGGGCGATCGCCACGCCGGTCGCGCCCGGAAAACCGCCCAGCGGCGTGCTGAGCGGGTTGCTGAGCGAGGTGTCGACCGGGGCGACCGTTCCGTCCACCGGGCTGGCGACGTAGGCAACGGAGCCGCTCTGCTCGATCGCGATTCCCGCCGGTTCGGTGCCGACGGTGACCGGCGATCCGACCAGACTGCCATTGACCGGGTTGAAGACGGTGACCGAGTTGGAGCCGGCGTTGGTGACGAAGCCGCGCCCTCCCCGCGGGCCGATTGCGATCCGCGAGGGGGCCAGCGCGTCCGGAACCGAGCCGACGACGGTGTTCGTCGCGGTGTCGATCACGGCGACGTCTTTGGCCCGCTGGGCGACGTAGGCGCGGGTGCCGTCGGGGGAGATCGCGACGCCGTCGGGTTCTTCGCCGACTTCAATCGGGCTACCGACGACGGCGTTCGTCGCGGTGTCGATCACCGAAACCGTGTTGTCGCCGGAGTTGGCGACGTAGGCGCGGGTGCCGTCGGGGGAGATCGCGATGCCGCGCGGTTTGGAGCCGACCGGGATCGTCGCGGCCACGGCGTTCGTCGCGGTGTCGATCACGGAGACGCTTTCGCCACCCATGTTGGCGACGTAGGCGCGGGTGCCGTCGGGAACGATGGCCACGTCGGCGGGTTCGGTGCCCACCGTGACGCTGCCGACGACGGCGTTCGTCGCGGTGTCGATCACCGAGACCGTGTTGTCGCCGGAGTTAGTCACATAGGCGTTTTGGGCGATCGCTCCGGGGGCCGGGACAAGTGCGGCGGCCGCCACAACGAGGGCGAAAACCCCGCGCTCCGCCCCTCGGAACCGACTGGAAAACATCGCGCCTCTCCCTTCGCTTGCCTGCGACGGTCTCCTCCTGTGACACGCGAGCCCCCCGAGAGTTGCACCCCGTGGGGGCACGAAGGGTGCGCGAGGGGACTATCCGCGCAGGACTTCGACGGCAATCTGCGCCGTCTCGGTCGGGCTTTCGCCGACCCGCACGCCCTTGGCCTCCAGCGCCTCCTTCTTGGCCTGCGCCGTGCCCGAGGAACCGGAGATGATCGCGCCTGCGTGGCCCATCTGCTTGCCGGGCGGCGCGGTGAAGCCGGCGATGTAGGCGACGACCGGCTTGGAGACATCGGACTCGATGTAGTCGGCGGCGCGCTCCTCGGCGTCGCCGCCGATCTCGCCGACCATCACGATCAGCTCGGTCTCCGGGTCCGCCTCGTAGAGGGCCAGGACATCGATGAAGTCCGAGCCGACGATCGGGTCGCCGCCGATGCCGACGATCGATGAGTTCCCCTCTCCAGCCTGTTTCAGCTCGTTGCCGATCTGGTAGGTCAGAGTGCCCGACTTGGAGACGACGCCAATCTTTCCGGGGTCGAAGAACTGCGCGGGGATGATGCCGACGTTCGCCTTGCCGGGAGAGAGGACGCCGGGGCAGTTGGGGCCGATCAGCCTCACCCCCGCCTTCTTGGCCTTCCAATAGGTGTTCAGCATGCTGAGCACCGGGATCCCCTCGGTGATCGCTATCACCGTTTCTACGCCGGAGTCAATCGCCTCGTCGATCGAGGCGGCGGCAAAGCGCGCCGGGACGAAGATCATTGAGGTGTTGGCCCCGGCCTTCTCCACGGCCTCGGAGATCGAGTCGAAGACCGGCACGCCGTCCACGTCCTGTCCACCCTTGCCCGGCGTGACGCCGGCAACAAGGTTCGTGCCGTAATCGCGGTTGCGCAGCCCGTGGAAGGAGCCCTCGCGGCCTGTCAGGCCAGAGACGACCAGCTTGGTGTTCTCGCCGACGACGATGCTCATGCCGCGGCGTCCGCCTTTGCCAGCTCGACGACGCGCTTGGCGGCGCCCAGCATCGTCTTCTCCTGGTGGAGGTTGGGCAGGTCCGCCTCGGCGAGGATCTGCAGGCCCTCCTCGGAGTTGGTGCCGTCGAGGCGAACGACCAGCGGCACCTTCAGATCCAGGCTGCCCGAGGCCTCAACGATGCCCTTGGCAATCTCGTCGCAGCGGGTGATGCCCCCGAAGATGTTGAAGAGGATCGCGTTCACCTTGGCGTCGGAGGTGATCACTTCGAGCGCGTCGACGATCGCCTCGGCCTTGGAGCCGCCTCCCGCGTCGAGGAAGTTGGCCGGGGCGCCGCCCGCCTGCGCTACGACGTCCAGCGTCGACATGCAGAGCCCGGCGCCGTTGCCGAGAATCCCAACGTCGCCGTCGAGCTTGACGTAGGTGAGGCCCTTCTCCTTGGCCATTGCCTCCTGGGGGTCCGCGACGGCCTCGGCGTCGATCTCGGCCAGGCCCTCGTGGCGGAAGAGCGAGTTGTTGTCTATGGTCACCTTCGCGTCGAGCGCGACGACATTGCGATCCGCGGTGACGATCAGGGGGTTGACCTCGATCAGGGTGGCGTCCTCGTTCGTTGCGACCTCGGCGAGCTTCGCCAACACATCCGCCACGGCATCGCAGACGTCATCGGCGAGCCCGGCGGCGTCGACGATCGGTCGCGCCGCGGCTGCGTCGAAGGGCCGGGTTGGATCGATGTGCTCCTTGACCAGAGCACCGGGTTCCTCGGCGGCGACCGCCTCGATGTCCATCCCGCCCTTGGCGGAGACCATCGCCAGCAGCTTCTTCTCGGAGCGATCGAGGATCACCGACGCGTAGTACTCAGAGGCGATGTCGGAGCCGCCCTCGACCCACACCTGGTCGACCCTGAAGGGGCCCTCCCCACGCGGTCCGCGGATGTCCATGCCGAGGATCGCGCCCGCGTGCTGCTCGGCCTCAGCACGATTGGAGGCGATCTTGATCCCTCCGGCCTTGCCGCGCCCGCCGATCAGCACCTGGGCCTTGATCGCACACGGGTAGCCGATGCGCTCTGCGGCGGCCACCGCGTCCTCGACCGTTGAAGCAACTTCTCCACTCGGCACGGCGATGCCGTGCTCAGCGAACAGCTGCTTGCCCTGATACTCGAGGAGGTCCATTCAGTGGGGAAAATTGATTCTGCGTGCCCCTACGACGCGGCGGGAGCCTATCCAAGATCGGAGCGCGAAGCTGTGACGGTCGGTCATTGACATAATGCGCCGCCGCCAATGCCTCTCCCAAGCCTGAAATCCATCGAGTGGGTGACCACCGACTGCTACGGGACCCTGATCGACTGGGAGAAGGGGATAGTCGAAGCCTGCAACAAAGAGGCGGAGAAGGACGGATTCAGCTTCGACGAGACGAGCTTTCTGGCCCGCTTCATGGAGGTGCAGGCCGAGATCATGGCGGGCTCCTACGAACTGTACGCAGAGGTGCTGCGCCGCACGATAGTCAAGGTGGCCGGGGAGTTCGGCTGGGAGATCGAGCCGTCGCGAGCCCAGTTCCTGCCCGACAGCGTTGCCCGCTGGCAGCCGTTCCGCGAGGCAAACGCCGCAATGGACCGGCTCGCCAAGCGCTATCAGGTCGGGATCATCTCGAACGTCGACGACAAGCTGCTCGGCATCTCGCGCCGTCACCTTCGCACCGAACTCGACCTGGTGGTCACCGCCCAGCAGGTGCGCAGCTACAAGCCGGACCCCGTCCATTTCAAAGAGTGCGCACGGCGGATCGGCGGCAAGAAAGGCTGGGTGCACATCGGCTCCAGCTACGAGACCGATGTCGCGCCGCTGCTGAAAATGAACGTGCCGGTGATCTGGGTCAACCGTCACAACCAGAAGCTCGAGGGCCGTAAGGCGCCTGGAGCGACGGTCAAGAACCTGCGCGACGCGGCGAAAAAGCTCGGCGCCTCCTGAGGCCGTCCCCCGCCCGGCCGCACGGTGCCGTGTGGGCGATCGTCTAGCGTTCGCAACTTCGCTGACAGCAGTTGTTTCGACCCCTAGGTCCTCGTCAGCGTTCGCCTATGCATCGATTCCGCCAAATTCGCATGCAGCCAAGTGCCTGGGTGTCACTCGCCGCAGGGCTTCTCGCCATGCTCGTCCTCCTTGCGCTGACCGCAGGCGGTGCGCGTGCCGCGATCGAAGAGGAAACGCCTCTCAACCCCAACGACGAACCGCCCAACTTCGTCGTCATCCAGACCGACGACCAGACGTTCGAGGGCCTCTACGACACGTTCAACGCCTACCCCGGCGCCCCCACGACCAGGGCGATGCCCAGCACGCTCGACCTGATCGCCAAACGGGGGATGACCTTCAACCGCTACTACGTTTCCTATCCACTCTGCTGCCCGTCGCGAGTCAGTCTGCTGACCGGGCGATACGCCCACAACGATGGCGTCAAAGGCAACGTGCAGCCCAACGGCGGCTACTTCGGCTTCTCCTTCCGCGCCGCGATGACCCACAACCTGGCGACCTGGCTGCATGGAGCCGGCTACCGCACCATCCACATCGGGAAGTTCCTCAACGGCTACGGCGATGCGCCCTACGACGACGGGACCACCGTGCCGCCCGGCTGGGACAGCTGGCACACGGTCCTCAACGCCGACACCCATCACTACTTCTACGGCTACCTGCTCAACAACAACGGCCAGATCGACGGCCCCTATGGCGACTCAGGCAGCTGGGACACGCGCGAATATGGGATCCGCGACGAATTTGGCTGTCCGTTCGCGCCGGCCGAAGGACGGCCCTGCGTGTACCAGACGGACCTGTTCAACTGGATGGCGAGGGAAGAGATGGTCAACACTCCTCCCGAACAGCCGCTCTACCTGCAGCTCGACTACACGGCGCCGCACGGCGACTTCCGCCGCCCGGCAGGGCCCGAGCCCGCCCCTCGCCACTACGACTGGTTCAAGGGCCACCGGCTCCCCCACAACCGCACCGAAGGCTTCGACGAGGGCAACGTCAGCGACAAGCCCCGCTTCATCCGTGACGCGGAACACCTGACGCCGACCGAGAAGCGCATCTATCGCGTCTACTACCAGAAGCAGCTCGACTCCCTGCGTTCGATCGACGACGGCGTCAAGCAGATCATCGGCACGCTGGCCCGGACCGGGCGGCTACGCAACACCTACGTGATCTTCACCTCCGACAACGGCTTCTTCTTCGGCGAGCACCGGTTGCTGGGGGGCAAGTTCCTCGCCTATGAGCCGGCAACCCACATGCCCCTGCTGATCCGCGGGCCGGGGATCGAGCCCGGCACCGAAACCGGCGAGCTGGCGGCCAACATCGACATCGCGCCGACCGTCCTCGAACTGGCCGGCGTCGAACCCGACAAGAGCATCGACGGGCGCTCGCTGGTGCCCTACCTCGCGGACCCCGAACTGCGCACCCGCCGCGCGGTCCTCTTCGAGTCCTTCGTCGAAACCAACGACGTCGAAGATCAGGGCACGATCTCGGGGGCGCAGCCGCAGGCACGCAGCGGCGCCAGCGCCTCGCTGCTGGCGCCGCCCAAGGACTACGCCGGGATCCGCCTCGGCCCCTACAAGTACATCGCCTGGCCGACCGGCGAGAAGGAGCTCTACGACATCAACCGCGACCCCTACGAGCTCAATTCGCTGCAACGGGTCCCCAACTTCTTCCCGATCCGGAACTTCCTGCACCGGCAGATGAAGCGCCTGATCGACTGCGTCGGCCGCCACTGCAGCGAAGCGACGCCGCCACTACCTCTGACCCGCAGGGAATTTCAGCGACTGCGCGCCAAGAAGCGCCGCGAACAACGGCAGCGGGAACGGGAACGGGAACGAGCCCGCCGCAAGCGGGAACGCAACCGGTAGCTACTCGATGACCGCGAGGACGTCGCCGCTCGATACCGCGGCGCCCTCGGAGACGTTCAGCGCCGTGACCTTGCCGGAGCGGTGGGCGGCGATCTCGTTCTCCATCTTCATAGCCTCGATAACGCAGATCAGGTCGCCCTCCTCAACTGCGGCGCCCTGCTCCACGGCAACCTTGAGGACGGTCCCCTGCAGCGGAGATGGAAGCGACTCGCTCGAGGCGCCGCCACCGCCACCGGAGCTGCGCTCGCGCTTCGGCGGGCGCCTGCCGCCCGCCGCGGGGGCGGCGCCGCCAGCGGATGCCTCGCCGATCACCTTGACGTCGAAGAGCTTGCCGGAGACCTCGACCTTGTAGTCGCGGGCGAGGAGGTCGGGGCCCTCCTCCTGCTCCCCCGGCGCGGCTTCCTCGGGAGCGGTCCCCTTCAGCCAATCGCGATCCTCCACAAGGTCGCGGCAGGTCTCTCCCCGCGCCCACTGGTCAGTGGCCAGGATCGCGCTATGGAAGGGGATCAGAGTGGTCAGGCCGCCGACCTCGTACTCCCCCAGGGCGCGCAGCATGCGGTGCGTCGCGCGCTCCCGATCGGCGTCCCAAACGATCAGCTTGGCGACCATCGGGTCATACATCGGCGTCACCTCGGAGCCCGCCTCGACGCCGGAGTCGATCCGGACCCCGGGCCCGGCCGGCTCACGGTAGGTGGTGATCGCGCCCGGCGCCGGCGCGAATTTCTTATGGGCAGCCTCGGCGTTGATTCGGCACTCGATCGCATGGCCGCGCAACTCGACGTCTCCCTGGGACACCGAGAGCTCCTCGCCCGCCGCAACCAGCACCTGCTCGCGGACGATGTCAATACCGGTGACCATCTCGGTGACGCAGTGCTCGACCTGCACCCGTGTGTTCATCTCGAGAAAGAAGTACTCGCCGTCGGCCTGAAGCCCCTCGACGGTGCCAGCCGACCGGTAGCCGACCGCAGACGCGGCGTCGGTGGCGATCTTGCCGATCCGCTCGCGCATCTCATCGTCCACGTGCGGGGCCGGTGCCTCCTCGATCAGCTTCTGATGACGCCGCTGAATCGAGCAGTCGCGCTCGCCGAGGTGGATCACGTTGCCGTGCGAGTCGGCGAGCACCTGGACCTCCACATGGCGCGGATCCTCCAGGTAGCGCTCCACGTAGACGCGCGCATCGGAGAAGAACTTCTCGCCCTCGCGGGCGGCGCCCTCAAACGCCTCCTCGAGGTCGTCGGGCGTGGCGGCCACCCGGAACCCCTTGCCGCCACCGCCCCCGGCGGCCTTGCAGGCAACCGGATAGCCGGCGTCCTCCGCCTGCTTGGCCGCCTCGTCGAGGTCCTTGGCCGGAGCCGTCGCGCCGGGCACGATCGGCACGCCGGCCTCGGCCATGATCTCCCGCGCCCGCGTCTTCGACCCCATTGCCTCGATCGCCTCGGCCGGCGGGCCGATGAAGACGATCCCCGCCTCGGCGCAGGCGCGCGCGAAGTCCGCATTCTCGGCCAGGAACCCGTAGCCGGGGTGGATCGCCTCGGCGCCCGCCTCCTTGGCGGTGTCGATGATCTTGAGGATGTTCAGGTAGCTCTCAGCCGGCACCGCGGGGCCAATTAGGAAAGCCTCGGCGGCCTCGCGCACATGGGGCGCGTCGCGGTCGATCTCCGAGTAGACGGCAACCGACCCGATTCCCATCTCCTTGAGCGTCCGCGCAACGCGAATCGCGATCTCGCCGCGGTTGGCTATCAGCACCTTCTCGAACACGGCGGCGCAGTCTATTCGGACGGCGGGGGTGCCGGAGGCTCGACGCCCGAATCCGAGTCAGGGCTCTAGGGTGCCGTGCGATGTCGATCGAGCTTCAGAGTCACTCGACCGTCTCCGACGGGCAGCTGGCGCCAGCCGACGTGGTGGCGGAGGCGGCAAAGGCGGGTGTGACCACGCTTGCGCTGACGGACCACGACGCGATCGCCGGCGTCCCCGAGGCCGCCAAGGCGGCCGAGCAGGCGGGCATCGAGCTGGTTCCCGCGATCGAGATGTCCTGCGTGCACGAGTACGCCGAAGACCTGCACGTCTGCGGCTACTGGGTCGACCTCGGCGACATCGCCCCCGCCTGCGAGCGCGCCCAGCACGAGCGGGTGGCGCGAGCGGGCGAGATCATCGAGAACCTGCGGCGCGAGGGCTTCGACCTCCACCTCGAGGACGCGGTCAGGGAGGCTGGCGACGCCCTCTCGATCGGCCGGCCCCACATCGCCAGGGCGGCGGGTGCCGGCGAGGACCTCGGTCCCTTCTTTGAGGAGTACCTGGTCCCCGGGGCGAAGGCCTTCGTGCCGCGGCGCTGGCCGACGGCCGCGCAGGCCGTGGAGCTGATTCACGATGCCGGCGGGGTGGCGGTCGTCGCCCACCCCTACTGGGACATCTCCGCGCCGCACGAGGTGGACGACCTGATCCGAGCGCTCGAGGTCGACGGCGTCGAGGTGTTCTATCCCTCGCACAGCAGGGAGCAGACCGCACACCTGCTGGAGCTCTGCGAGGAGCTGGACCTCATCCCCACCGGCTCCTCCGACTATCACGGCCCGACCCACAAGACCTTCGCCGCGTTCGGCGCCTACGACACCTACGGGCTCGGGGAGCCGCGCGTTCCCCCGCGGGCCGAGGGGTAGCCCCGCCGGGCATCTCCCGCGGCCGGGAGGCGCCACCTCGCCAATCCGTCCGTTCGGGAGCGCCCCCATCTGTGCCCGCATGGGCGGTTGATACGGTGGCGCCCTTGCGTCGATCGATGGGGACAGCGGCCGTGCTCGCGATCATCGTGCTTGGGCTGCTGGCAACCGCGCCTGCAGCCTCGGCGGCGCGCGGGCAGCTTCGCGGCCAGATACAGGGCGCGAGGTCGCTGCCGGCGCCGTTCCGCGTCACGCTGTTCCAGGCGATCCCGGGGGCGTCCTCGCCCAGGGCGCTGGGATCGACCATGGCTGCTCGCAACGGAAGCTTTTCGCTGCGCTATAGGAGCGCGGTCCGTCGCGGCGTCCGCTACGTGATCGCAAGCCGGCCGGGAGGTGCCGCCGAAGCAGGCTTCCGGGTGCCGGTCAGCGCGCTGCGGCTGGCGACGACACTCGGCGACAGGAGGATCCCGAGGCGGGTGACTGTCAACGAGCGCACAACCGTGGCAACCGTATTCGCACTCGCACAGTTCTT
>Ga0210110_1000154_pt1 | contig 24011 bp, 17 predicted proteins | sample China_Galinas_PW_2_FD_184865 | JGI IMG/M metagenome (GOLD analysis project Ga0210110, IMG submission 184865) | Wetland microbial communities from San Francisco Bay, California, USA, that impact long-term carbon sequestration - China_Galinas_PWB_D1... | ecosystem: Environmental > Aquatic > Marine... | reverse complement strand
GGCGGCCTCCGCGATGGCGTACTCGGTGATCTCACGGCTGCGCCGGAAGATCTCCTCGGTCACCCCCTCGGGGGCGGGCCCGCCGTTGGGCATGTTGAATTTGATCCCGAAGTCCTCGTCGGGCCCTCCGGGGTTATGGCTGGCCGACAGGATGATGCCCCCCCGGGCCTTGTGCTTTCGGATTACACAGGACGCGGCTGGGGTCGACAGGATACCTCCCCGACCCACCAGGACCCGGCTCACCCTGTTGGCCGCGGCCATGCGCAGTATGATCTGGATCGCCTCCCGGTTGTAGAAGCGCCCATCCCCGCCCAGCACCAGGGTGCCGCCTCGCAGGTTCGGACGGGCATCGAAGATGCATTGGACGAAGTTCTCCAGATAGTGTGGCTTCTGGAACGCCTTGACCCGCTTGCGTAGTCCGGAGGTACCGGGGCGTTGGTCATCGAATGCTTGGGTCTGCACGGTGGGCATGGGAATTTACCGCTGGTTGAAGCCTGAATGGGGCTATTTCACCACAGGGTCCCGGACATGGCGAGGGGTGCCCCGGTTGAAATTCGCTGCCGTCAATCCCACATCCATGGACCGGGATTCTTCCCTACGGCCTCTTCACGAAATCGAGGCAGGTTGCCTGAGACGTGCCCGTGGCTCGCTCTCGTCTCGACTTGAAGGCATAAACGGCGCACTTTGCGTCTCAACTCGTTCGATCCACTGGGCAAGCTTGGAGGTCTCATTGGCCATGACCGTCGAATCGCATAAGGAAACCCTGGAGTTCAAGGCAGAGGTCAGCCAGGTGCTGAACCTGGTGATCCGCTCCCTCTACAGCAACAAGGAGATCTTCCTCCGGGAGCTGATCTCCAACGCCTCGGATGCCGCCGAGAAGCTGCGCTTCGAGGCCTTGACCGACGAGGCGTTGTACGAGGATCAGTCGGATCTTCGTATCCGTATCGAGGTGGACAAGGAGGCCCGCACCCTGACCGTGTCCGACAACGGCATCGGCATGGATCGCCACGAGGTGACCGATACCATCGGCAGCATCGCCAGCTCGGGCACCCGGCGCTTCCTCGAAGAACTCTCGGGCGACCAGGCGAAGGACAACCAGCTGATCGGCCAGTTCGGAGTGGGATTCTACTCCGCTTTCATCGTGGCCGACCGGGTGACCCTGGTGTCCCGCCGGGCCGGCCTGGGTCCTGAGCACGGGGTGCGCTGGGAGTCGGATGGGCAGGGCAGCTACTCCATCGAGACGGTACAGAAGGCCGGTCGTGGTACCGACGTGACCCTGCATCTGAAGGAGGACGAGACCGAGCTGCTCGAGCCCTTCCGGCTGCGCTCGATCATCGCCAAGTTCTCCGACCACATCGCCCTGCCCATCGAGATGCGCAACGAGTCCAAGGAAGAGGACGCGCCGGAGTTCGAGAAGGTCAACAAGGGCACGGCGTTGTGGATGCGCAGCAAGGGCGACATCAGCGAAGAGGAGTATGCCGAGTTCTACAAGCACATCGCCCACGACTTCGACGAGCCCCTGGCCCATGTGCACAACCGAGTCGAGGGCACCAACGAGTACACCTCCCTGCTCTATGTCCCCAAGCACGCCCCCTTCGATCTCTGGGACCGGGACCAGAAGCACGGGGTCAAGCTGTTCGTGCGCCGGGTCTTCATCATGGACGAGGCGGACAAGCTGATGCCCCACTACCTGCGTTTCGTCAAGGGCGTGGTGGACTCCGACGACCTGCCCCTGAACGTCTCGCGCGAGATTCTGCAGCAAGATCGCAAGATCGATACCATTCGTAGCGCTAACGTCAAACGGATACTGGGGCTCCTGGAAGGCCTGGCCGAGAACGACAAAGAGAAGTACGCGAGCTTCTGGCAGGAGTTCGGCCGGGCGATGAAGGAAGGGCCTGCCGAGGATTTCGCCAACAAGGAGCGCATCTCCGGACTGCTGCGCTTCGCCAGCACCAAGGGGGAGGGCGACGACGAGGGGAGCGTGTCGCTGGACGACTACATCGGTCGGATGAAGGAGGGTCAGGAGAAGATCTACTACATCACTGCCGACACACCGGCGGCGGCCCGCTACAGCCCCCACCTGGAGGTCTTCAAGAAGAAGGACGTAGAGGTCCTGCTGCTCACTGACCGGGTGGACGAATGGCTGGTCTCCCACCTCACCGACTACAAGGGAAAGCACCTCCAGTCCGTGGCCAAGGGCGAGCTGGATCTGGGCAAGCTGGCGGACGAGGAAGACAAGGAGAAGCAGGAGAAGGCCGCCGAGGAGCACAAGGACCTGCTGGAGCGGGTGAAAGGGGTGCTGGGCGAGTCCGCCGTCAAGGAGGTTCGCGTCTCCAGCCGCCTCACCGAGTCCCCAGCCTGTCTGGTGGTCGACCACTATGACATGAGCCAGAACCTGGCCCGCGTGCTCAAGCAGCTGGGCCAGGACGCCCCCATGCCCACCCCGATCATGGAGATCAACATCGAGCATCCCCTGGTACAGCGCCTCGAGGCCGAGAAGGGCGAAGAGCGCTTCGCCGACCTGGCTCGGGTGCTCTTCGACCAGGCCTTCCTGGCGGAGGGCGGCCAGCTGGAGGACCCAGCCGGCTTCGTGCGCCGGCTCAACAGTCTGATGCTGAGCATGGCAGGGAGCTAGCTAATTCAGCCGCCTCCGGTGCGGCTCGGAGCCCGGCAGGTGAGCCAGGCTCCGAGCTGGGGACGAAATGGGTCACACGAAGACACAAAGGCATGAAGGAGGACGGGGGCTCTGACCGTCGGGACTTGTCATTGTGTCTTCGTGTCCTTGTGCGCGAATCGGTTTGCCTTAGTGGCTGAGAGAGGACTCGTTGCTAGCCTGGCCGCTGCAGCTCGAGCACAACGGTCGCGTAAGGCGGCAGCGTGAGGCACACGGAGTGCTCGCGGCCGTGGATTCCGTGGTGCTCCGCCGTGGCACCGCCCCCGCTGCTGCCCCAGTTGTCTCCTCCATAGGCCGCGGCGTCGGTGTTCAACACCTCACGATAGGAGCCCATCTGCGGTACTCCGATCCGGTAATTCGGCCGGACCACCGGAGTGAAGTGGGTCACCGCCACCACAAGCTCGCTACGGTCTCTTGCGTAACGGGCGAAAGAGACGACGCTGCAATCCTCATCCCGGGTGTCGATCCACTCGAAGCCCTGGGGGTCAGCGTCCCGCTCATGCAAGGCCGGTGTCTCGCGCACCAGTCTGTTGAGCTCCCGGATGAGCCGCTGCACACCCAGGTGCATCGGATCCTCCAGCAGATGCCAGTCGAGACTGATGTTGCTGTTCCACTCCCGATCCTGGAGGAACTCCGTGCCCATAAAGGTCAACTTCTTGCCGGGAAGGGCATACATCAGACCCAGCCAGGCGCGCAGCGTGGCGAACCGCTGCCATCGATCGCCGGGTATCTTGTTGACGATGGCGCCCTGGCCGATCGACACCTGGTCGTGGGAGATAGGTAGCACGAAGCTCTCGTCGAAAGCGAAGCCGAGCGGGTTGATCAGCTCGTAATGGTAGTACTTGCGGTGTACAGGGTGGCGTTTCAGGTAACGCAGGGTGTCGTAGGCCCAGGCGGAATTCCAACGCAAATCGAAGCCCAGGCCCGCATCCTGCACCGCTTTTGTGACGCCCTGGCGCAGGGAAGAATCCTCTGCGATCGTCAATACGCCTGGATACTTCTCGTGCACTATTCGATTGAAGCTGCGAACGAAGTCGAGCGCCTCCAGACTCTCGTTTCCGCCGTCCTTGTTGGGCACCCATTGGCCCTCGCCGCGTCCATAGTCGAGATACAGTAATTTGGCGAGGCTGTCGATTCTCAATCCGTCCAGATGGAATTCGTCCAGCCAGTACAGGGCATTGGAGAGCAGGTAGTTGACCACCGGCGGGCTGGCGAGATTGTAGAGAGGCAATTCCCAGTCCGGGTCGCGCCTATGATGAGGGTCGGGATCCTCGTAGAGTGCGGTCCCGTCGAAAAGGGCCAGCCCCTGCGGCTCTGCCGACAAGAGGTTTGGCACCCAGTCGATGACGACGCCGATGCCGCCACGGTGGCAGCTGTCCACCAGAGACCGGAAATCGTCCGGGGTGCCATATCGGCTGGTCGGAGCAAATAGTGCCGAGGGCAACAGACCTACGGTGTCGTCGAAAGTGTACTCGCTGAGCGGTAACAGGGCGATGTGCGTGTAGCCGAGATCGGTGACATATTCCACTAGATCGTCTGCCATCTCCCGATAGGTGAGCCAGCGATGGTCTTCTTCCGGTTTTCTTCGCCAGGAGCCCAGATGGACCTCGTAGAAAGACAGCGGGGAGCCTAAAGACTGCTTTTCTTCTCGCTGCCTCATCCATGGGCCGTCACCCCACCGGTACTCGCCGATATCCCGGACCACGGAAGCGGTTCCGGGGGGTCGCTCGGTGTAGAAGGCGTACGGGTCGGATTTGATCATCGGGATTGTGCCGGGAGCGGACTTGATTTCGTACTTGTAAAGGTCCCCGGCGCGGACTCCAGGAATGAAAATCTCCCAGACTCCGCATTCGCGGCGAAGACGCATGCCGTGCCGACGCCCGTCCCATCCGTTGAAATCGCCCACCACGGCCACGCGACTTGCATGCGGCGCCCAAACCGCGAAAGCAACACCCTGGTTTCCCTCGATCTGCGCGGGGTGCGCGCCAAGAACCCGGTAGCTCGACAAGTGGTGAAACTCGCTCAGCTTGCGGGCGTCCGCGTCACTGAGCACCGGTAGAAACCGGTAGGGGTCCTCGACGTCTTTTTGGCCTTCCGGGGTCGCTATCCGCAGCTGGTAGGGAAAGGGCCTCTCACGCCCCTGGATCGCACCGACGAACAATCCTTCGTCGTGGACCTTGTCCAGCCGTGCAACAGGCTTGCCGCCGGCGAGGTCCAGAACTTCCACCCTGTTTGCCTCGGGCAGAAAGACGCGCACAGTCAATGCACCCTTGGTTGCAGCAGGGTGCATGCCAAGGAACGAAAAGGGATCCGGATGATCCGCATTGAGCAGGGCTTCCACGTCTCTTGTATCGACAATGGGCGGGGGAAGCCCTTCGGCTCCGACACCACCGATAGGCCCTTCGGGCTCTTCGGGGATATCCGCGGTTCGGGAGGGGCTGGGAGCCGGCTCCTTCTTGGAGGCGATCGGTTCCGCCGGCGCTCGTGCCCGATCGGGATGATCCCGGACCATTGCTTTGGCGATCGCTTGGACTGCCGAGAGAGGCTTCGCCTGATTGCCGTGCTCGGATTGGGCTCGCCGGTCGGTCTCCGCCTGCTTCATGATATCCATCGCATCGATGGCGGACTGGGGGGTCGGACTGTCTGCCGCGTGCGCCGCAGTGGGCCGAGCTGTCTCTTTCGGAGCTGGCGGCTGACTCGAGTCGCGACCTGCCGCCGCTGTCGCCGGGCTTTGCGAGCCTGCAGACGAGTCGGCCGAGGATCCGGGCTCCGTCCGAGGGCTCGACTCCCTCTTCGCAGGAGAATCGGGCTTGCGCGGGGCGATCGCTCCCTTCTTCGTCGTTCCCTTGCTGTCGGTCGATCGGGTGGTCGGCGAGGATTTCTTGACGCTCATCTGGTCGGTTCCCTTCCAATACAAAGGGTTACTGGCACCTGGGAGTCTGGGGTGTCAACTTTGTGTGCGAGCAAAAAGCACACCCCGAGGAGGCCTCTTGCATGAAATGCTACCGCAGATCCGCGTCCGAACGCGACCGACATTACGACGCGGCCTATGAGCAGCTCGAGAACCTAGTCGGGCAGCTCCAAGCCCCCGAGGCGCAGTCGTTCCCCACGAGCGCCTGCGCTGGGTGGTGCTCAGCGACGGTCAAGACGAGGTGACGAGGCAAAAACTACTGTTAAGGATCGTGATTGCCGGGGCTGTTCGCGGACCGCGAATGAAGGCGAATAGACACGAATAATTCGCGTGCATTGGCGGTAAGTGGCGTGTGCGCTTAAGCTGATTTCAAAGGCTGTGGGCCTGGGTGGAGGGGGACTATCACCACAGCCCCCACCGCGGGCTCGACGGGCTCACCCCTTGGAGCGCTGGGCCCAAAGCGCAGAGGAGGAGCGCTGATGTACCGCAAGCACTTCGCTCTCACCGACTTCGCCTTCGCCAGTGAAGCTCGGGCTCGAGGCCCTGTTCCAGGCCACTCGGGGCATGCCCCGAAAGGTCAATCGCCTGGCCCACTTCTCGCTCACCAGCGCCGCGATTGCCAAGGTCCGCTCGGTGAGCGTCGAGCATGTCCAAGCCGCTGTGCAGGAGATCGCACCATGAGCCGCACCTGCACTGGACTCGCTGGGGCTTATCGGACCCTGCCTAGCCTCGAGCTGCCGGATGACTGGTCCCCCGAGCAGGCGCTCGCCGTGCGGGAGCTGCTCAACGAGCTGACCGATCGGATCTGGGCGCGCTATGAGATACCCCTGGTGGAGCCGATCCGTGCCGATCTCCACCCCGAACACGACCCCAACTAGCGGGATCTGCTCGATCCCGACGAGACCATTCCTTTTTTAGCGCTCACCCCTATGCGTCTGCAACGGACCAAGGACTAGCGGCCGCAAACAACTCCGCAGCCGCTAACCCTTAGTCATTAACTGGCTCTTGGTGAGACAGCCCCTTCCCGCGCCCTCGCCACACCAACTCCCCTGCAGACGCCCACTGCGAACTCAGCGCGTTCCGCGGCTCTTACCGGTTACTCAACCCTCACGTCCTTCATACTTGAACGACACGTGGACCTTGGCCCGGTAGGCCACGACCTTACCGCCTTCGATCCTCACATCCAGATCGTCGATTTCCGCAATGCGCAGCTGATGTACGTGCTCCGCTGCCTTCTCCAGGGCATTCTTCGCCGCCTCCTCCCATGAGTTCGGACTGCTCCCAATGAGTTCGATAACCTTATAGACACTGTCGGGCATGTAGCACCTCCCCTCCGCATTGTTACAGGACAAACGCTGGATCCACCAACTGCTTGGTTCGCCAGCACCGTATTTCGTCGCTCAGTATACGGGATTTCTAAGAAAAAGATACCACAATCGGTCCTGTGCAGGGCCCAGGACTTTCACCGTCTCTTGATCCACGTCATGGAACTCCGCAGGCAGCCGCCGATGTCATTTCACCATGTCTCGCCCGCGGAACACGGAGATGAACCGATGCCTGCGGACCCGCTCAGCGCTGTGGCAAAGGGCGGTGGTAGACCCAGCCCAGATCTCAGGCTGCGCAATCCGGTCTCGAGATCCGCAAGACATGGCATGGGGGTGCCAGGAACGAGCTCCGTCCCATTGGCACAGGTTGGGGCAACCAGTACACTGCGGAGGGGCCCTGATGGGGAGCGGACGAGAGCGTCGCGCTATCCCGACGAGGCGACAGATCGCTTACAGCGCCCATCCCACGGGGCCGTCTAGCTTCCAAGACTGTTCGAGGTGCCGGACCAGGGCCCTCTGCACTGGCTCGGGCTGTTCGACGAACGGGGTGTGTCCGGCCCCGGAAACGCTGAGGTATTCCACCGTGCCGCTCGCGCGGGTGTATTGATCCAGCGCGTACGTGATCTGGCTCAACATGGGCTGCGGCGGAAACACCTCATCCCCCGGCCAATCGGGCCGGTAGCCCATCTTGCCCTGGTAGCCCACGTCAGGCTGGGACGTGTCGGATATGATGGGATCATCGGTACCCTGGATCCAGAGGATCGGAGGTTTGAGCGACGATCCCAAGACGTGGCTCAGCAAACCCAGATTGTACTTGGGCGAAAGTGCGTTGATCGGGCCGAAGCTTCCAGGGGCCGTGAAGGGCCAATACTCGGATGGGATCGCATCGCCCGGAAATTGTCGCGGGCCGAGATGGACCTGGAGCAGGGCACTCAGGAAGGCTTCTTCCCGCGCCGGGCGGAAAGGAGGCTTCCAGAACATCCGGTTCATGACGGCACGCGGAGAGAACATGGGATCCGGCAAGCCACGCTCCCCTTCCTGTAACAGGCTAGCGAAGCGCGGCTGAACGAGCCCGGCGCCCGAGCCTGAGCAGTCGGGATTGTTCCACTCGCCTTGGAGACCGCGTACGCCTCCGAATCCGCAAGGTGGCCCTGGGGCGATCAGGGTCACACCGATAAGGCGCTGGGGGTATGAGGCCAGGCACCCCCAGCACACGAGGCCTCCCAGCGAGTGCCCGACCAGGTAAAACCGATCCACGCCTAGGGACACTGCCAGAGCCAGCACATCGTCCACCCAGTCTTGCACTCCCCGCGTCGCGTCGACGACGGCTGATCGGTCCGTGGTCCCGTATCCGCGCAGGTCCGGCGCGACGCCTCGGCAACGAGGCGGCAGGCGAAGCAGGGTCTGTTCCCATAGGGTCGACGACGACGCGTTTCCGTGCAGGAAAAAGACCGCGTCGCCGTCTTCGGGACCCGAGGTCAAGATGTGCGTGTACAGTCGGGTCGTTTCGACATACTGACTGCGAATGCCCGTGAGATGCGTTATTGTTTGCTCAACCTGCTGAGTCATACTGGATTTCGGCTCACATCATCTCCCGAAGAGCCTTCTTGTCGATCTTCCCGGAATGCCCCATCGGCAGCTCGTCCCGGAAGACGACGGACTTCGGACACTGGTATGAAGCAAGCGTCTCCTTGCAGTAATCCATCAGCTCCTTCTCCCCGAGCCTTGCCCCAGGGTGCAGCACGACAAACGCGCACCCCGATTCACCCCAGCTTGCGTCCGGAGCTCCAATGACGGCGGCCTGGGCGACGGACGGGTGAGCATAAATCACCCTTTCGACCTGCGCCGGGTAGACGTTCTCGCCGCCGCTGATGAACATGTCCTTCTTCCTCCCTACAGCGAAGTAATACCCCTCCTCGTCCTGCCTGAAAAGATCGCCGGTGTAGACCCACCCATCCCGCAGCGTTTCGCGGGTCGCCTCGGGATTGCTCCAATACCCCGAGAAGACTTGTGGTCCCCCGATCGCCAGCTCGCCGACTTCGCCGGGCACGACCGGCACGCCACTCTCGCTCAAGATCTTGACCTGCACATGAAAATTGGGAAACCCCACGGAGCCCTCCTTTCGAAGCGCATCTTGCGCGGGCAGAGAGTAGCAGTTGGGACCGGCCTCGGTCAGCCCGTATCCCTGGCGCATCGGCACGTCCTTCTCCTGGTACGCCCGTATGACCGGAATCGGACACGGCTCTCCTCCGCAAATGGCAAAGCGCACAGTCGAGAAATCAGCTGCGTCGAAATTGGGGGCCTCCATCATCATCCGCAACATCGTCGGAATCCCGAACAGGATTGTGATCCCGCGGGGTCCCGTCAAGGCATTGCAGCGTTCCGGATCGAATTGTTGCTGCAGAACGACTGTCCCGCCCAGATACATCAAGGGAGTGAACAGGACGTGCCAGCCGCCGGTATGGTAGAGCGGGGTATTGAGAAAACTTGTGTCGCTTTGCGAGAGCTGTAGCGAGATGGTTGTGTTGACGGCGTTCCAATGGATCTGGCGCCAACTGATCATGGCGCCCTTCGGGGTCCCTGTGGTACCGGAGGTGTACACGATCATCGCGATGTCACCTTCTTCGGCCGTGACGATGTCGGGCGCTTGATCCCCGTCGTGCTCCACGACTCCGGCCACCGTCGCGGCCGGGTCTGGCGGGTGTCTTGCGCGGATCGGCATCAGCCGCTCTACGCACCCTTCGCGGTGCAACGCGCCGGCAAGCTCTGCGTAGGTCGGCTCGTACACCAGGAGGCGGGGCCTGCAGTCGATGACCATTTCTCGGATGCCGTGCTCGCGAAGCCGGTAGTTCAGCGGCACGAGAATGGCGCCGATCTTGCCACAAGCGAAAAACAGGTCGACATACTCGATGCTGTTGACTGAGAGGCAGGCCACACGCTCTTTGGGTTTGACGCCGAATTGGCGTTGGAGGTATCGCGCGAGGCGGTTGGCTCGCTTGTTCAAGACGGAATAGGTGTGGCAAAGCCCAGTGTCGTCGTCGACGATAGCCGTCCTATCGGGTGTATAGAGCTGCCGCTTGGTTAGCCAGTCGTTGAAGGACATGCTTCGAAACCCCAGACTCATTCGCCCCAACAGGAGATGCAGTCCCGCAGGCCAGGGGATCATGGATAGGCGATTCAATCGTCCCTGGTGCAATGGAGGTTGCCCTGAACCGGGCCAGGGGTCAAGGGCGAGCGCCTCGAGCCTTGCCGAGGGCGCATAGCTCGCGCCGGCCAAGCGGTCGCGGCGCTACCAGGACGGTCTGGTCGAGCTCGGAAGGAAGGGTCTGGCGGCGCGATGAGGGCGGGGAGCCGGTCGATGAGGGCCAGCGGCGTGAGCGTGAGCTCGGTGCGCCCATCGGAGCCTGGCTTAGGCGGGTGGTAGACCGGCCGATCAACGCCGGTCGGCTCCAACCGCCCCGGGGGCGGCCGGGGGTTTGGCACACTAGGGAAGGGGTGCCAAAAGATGGCTGTCCAATTCTTTTGTGATTCTTTGGTTGCGCCGTCGGACGGCGGAACCGCTGCGCGTTCCGCCCTAGAGGGAGCTCGGCGGCTGGAGATAGGGCAGGCGGTAGAGGGCGAGGCGGCCCCTGGTGAGGGGGACGGCGATCCAGCAGTCGCCGGCCTGGGTGCAGCGGAAGTCGAAGTCCCAGGGACCGTCGCTCTGTTGCAGGTCCGGCAGGCGCAGGGCGAAGAGCTGCTTGGCGGTCTCCAGGTCCCAGAGGCGGACGGTCATGTCGCTGCTCACGGTGGCGAGCTGGCGGCCGTCGGGGCCGTAGACGGCGCGGTAGACTGTCTGCTCGTGGCCCACCAGGGATTGGGGCTCGGCGGGCTCGGGGCCGATGTCGTGGAGGGTGACGACTTGGTCGCGGCCGACGGCGGCGAGCTGGCGGCCGTCCGGGCGGAGGCTGGCCCAGAGGAGCTTGTCCTTGGCCTTTGCGAACTCGCGAGGCTTTGGGGGCTGCTTGGTGAGGTCCCAGAGGCGCGCGGCAAAATCCTCCCCGGCGCTCATTAGCGTTTTTCCATTCTCGGCAAACTGAACAACTGCGACCTTTCCACTGTGCGCCTCGAACAGCTCGCCCTCGCCGCTCTCCACGTCGAACAGCCCCACCCGGCCGTCGTAGCCCGCGGTGGCCAGGGTGCGGCCGTCCGGGGAGAAGGCGACGGCGTGCACGCTGTCCTTGTGGCCCTCCAGGGTGTGGAGCAGGGTCAGGGCGAGGTCGCTCTCGTTTCGTTCGATCCGCCAGAGCTTGGCGGTGTTGTCCAGGCTTGCGGTCGCGAGCAGGGTCGCATCCGCGTTGAAGGCTTGGCGAATGATGTGCTGTCCGTGGGCGTTGCCGACCTCGGTCCGTAGGATGGGTCGAGCGGAGCGAAACCCATCTTCCGGAGCGTCTTTATTTTTCTGTTCGGTTTGAGACGATGGGTTTCGTTCCTCTACCCATCCTACGGCGTTGTTGCCGGGCAGGGCGTAGGCGCGCAGGCTGCCGTCGGCGAAACCCACGGTGACGAAGCTCCCTTTCGGGGCGACCGCGGCGGAGATGGGCTCCCCCGGAAGGTCCCACACCCACTGCCCCGGCGTGTGCAGGGACCAGCGGCGGAGCGTCTGGTCGTTGGCGGCGGTGTAGAGAGTATCGCCGTGGCGGGTGACGGTCCAGAGGCCGGCGGTGTGGCCCTGGTAGACGCGCAGGGTGACGCCGGTGGCGACGTCCCACAGGCGCATCGTCTTGTCGCGGCTGGCGGAGAGCAGCTGGCGGCCCTCGGCGTCGAAGGCGACGCCGAAAACCATGTTCTCGTGGCCGGCGAGCAGGCGTAGAGGTCGGCCGGTCTCGGCATTCCAGAGGACGATGCGTTTGTCTGCGGAAGAGGTCGCAAGCAGCTTGCCGTCCGGGCTGAAGGCAACGGCTTGGAGGGCATCTTTGTGCCACCGGAGCGTGTGCAGGGTCTCACCGGTCTCGACGTCCCAGATGCGGGCAGTCTCGTCGAAGGAGGCGCTGGCAAGGCGTTTACCGTCCGGCGAGAAGTCCAGGCCGTTCGGGGCGGCGATGGCCTCGGCGTGGCCCTCCAGCGTGCGCAGCCGCTCGCCGGTCTCGGTGGACCAGAGGGCGATGTCACCACGAACGTCACCGCTGGCGAGAAGCTGGTGGGCTGCATCGATTGCCAGCGCCATTGTGTCGGCTGGCGCCTTCCAAACGGAAAGCCTTTTTCCAGTTGATACGTCCCAGCGCATGATCTCCGCGTCTTCCCCCGCGCTGAACAACGACTTACCGTCGGGAGCGACCACCACGGACTGAACAGCACCGGTCTGACCAGCCTTCGGATCATGCCCCTCCAACCGCCTGACCAGCTCCCCGCTCTGCGCATCGAGCAGCACCAGGGTCGCGCGCTCCCCGGCGGCGGCGAGCCAGCGCCCGTCCGGGCTCACGGCCACCCCGCCCGCGAGGGCCGCGCCGGCGCCCTCGTAGACCTTGTCCGCGCTGCCGCCCAGGATGTCGACATAGCCCGCCAGCAGGTTGCGGGTGTGGCGGCGCTCTTTGGGTATGGCCTGGTCCAGCTCGACGGTCTCCCGCAGCACCTCCCGCGCCTCGGCATAGTCCTCCCCCCGGGCCAGCAGGGCGGCGTGGGTGAGGCCGGCGTCGAACAGGCTGCGGGTGCGTTGTTGCTCCTTCTTCTGCGCGGTGGCCTCCGCCTCGACCGCGTGACCACGCTCGTACCAGGCCCAGCCCGCCAGGGCAAGGGTTACGGCCAGGGCTAGTAGGGAGGCGAGCGCGATTTTGCGCGCGCGCCGGAGTTCCCGCTGCCGCCGCTGCTCCTCGGCCTGGCGCTGGGCGTCGCGGGCGTCCCGGCTCGCGTCCAGGAAGCCCATGGCCAGCCCGAAGTCGCCGCCACTGGCGAATCAGGGCCTCGTGGGTGATGTCCAGGACGCTGTCCGGGGTCAGCTCGGTGCCGGCCGGGGGCATCAGGAAGCTGCGACCGGGCGCGCGAAAGACCTCCACCACCTCGGCGACCTCGGCAGGCTCGGCCCCGGCCAGGCCGGCGATCTCGCCGAGGGTCACGGGCCGGCGGGTGTTGCGCTCGGCGCTGTCTTGCACGCCAACGGCGCGCTCTGTCAGGCCGCGGAACAGGACCTCGGCAATGCGCCGCTGCTCCTCGTCGAGCTTGGCGAAGGCCGTTTCCAGATGCCGGTCGAGGGCCTCGCGCAGGCCCCCCAGCGATTCCAGTCCCGGCAGGGTGAGGATTCTGTCCGCCCCCGTCTCGTCCCAGAGCCGCATCAGGAGGTGCTGCAGCAGGGGCAGATGATCCTGCTCGTCCGCGGCCTCCGCCAGCAAGCGCTTTACCAGCTCGGGCGTGACCTCGCCGTCGAATCCCGGCAAGCGGGCGGGGAGCTGGATGGCGTCGGCGAGCTGCTCGGGGGTCAGGCGCGGGGTCAGGAACAGGCCGGCGTTGATGGCCTCGGGCAGGTCCGGGTAGCGGGAGCAGTCGCCCAGGTACTCGGAGCGTAGGGTGATGACGACGTAGGCATCCGGATGGGCGGCGGCCCCCAGCAGCAGGGCGACGAAGGCGGCCGCATCGTCCTGGTTGTCACGCTGGTAGCGGAACAGCTCCTCGAACTGGTCGACCAGGATCAGGAGCCGGGTGCCCGCGGGCAGAGGCTGGACGCCCAGGCGCCAGTTGAGCGCGCGGCTGCCGCGGCGCAGGTCCTGCTCCAGGTCCGGGATGGGCGCCGGGATGGCCTTGTGCGGGTTGGTTCTCTTGGGGGGCGGGGGGTCCTTGGCGCGATCGGGCGGCTCGTCGCCCTGCACGGCCCCGCTCCCGGACGTCGTCCCGGACGTCCCGCCGGGCTCCCGGGCGGCCTTGCCCCACTCGGTGTCCTCGATCAGAGACGCCGCCAGCCGCCGGAAGGGCTGATCCCCGGGGCGCAGCTCGGCCACCGTCCAGCGGGCACCGGCGGTGCCCATGAAGCCGCTGTCCAGGGCCGGAAGCAGGCCGGCACGGACCAGGGAGGACTTGCCGGAGCCGGAGGTGCCGAGCACGGCCAGGAAGTGGGTCTCGTCCAGCTTGTCGAGGAGCTGATCCACCTGATCCTCGCGGCCGAAAAAGAGGTCATCCTCGTCCCGCCGAAACGGGCGCAGGCCCGGATAGGGGCTGCGCGATCCCGGGCTGTCCGGCCAAGCGCTCATCCGGCGAGCTCCGCGACGAATGCACGCAGGCAGTCCTCCGCGCAGTCCGCATCGACCGGGAAGACCTGCATGCCGGGTGGGCGGAAGGTCAGGGGCCTGGAGGTGAGTGGCACAGTGCCAGGCGCGGGGGCCTCATTCCTTTCGGGAGCTTGGCGGTGTGACGCTGGTACTCCTTGAGCTGCTGATGGACCTGGGTGCGCGGGCCGGTGCAGTAGAGCATCAGGACGGCGGTACACAGCCCCAGGTTGTCGCGAAGGTCCTTGGTGATCTCGGAGGGCTTCAGGTCTGACTTGTCCTTCTGCGCCACCAGGGGGACCACGGAGCCGACCTGGTGGTCCGCCCACAGCCTCTCGGCGACCTGCAGGACCTGGTCCGCGTCGGCGTCTCCCCCGTTGATCATGATCAGATGATCGCCTGCGATGAGCGGGGCCTGATTCTGCCCGGCTGTCGCCCCGGATGGCCGCTCGTCCCCGACGAGGCCGCGCAGCAGGGCGGCCATCTCGCGGGCCATCCTCTGCTGCATCCGCCCATACTCCCGGTCGGTGGGCTCGATGTCCGGGAACCAGCGGGTTTGGATCCGGCGCTCCTCGTCCCGGTACCAGAATTCGTACTTCAGCCGCGCGTCGATGGCCGCGGCCAGCGGGCGGGCCTCGTCCGGGACCTCCTCGGGGTCCACCGGCTCCATCCAGACCGGGAAGATGCGGTCGGTGTCCGCTCCGTGCAGGCCGAGGAAGGTCTCCAGCTCCTGGCGGCACCAGGGTGAGGCGAAGTAGGACGGGGAGATGACGGGCACGAGCAGGCGGGAGGCGGACAGCTCGGCGCGGATTGCCTCGCTCAGGGGCTGGTTGCCGCGCATCCGCTCGTAGTCGATCCAGATACGGTCTCCCTCGGTCCGGCGCCGCATCTCCCGGCTCAGGTGCTTGCGCAGGCGGTCTACGAAGATGCTGACCCAGCCCAGGTCCTTGTGGATCGGGATCTCGTTGTCGACCCAGGCATAGCTGATGAAGGCGTGGTGCTTCAACTCGTCGGTCATGGCGTCCGTTTCCCCTGCTCCGGCGCAATGGTACACCAGGCTCGGCGGCACTGGTCAGTGCTCCCGCCTGCGAGCCGACGGTGCGCTCGAACCGGATCCAAGCAGCGATTGCCAGTGGTTTCAAGCTGGACTCCTATTCAGCCAGCAACATGGGCCTCCCCGGCCGCTCACCCGGCGGGTGAGACCTGCGGTGGACTCCGAGCGAGCTAGCTTGCTGATTTAGGGAAGCCAATCGCTAACAGCTAATGGCTAACCGCTTTTTCTAGGATCAGGTCAGTTCCGGGGGGCTCTCCGGCGAGTGCGGCCAAGGGCCGCTTCAGCGAGTCGGATCTCGCTGAGATATAGAGGAGTCGTAAGGAAGGGGGAGGGGCGTCAGCTTGGGAGCAGCAGCCGATAGGTGCGAATACCCCGCGCCGAGCCGTGACCACCTCGTGCGCAGGCCCGCTCGAGACGTTGGGCTCGGCCGATGCAGTGGCAGAAGGTGGTCTCAGATTCCGTCGCCAGCTGGTGCGACTGCGGCCGGCTTGGTACTGGGCAGAGCCCGGGACTCCATCCATAAGCCGGCTGCTCGTTGCTTTCTATCAAATCAGCGCTTCCTCATGCGGAAAGCGTGCGTTGTTTTCGGTTTTCCGCCGGCGGTGTTGCGCGTCGAGCGGCCGCTGCAAGCAAGCGACGACCGCCTGCAGGTGCAGCCCGCCGACGCCTGAATCCATTCGCTCACTGTCGTATCCTTTGCCGCATGTCCCTGCCGCGAAGGAGACGTTCCATGCCTCGGATACGCCTGCAAGCCGTGTTGACCGCCACTCTGCTGCTGGCGTGCGGCGGCGCATGGTCCGGTACCGCGCCGCTCGCGTTGGTGGGCCAGAAGCTCGTTCTCGGCCGCGCGAGCGTCGAGGCGCAAGCGCCCGAGGGCTACCATCTGGAGCTGCTCACCGCCGCCCTCGACAAGCCGCGGCTGATGAGCTTCCTGCCCAACGGCGACCTGCTGATGGGCTCGCGCAGCGGCAACGTCTACCGTCTAGCTCCGCCCTACGACCGTCCCACCGTGCTGTTGCACCTGCAGGGCTATCCCCACAGCGTGGCCTGGCGTGACGGTACCCTGCTCATCGCCCGCACCGACGGTGTCCACCAGGCACCCTATATGCCGGGCACGGCCACCGTCGACCCGAACAAGGTGACCCTGCTTGCGGCCCTGCCCGTCGGCGGCCACAGCAGCCGCAGCGTGGCAGTGGGACCCGACGGCCGCATCTACGTCAGCCTCGGCATTTCCGGCAATTGCAGCGACCAGTACCTCGGTCCCGGCTACCCCTTCGAGCAGCGGCGCGGCGGCGTGTTGGTACTGGACGAACAGGCCCACCCGCCTCGCTGGCGACCCTACGCCTCCGGCCTGCGCAATCCGGTCGGCTTCGACTGGCAGCCCGACACCGGCGTCATCTACGCCAGCAACAACGGCCCCGACCACTGGGGCTACGACGAGCCGCGGGAATACTTCAGCCGGCTGACGCCCGGCTCGTTTCAGGGCATGCCCTGGTTCCAGTATGTGGGTGGCAAGCTGCGCCGCGACGACTGCGTCTCCAGCCGGCCGCCGCGCCCCGCCAGCGAGGTCAACCTGCCGGTGGCCACCTTCCCCGCCCGCAACGCCCCCCTGGGGGTTGCCTTCGTCCCCAAAGGCGCCCTGGAGCCGGCGCTGGAGGGTGACGCCGTGGTGGCCCTGCACGGCTCCTGGGGCACCCAGCCGGCGGGCACCGCCTTCGGCCTCCCCTCCACCCGCCGCCCACCGGCCCTGGTGGCGGTCCGTTTCGATCACGACGAGGCGGTGCGGGTCGACGACCTGGTGACCGGATTCCAGCTCCCGAGCGGTGCCCGCTGGGCCCGTCCGGCGGGTGTCTCTGTCGGCCCTGACGGCGCTCTCTATTTCACCAGTGACGCCGGCACCACGGGGCTGTTTCGCCTGCGACGACTGAAAGAGTGAAAAGCGAGAAGACTGGAAACGGGGTCGCCGCCGTTTTGAGATCGCCAACTACTTCAGATGATGCCTGTACGATTGTTTGTTGCGGTTTCGTTGCGCCCCGTCGAGCTGCCGCTTCTAGGTTGAATCCACAAGGAGTTTTCTTCCCTCGGAAATACAGCCTGGTACTCCGCTCGGTCAGAAAATCCCTTGTGAGCCCATCTACGCTTCGCAGTCCTGCTTCGCTTGGGCACCAGCCTTGGGCTTCCTGCCCAAAGCGTTCGCTGTTTGCACAGCCCACCCCGCGCGATCGTCCCGCCCCCCGGTGAGAAATGCGGGCTAGTGTGGGAGCCGCCATTCCCAGAACCGAAGCGCCTTGACGGCGCCCCTGTACGCCAGGGCGCCCACATAGGCCGGTGCGGGTTGGAGATCGTTCACGAGCCAGCTCGTGGTCGGACCGCCGGTCTCCCGAACTCGCCACGTGCCTTCTGCTGGCTCCTCGACGCACTCGAATAGATCGAGCCCCTTCGAGAGGCCCGCCCCGACGGCCTTGATGTAGGCCTCCTTGCGGGTCCAGATCTGGAAGAATCGCTGGGCGTGTGCGGCGTCCGTCGGGTGGCCGAGCAGCCGGCGTTCGCCGAGCGTGAAGCAGCGAGCTGCGAGGCCCGCCCTATCGACATCGTCCCGAATCCTCTCGAGGTCGATCCCGACCTCGCCGTTCCCGCCGACGGCCAGCAGCGCGTACCGCCCGGAGTGGCTCAGGTTGAACGAGAGGCACTGCATCCCGGCGAGGTGAGGCTTGCCCCGTGCCCCGTAACCGAACGTGACCGCTCGACTGGGCTGGTGGAGATAGCGCCCGAGGATGTCCCGTAGCGCACCCCGCCCGATGGTGTAGTCGTCGCCCCCGCGAACCAAGCGATCGGCACGGGCCCGCTCTTCCGCCGAAAGGGTCTCCCGGAGTCGCCCGATCGGCACGGCCCCCAACGTGTCGAAGGAGATCCGCCAGACATGGACCTGGTCGTGTGCGGCCCGGAGAGAGGCAGGCGGAGCCGGCCAGGGTGAGATCGGCGACAAAGGCCCGGCGGACATGCCGCTGGGCCGGTCAGGCACCACGGGCGTTCTGCCTGATTCCCGCCGGATGCCCGGACGTGGCGCGCCGGCTCATGGCCCCGAGGGCGAAGGGGTCTTGTTCCGTGCCTGCGCCGATCTGGGGTCTCCACTTAACCGGGAGTATGCTCAGGGGGTGGAACATCCTCATCACCGCGCTAGGTTAGCACGGGCAGTGGGTCCGGAAGGTGGCGCTGGTCTTGTTCCGGGACTGTCGAGAAGTGGGGGTATCCGTCGAAACTCCCCCCTTGAGGCTCTCCTAGCTAGAGTCCGCCGCACTTGAGGTGGAGACAGGCTTCGTCAGGGAGGGGGGCTAGGTGGGCGTCTCTGCGGGTTCCGCGCGGTTTCTATCGGGAGCCTGCTTTCTCGGCCAGGATCCGTAGGGGGGCGGCGAGGGAAACGCGCTCTTTGTCGAACAAGGTCACCCCAACCAATGTCGCCACCTCGAAGACCAGTCCGATTGCAAGGCCAGCGCCTCTCGCGTGTACCGGGAATATGTTCTCTCCTTCTTTGCCAGCTCTTCAATTCGGGAATGATCATTAAGAACATGCACAAGGCTACGATCTGACCATTTTTGCAGACTCTTGCTCGCGGAAGTCAAGAAAACGCTCTGAAGCATTGGCAGCGAGGTAATTCGGCGAGGCAGACCCCCGGCTCCAGGAGAGCCGCACGGTTCAGCCGGAGTCCCAGGAATCTGCGGCAACGGAATGAGTCTCGAGCGTCTGCAATGGCGACACACGTTTGTTTTTGTTTCCACAGTTTCTATATCATTGATCGAAAGAAGATGCGGGGCCTTGGGGGAGGCCCCCCCGGGCGTTGGTATCGCATGAGCTTTGATCCTCTGCCCCCCTTGCGAGCGTTTCCGGAGACGGCATATGGCCTACGTCAAGGTGTACTACAAGGGACTGTTGAAAGACGAACTGGAGCTCGCGAAGACCGTCACCACCATCGGGCGCGGCACGGACAACGATGTGCGCATCGACAACCCCGCCGTCTCCAGCCATCACGCCCGGATCATCCTCGAGGGCGACTCGATCGTCATCGAGGACACCGACAGCAAGAACGGCGTCTTCGTCAACGGAGAGCGGGTCAAGCGCCAGGTCGTGCAGTACGGCGACGAGATCACCATCTTCAAGCACACGCTCAAGCTGGCGGCGGTCAACCCGCGGGCCACGACCGCCACGGGCAGGATCGACGGTGCCCGCCAGGTGGACCAAGGCGCCACCGTCGCGATGGACCTCTCTCAGCTGAGCCAGCTTCTTAAGGAACGCCGGGGCGAGGCCTATCTGCTCGTGCTGAGCGCCGGCGAGCAGCGGGCGCGCCACCCCTTGTCCCGGATCAGCTTCAAGATCGGCAGGGCCGAGGATAGCGACCTGCGCGTGGGAGGCTGGTTCGCCCCGCGCGTGGCCGCGCGGGTGCTGCGTAAGGAGGACGGGTACTATCTCCTGCCCGCCAGCCGCGGCCGGGTGCGAGTCAACGGGGTGCGCACCACCGGCGCCTACCGGCTGCACGACGGCGACAAGCTCGGCGTGCGCGGCCTGACCATCCATTTCTATCACCGGCAGTCGACGGATTGACGCCGACGTACGATGCAGATCCCCGGCTACACCATAGAGCGCCTTATCGCCGAAGGGGGGATGGCCTCTGTCTATCTGGCGGTGCAGCAATCCCTGCGGCGCCACGTGGCGCTGAAGGTGCTGCGCAAGTTCGACAACGCCGAGCAGGCCAAGCGCTTCATGGACGAGGGGCGCATCATCGCGGCGATCAATCACCGCAGCGTCATCACCATCCACGATATCGGGGTGGTGGAGGACCGCCCCTATCTCTCCATGGAGTATCTGGAGGGGGGCAGCCTGGAGCAGCGCATCCGCGAGGGGATGAGCGTCGAAGAGGCGCTCGACCTGCTGGGGAAGATCGCCGACTGCTTGGCTGCAGTGCACAGCCGGGGCGTGATCCACCGCGATATCAAGCCGGAGAACATCCTGTTCCACGAGGACGGCACGCCGATCCTGACGGATTTCGGCATCGCCAAGCAGCTGGTCTACGACACCAAGCTGACCCTGGACGGCACGGCGCTGGGAAGCCCCTTCTACCTGAGTCCGGAGCAAGCCAAGACCAGGGACGTGGACGGACGCACGGACATCTATGGGCTCGGCATCATCTTCTACGAGATGCTGATGGGCAGGAGGCCGTACGAGGCGGACTCCTACATCCAGACCATCCTCGCGCACATCACCGAGCCGATCCCCACTCTGCCACGGGAGCTGCGCCAGTATCAGAGCCTGCTCGACTCGATGATTGCCAAGGACCCCGGGGATCGCTTCTCCTCTGCCGAGGAGTTGGCAGAACACGTGCGCGAGCTGCGCCGATCCGGACTCGGTGCCCGGGCCAAGCGCAAGATCTCGGAGTACGTCGAGGGCTGGGGTCTCATCTCCTTCGCTGCGGACGAATCCAAGCCGAGCCGAACGTCGACCCGCTTGCCCAACCAGCGCCGGGCGAGCGTGCTGAAGGACGCCGACGCGGAGGGCCTGCTGCCAAGCGTTTCGCAGACCTCGGCCAGCAATCCTCCAGCTCGCTGGCTGGTGGGCGCTGCGATCGGGGTGATCGTGCTGCTGGCGGTCGGGGTCGCCGCCCTGGCGCTGCGCTCTCCTGCAGACTCATCGGCCGCCGTGACCGTGAGCGTCGCGACCCCGGAACGAGGAACCGATGCCCGGGCTCCCACGGGCCAGGCTGCCGAAGTGCCTGGCGCGGGTGTGCCGCAGCTTCCGCCGCCCGAATTGGCATCGGACGCGAGTGTCGCACCGACTCGGGCACAGGCCGGACTGCCCGCCCCGGGCTCGACCACTGCCGCAACCGAGGCCCTTCTCGGAGTCACGGATGTCCCGCCGCCCGCCGACGCTCAGACGGCGCAGACCGGTCCCGAGGGTGCCCAGAGCACCGGCGAGCCGGCGACTCCGGCCCCCCCGGCCCCCCCGGCCGAGGTCACTCCGGAGGCCAGGATCGACGCGCTGCTGGTCAGCGCCCGTGATGCACTCGCGAGATTCCGGCTGACCACTCCGTCCCAAGACAGTGCCCTGCGCTATTACGAGGAGGTGCTCAAGCTGGATCCCATGCAGCCGGAGGCGCTCTCGGGCGCGGACCGGATCGCCGAGCGCTACGCCGTACTCGTGGACGATGCGATCGACAAAGCCGATTACAAGAAGGCGGACCTGTTGCTGCAGCGCGGTCTCGGCTTGCAGCCGGACAACCAACGGCTGGCGGAAGCCGAGCGCAGGTTGGCGGCGGCCGAGCGCAGGCGGGTGGAGGCCGAGCGCAGGCGGGTGGAGGCGGAACAGGCCCGCGTCTCGGCGGAAGACGAAACCGAGGCGCACCAGAAGCCGCGCCGAGGATTCCTGGAAACCCTGAAATCAATCTTCCGTCGCCCGGCGTCGGAGCCCAGCCGATAGCGGAGCGAGCCGAAAGCGAGATGTCCTGGCGATTTGGGAAAGCGTCCGACCTGGGCGGTCGGAGGGAGCAGCAGGACCGGGTCGACATTCTGAGCGCCTCCGACGGCAGCGCTCACCTGCTGGTGTTGGCCGACGGAATGGGGGGGCACATGGACGGCGCGCTCGCCGCGCAGTCCACCGTGGATACCGCCCAGCGGTTGTTCGACGGGCGCGTCGAGGATCCCGACCGGTTTCTGGCGCAGCTATGCCTTGAATGCCACGCTGCTTTGGGAGATATCGGCGGGTCGGGCGCTCGCTCGGCGGGGAGCACCTGCGTGCTGCTCTACCTGAACGGTGACGAGGCCCACTGGGCCCACGTCGGCGACAGCCGCCTCTACCTTTTCCGCGGCGGAGACCTCATCGACCGCACCTTCGACCACTCTTTGCGCCGCCTGATGATCGAGCGAGGCCGGATTCAGGAGAGCGACCGCGAGGCCGCCGAGCTGCAGAACCAGCTCTACATGCGGCTCGGGGGCGAGCAGCCGCCCAAGCCGGATTTCGGGTCTATCGGCGCCAAGCCCGGAGACCTGTTCATGCTGTGCAGCGACGGGCTCTGGGGACATGTCGAACCCGAGGAGGCGCTGGCGGGGCTCGCCGGGCGCTCGCCCCAACAGAATGCCCGGCATCTGGCAGCACTCGCCCGGGAGCGAGGCGGCGCTGGCGCCGATAACATCAGCGTGGCGTTCGCCTACTGGCCCGCCAGGGGGCCAAAGCGCGGGCTGCTGGGCAGGTTTTTCGGCGGGCGCAGAGGCTGACGGCGCGCCACCAAAACAAATAATTAGGACAGGCATGATCGGAACAATTGACTGGTAGCCAACACTTCGTTGGTCAAGCGGAGGCGATTATCGGACGGCGGATCGAGAACGGAAAGCAATGTAGACCGCGAAAAGAGGACTGTGAGGAGCAAGAAAGATAAATCTGTCCCCTGACGTTTCGCGCTGACTGCCCGTGAGAATGAGCGGGAGCGCCAGCGCTGGAGATTACCGCGATGAATCGGAATTGGCGCTATGGTTGAAAGTGGTGCTGAGTATCGTGAGCCTGCTTGTTGTGCTCTCGGCGGCCTCGTAACGGGGGATTGACGATGGTTTCGTGCAGCGCAGGTGGTTGCAGACCGGTGCGAGGCGCTGTTTCGGGGCCGCCGGTCACCTTGCCGCCTTCGGCGGCTGGAAGCAAATTCCTATCCCCCGCTCGAGGCGCGGAGCGCCGTAGCGGCACGTTGCTGTGGTCGGGCCGTTGCCCGCACGGGATCTCAACATCGGGAGGCTATCATCCATGTCCGAGTATCGGCTCGTCACGACGGCGGGGTGACGGATTGAGGAGGGATTCCCGTCCCCCTCAGTGACCGGGGGCGATGCCGGTGCGGCCCCAGCTCTTGACCGCCTACGACGGCTGGATCTCTTGCCAACGGCTTGAAACCTATAGGATGGCTTGCTTGTCACGCAGAGGAACGTCAGATGCGGTGGGTACGTCGATCTGGCAGGAGACGATTCCTCGCACCGCCGGACATTGGGCGGCGGGCTTTCAACCTAGAAACCGCAGTTGGACGGCCGCCAGGGTGCGTGCGGGGTGGTGCCTGGCAAGGTGAGAGCGGACCTGTCGATCCAGTGAATCGACGCAACCGCTCGAACACGAGGCGGACTAAATCGCCGGGAGCGATTTGAACAGCGATAGCTGGCGCGCAGGGCGAAGGGCAGGATGCCCGGAGTAATAGTGGACCTATTGCACCGAGCTGTAACGCCGCCAGACGCCGCGCGGCGCGTGCCCTGGTGGTCGTAGCGGCCCTCACCAGCCGGGTAAGCCTCCAATTTCTCCGAATCCGGGTGAATACCAATTACTTGCCATCCACACGAAGCGATCAGCGCTTTTATTGCAGGGCAGTTCGGAATCTCGCATGTGTTTTTCAAATCGCCAGGCTCAGGAACCAAGCTATATGTTGACAGCGCCATTTGCCCTGAATGCCAGTCAACCAAGATCGTTTTCGATATTGAGCTGGCATCGGATTTCTTTCGCGAGGTTTCGAAAGCTTTAGACTACCCAGAAGAGTAAGTGGAAGAGGAGGAAAAGGATGCCGAACCACGGCTTTGAGAGGGACGCGCAAAAGGCCGCAAGCCCCTCAAGCTGACCGTTATCGCGCCGGGCGAAGTCCGGTGCATCTTGCAGGGTGAAAGTCCCAGCCGGGTAAGGGATAGCCTCCCGCCCGTATCGAGTGTCGATCTCACTGCGGAGCAGGTAGCTGCGAGCAAGATGTGAGGTAAGCGTACACAGAGACAAATCCGCTGGGAGCAGGGTGGAAACCATGGATGGTCTTCAT
>Ga0210110_1000148_pt1 | contig 24423 bp, 21 predicted proteins | sample China_Galinas_PW_2_FD_184865 | JGI IMG/M metagenome (GOLD analysis project Ga0210110, IMG submission 184865) | Wetland microbial communities from San Francisco Bay, California, USA, that impact long-term carbon sequestration - China_Galinas_PWB_D1... | ecosystem: Environmental > Aquatic > Marine... | reverse complement strand
TTCCGCGCCGTCTGCTCGTGGGACATCACCACGCAGGGCGCCGGCTCCGGGGACCCCGACTACGGCGTGCCCGACGGAGCCATCACCGCCGCCGACCTCAACTACTTCGTCAACGCGTATGTCGCCGGCGACCTCGCCATCGCCGACATCACCACGCAGGGCGCCGGTTCCGGCGACCCCAACTACGGCGTGCCGGACGGGCAGGTCACCGCCGCCGACCTCCAGTTCTACGTCAACCTCTGGGTCCAGCCCTGCCCGTAGGGCGCCGCCAAACAACTTGAGTCCATCGCAAGAGGGCACCCCGTGCCCTCTTTTCATTGCGCCACGTCGCCCGCGACCACCTTCTTGCGCCGCAGGTTGAGCATCTCGACGAACAGGCTGAACGCCATGGCGCTGTAGATGTATGCGCGTTCGATGTGATGCCCGAGCCCGTCGGCCACCAGCACCACGCCGATCATCAGCATGAACGCCAGCGCCAGCATCTTCGTCGTGGGATGCTTGTGGATGAACCGCGCGATCGGGCCGACGAACCACAGCATCACCAGCACCGAGATCACGATCGCCGCGGCCATCACCCAGAACCCGTGGGGGTTGGACTCATCGGCCTTGACCATCCCGACGGCGGTGATGACCGAGTCGAGGCTGAAGACCATGTCCATGACGACGACCTGGGCGATCACTCCGGTGAACGTTGCGCGGACACGAGTGTGGGTTTCCTCTTCCTTGTCGGTCTCGAGGTCCTTGTGGATCTCTCGGGTGGCCTTGTAGACCAGGAACGCCCCGCCCAGCAGCAGCACGAGGCTCTTTCCGGTGAACTCGTGCCCGAGCAGGTCGAGCCACGGGCGGGTCAGCCCCATGACCCAGCTGATCCCGGCGAGCAGGACGAGGCGCATGATCATCGCCCCGATGAGCCCGAGCCGTCGGGCGAGGGGCTGGCGGTGCTCCGGCAGCTTGCCGCTGAGGATCGCCAGCAGGACGAGGTTGTCGATCCCGAGGACGATCTCGAGGGCGGTCAGGGCGGCCAGCGCCGCGCCGTTCTCCCAGGTGAAGAGCGTCTCGATCATGGTCTGACCCGAACCGGTGGGGGGCGGCGAGTGTACCGTTTGCCGCCCCGGGTCAGGGCGACCGCCCGTCCCGGCCGATAGACCGCACGATGCCCTGGGATATCTGGTACACGCTCGGTGTTGTCGTCCTGCTGATGCTCGCCCTGGTCTCGGGCAAGATCGGCATCGACACCGCCATGCTCGGCGCCCTCACGCTGCTGCTGCTGGCGGGCATCCTCGAGCCGACCGAGGCGATCGCCGGCTTCGCCGATCCCTCGGTGCTCATGATCGCCGGGCTGTTCATCGTCGCCTCGGGGCTGACCAGCACCGGCGCGACAGCGATGATCGCCAACACTGTGCTCGGGCGTCCGAAGTCGCTGCCCAAGGCCCTCGTGCGCCTCATGGCACCGGTGAGCGGCATGAGCGCGTTCATGAACAACACGCCAATCGTGGCGATGTACCTTCCGATCGTGCACAACTACGCCAGGCGGATCGGCGTCAGCCCTTCCAAGCTGTTCATGCCGTTGAGCTTCGCGGCGATCCTCGGCGGCGCGTGCACGCTCATCGGCACCTCCACGAACGTCGCGGTCAACGAACTCTACCTCGAGTACTTCGCCGAGCATCAGTCCGAATTGCACGAGAACTTCGGGCTCTCGCTCCCGAGCGGCACGCGCCAGTTCTGGGGCATCACGGTGGTCGGGCTGCCGTCGGCGGTGATCGGGCTGGCATTCATCGCGCTGGCCTCAGAGAAGCTGCTCCCGGCGCGCATGTCCCCCGATGACGTCGGCGCCGACGACCGCCAGTACACGACGCGTGTGCGAGTCGATCCGAACGGACCGATCGTCGGTCGGACGATCGAGCAGGCCGGGCTGCGCCGTCTGCCCGGGCTGTTCCTCTACGCGATCGAGCGCGAGGGCACCGAGATGCCGGCGGTCGCGCCCGAAACGGTGCTCGAGGCGCGTGACGAACTCGTCTTCACCGGCGTAGTCGAGTCGGTGGTGGATCTGCTCAAAACCAAGGGGCTTGCGCCGGCCGAAGACCAGGCGCAGAAGATCAACGCCCCGCGCGGCGAGCGCACGGTCGTCGAGGCGGTGATCAGCCACGCCTCGCCGCTCGTCGGGCGGTCCGTCCGCGACGCCGCCTTCCGTACCCGCTTCAACGCCGCGATCATCGCCGTGCACCGCGGGGGGCAACGCGTCGAGGGGCGCATCGGCGACATCGTCTTCCAGGCCGGCGACACCCTCATGCTCTCCACCCACGTCGGCTTTACCAACGCATTCCGCAATTCGCGCCAGTTCTACCTCGTCTCCGATGTCCCGGGATCGGGCGCGGTCCGGCACGAGCGGGCGTGGCTCGCGATCGGGATCATGGTGCTGCTCGTTGCCCTGCTCACCTTCCCCACCGCCGGGCTCTACGCCCGCGTCGGGGAACTGCTCAACATCGACCTGCCCGCGGGCATGCCCAAGCTCACGGCGGTGTTCGTCTGCGCGATGCTCATGGTCTTCACCCGTTGCACCACGGGATCGGCCGCCCGCACCAACATCAACTGGCAGGTGCTCATCACGATCGCCGCAGCAATCGGTGTCGGCGGCGCCATGGCCAAGACAGGGGCCGCCGACGCGGTCGCCCGGGTCTTCCTCTCGATGGTCTCTTCGCTCGGCGACCACGCCGTGCTCTTCTGCTTCTTCTGGCTCACCACCATCTTCTGCCAGATCGTGACCGAGAAGGGAGCCGCCGTCCTCATGTTCCCGATCGCGATGGCCGTCTCCCACGGCGCCGGCGCCAGCCCAGAGCCCTACGTGATCACCCTGATGGCATCCGCCGCCTGCTCGTTCATGACCCCCGTCGGCTTCGTCACCAACCTCATGGTCTACGGGCCGGGCGGGTACCGCTTCACCGATTACGCCCGCCTCGGGGTACCGCTGACACTGATCGTCTCGCTCATCGCCGCGTCCCTCACACCGCTGGCCTTCCCGTTCCATCCGTGAGACCCGCCCCGCAGAGGTAGCGCGCGGATCACAAACGCCATTCGGGCAACTCGAAGCCGAGCTCACGCTCGACCCCCGCGATGTCGTCGGCGAAGAAGGTCTCGTACGCCCACGCGCGGTCCTCGGCGGAGAGTTCGGGCTTCTCGGCACCCTTCGTCCCCAGCAGCCGCTTCAGACCGAGCCGCCGGCTCACCAGGTTCGACAGCCAGATCAGGTTCGCGCGGTGCAGCGCCACCCCGATCTTCGATGCCATCCGGTAGGCCGCGCGGAACCGCGGGATCTGCACCGTGTTGACCCGCTGCTCTCCGGCCCCCTCCGGGAAGCGGTCGGCGTCGAGCCCGAGGTGTGCGGCGATCGCCCGGCGCGTCGCGTCCACGTCCCGGAACATGCGCTCGTGGATCAGGATCAACAGCTCGTCGTCGCCGAACCGTGAGCGGTACCGCCCCAAGTGCCGCCCGTAGCAGCCCCAGTCGATCGAGTTGGGGTACTCGCCGGCGAACTCGCGGAACGTGCCCCGGTAGTTGTCGACACGCATGCGAAGGGTGTAGTGCGAGAACATCCGCTCGACGGGATTCCGCAGCGTGCAGATGAGACGCCGGACGGTTTCGGAGGCGCGGAGCCGCTCGGCCGCCGCCTCGCTGTACAGATAGTGCGGCGTGACCTCCCCCACCGCGACGTACGAACCGGCGTCCGATGGAAAGAACGAGGCGTACCACGCCTCCCCGCGCCCGAACTCGTTGTCCCAATAATGGACCTCTTTGCGCTTGATCGGAACGAACGCATCGGGGTGCGACCCGAGCAGGGCGTGGAGCCAGGTCGATCCGCCGCGCGGAACTCCAATCCCCACAAAGTTCGGAAGCACGATGGTCACCTCCGATCGAGCATGCCGCTGGGCGCAGACACCAAGATCCCCCCGCGAGTTCCAGCGTATCCGGTGTGTCGCCCACCGGCGTGGCCGCCGGCACCGTTTGGTGCCCGACGGGCCCCGCACCGAATGGGCGATCCGACCCGCCCTCCGTCTGTCCCGAGTCGTCGGACCCGCGCGACACCGCTCGCCCGCCGTCGCGCCAGCGTCGGGTCCCCTGAGCGGTTCTCACCCCGAGGGCTTCAGATCGGGACGCCCGAATCCGATGCAGGCGATGGCGGCCGCGAACCCCGCCCCCCTACCCTCCGTAGGTCCGGAGTTGGGGAGATTTCGGACGCCCGTGTCCCGGGCAAGGGAGAAGCGGCCAGACGAATGGTCCGCCGGGATCTGACCCGGTTTGGAGGACGGCTGACCGTCCAGAAACGAGGTTGAAGATGAACAAGGACGGTCTGATCGTTGTCGGTGGTGGTGGTGGATTCATCGGCGGGCACCTGGTCAAGCAGCTCCTCGACGAGGGCTTCACCAACGTCCGCTCCGTGGATATCAAGCCCACCCACGAGTGGTACCAGGTCCACGAGCCCGCCGACAACGTCGTCGCCGACCTCAAGCTCAAGGACAACTGCTACCGCGTCTGCGACGGCGCGAGCCAGGTCTACCAGCTCGCCGCCGACATGGGCGGCATGGGCTTCATCGAGAACAACAAGGCGCTGTGCATGCTCAGCGTGCTCATCACCACCCACATGCTGATGGCCGCCGAAGACTGCGGCGTCGAGCGTTTCTTCTACAGCTCGTCGGCATGCGTCTACGCCGCCGACAAGCAGAAGAGCGAGGACGTCGTCCCCCTCCGCGAGGAGGACGCCTACCCGGCGATGCCCGAGGACGGGTACGGGTGGGAGAAGCTCTTCACCGAGCGCATGTGCCGGCACTTCCGCGAGGACTTCGGTGTCCAGACCCGCATGGCCCGGTTCCACAACGTCTACGGGCCGTTCGGCACCTGGGACGGCGGGCGCGAGAAGGCGCCGGCCGCCATCTGCCGCAAGGTCATCAACGCCAAGGCAACCGGCGCCAAGTCCATCGAGATCTGGGGCGACGGGCTCCAGACGCGGTCGTTCATGTACATCGACGACTGCATCAAGGGCATCCGGATGTTTACCGAGGCCGACTACACCGAGCCGCTCAATCTCGGCTCGGACGAGCTGACGACCATCAACAACCTCGTGGACATGGTCGAGGAGATCGCCGAGATCAAGCTCGAGCACACCCACAACCTCACCGCCCCCAAGGGTGTCAACGGGCGCAACAGCGACAACGATAAAATCAAGGAGGTCCACGGGTGGGCCCCGTCCATCCGCCTCCGCGACGGCATGGAGCGCACCTACAACTGGATCGTCGGCGAGTACAACGCCCAGCACGGAACCGACGTGCCCATGACCGACGCCGGCATCTCCTTCGCCAACGCCTGATGCACGACGATCGGAACGCACCGCGGCCCCGTTCGTACCGCCGAGCGGGGCCGCGTTCTTCTCTATGAGCAACCCACGCCCAAAGACGATCCTCGTCATCAGTCAGGTCTACGTGCCCGACCCCGCGAGTGTCGGGCAGCACATGCACGACGCCGCCGCCGAGCTCGCCAAGCGCGGCTATCGCGTCGTCGTCTACGCCTCCGCACGCGGGTACGACGACCCGACCAAGAAGTATCCCGCCCGCCAGACGCTCGACGGCGTCACCGTCCGTCGCCTCCCGCTCTCCAGCTTCGGCAAGAAGTCGATCAAGATCCGCCTACTCGCGCAGTTCATCTTCCTTGCGCAGGTTGTCCTCCGCGGGCTGTTCACGCGCGGGCTGAAGGGGATCATCGTCTCGACCTCGCCGCCCATGGCCGGCGCAGCCGCCGTCGCCGTCCGCGCCGTCCGCCGTGCCCCCATCACCTTCTGGGCGATGGACCTCAACCCCGACCAGATGATCGCGCTCGGCATGATCACTGAGCACTCGCTGCCCGCGCGCGTGTTCGACACGATCAACCGAATGCTACTGAAGCGCACGAGGGCTGTGGTCGCCCTCGACCGCTTCATGCTCGAACGCCTCAACCGGAAGGTTGATGTCACCGATCGTGCCGCCGTCTTCCCGCCGTGGCCGCACGAGGACTCGGTCGAGCCCGTCGACCACGCCGACAACGTCTTCCGCCACGAGCACGGGCTCGACGACAAGTTCGTGGTCATGTACTCGGGCAACCACTCGATCGCCAACCCGATCCGGACGGTCATCGAGGCCGCCTCGGGCCTGCGCGGCCGCGACGACATCGTCTTCATGTTCATCGGCGGGGGGCTGCAGAAGCAGGAGGTCGAGGCCGCCATCGCCGATGGCGCCACCAACATCCGCTCACTCCCCTACCAGCCGATCGAGTCGCTGCGTTACTCACTCTCGGCCGCCGATGTCCATGTCGTCACCGTCGGTGACGAGGTCGTCGGCATCGTCCACCCGTGCAAGATCTACGGCGCGATGGCCGTTGCCCGCCCGGTGCTCACGTTCGGCCCCGAGCGGTGCCACCTCTCCGATCTGGTCGATCGGTTCGATCTGGGCAGCCACATCCCGCACGGGGACGTGGACGGGGCGGTCGCGGCGATCGAATCCCTCGCCGCCGCCGATCCCGCCGAGCGGGCGGCGATGGGCGGGCGTGCCCGCCGGGCCATCACCGAGCAACTCGGCAAGCCCGCCTTGTGTGGGCGTTTCGGTGATGTCGTTGAAGCCGCGATCGCTGGCGTGCCGATCCCGCTCGACGAGCCGGCGGCCGCGCCATGACCCAGACGCTCACCCAACCCGAGACGGCGAAACCGCAGCCCGCCTACGCGTGGGTCGCCGACGCTCCCCACCCTCCGGTCTCGGTGGTCATCCTCACACTCAACGAGGAGATCAACATCGCCGACTGCATCGCCTCGTGCGGGTGGTGCTCCGATGTGCACGTCCTCGACTCGGGCTCCAGCGACCGCACAGCCGAGATCGCCCGCTCCCTCGGCGCCGGCGTACACGTCCACTCGTTCGAGTCGTTCGGCAAGCAGCGCAACTGGGCGATCGACAACATCCCGCTGGCCAACAACTGGGTCTTCCACCTCGACGCCGACGAACGCTTCACCCCCGAGCTCGTTCGGGAGATGGACAGCATCCTCGGTGCCTCGCCGCCCGAGGCCGGCTACCACGTGCCCAGCAAGCTGATGTTCATGGGGCGATGGCTCCGGCGTGTCGCGACCTACCCAACCTACCAGATGCGTCTGTTCCACCGAGAGCGCATGCGGTTCTCCGACCACGGGCACGGGCAGCGCGAGGACACGACCGGCTCGGTCGGGAAGATCGTTGCCCCGTACCTTCACTACAACTTCTCGAAGGGCATCGACGACTGGCTCGACAAGCACAACCGCTACGCCACGCTCGAGGCCGAGCAGTTCCTCAATAGCGACGCGGGCGAAACGGGGCTCGCCGTCGCCGTGGCGGGGCTGTTCTCCGCCGAGTCCGTCCGGCGTCGCCGGGCGCTGAAGGTCATCAGCTATCGTCTGCCGATGCGCCACCACCTCGTGTTCCTGTATCTTATCGCCCTTCGGTTGGGGTTCCTCGACGGGCGCCCGGGGCTTACCTACGCACGGATGCGTTCGATCTACGAGCAGATGATCGGCGTCAAGCTCTCGGTGCTCCGCTACCAGCGAAAGGACGGGAGGTTGTGAGCGAAGACGCACGGGACACCTCCGCACGTCACGTCTCGCTGTGGACGACGCGCGAGAAAATCGTGCGCCTCGTGTGGGCGGTGGTCCAGGCAACGTTGTTCCGCATGAGCTTCCACACATGGTACCGCTGGAGGGTGTGGCTGCTCAACCGGTTCGGTGCGAGGATCGACCGCGCCGCACGGATCCGGCGCACCGTCCGCATCGAGATCCCCTGGAACATCACGATCGGGCACAGCAGTTCCATCGGCGACCGGGTCACCCTCTACGCCCTCGGCCCGATCACGCTCGCCGACCGAGTCAGCATCAGCCAGAATGCGCACCTCTGCGCGGGGACGCACGACGCGACGGTCCCCGACCTGCCGTTGCTCCGTCCGCCGATCATCGTCGAGAACGACGTGTGGATTGCCGCCGACGTGTTCGTTGGTCCCGGAGTGACTCTCCGCGAGGGGTCACTTCTCGGCGCGCGTGCGTGCGTGTTCAAGGACACCGAGCCGTGGACCATCTACGGCGGCAACCCCGCCAAGCCACTGAAGAAGCGTGAGTTCCATCGATGACGAGCAATTCCCGGGCGATCAACGTCGCCTCGCACGAGCGTTCCGGCTCGCACCGCGCCGCCATTCTGTGGGAGTGGCGCCCACGTGTGGTGCACGCCGTTCGATGAGGCGGATCATGCACGTCCTGCATTACATCGATCAGATCAGCATCGCAGAGGGCGGCGTCGTTCGCGCCGTCATCGACCTGTGCACCACCGTCGCCCGCACGGGCTGCCGCGTCACCGTCGTCACCAAGAACGCCGCCGATGTGCCCGATACATGGATCGACAACCCGTGCATCGTCGAGATCCCCGCCCGGGTCGGGCCCGCGGGCATGTTCGACCGCGGGCAGCGGCACCACATCGCGCAGCTCGTTGCCGATGCCGACGCCGTCCACCTCCACACGCCTTGGGAGACCGCGAACCTCCAGCTCCGCTCGATCTGCCGGGCCGGGCGCAAGCCGTACGTGCTCTCGATCCACGGCATGCTCGACGACTGGTCGATGGCGCAGAAGTCGCTGAAGAAGCGAGTGGTGATGCAACTGATCACGCGCCGGCTGCTCCGCGACGCCTACGCCGTGCACTGCACCGCCGAGGCCGAGAAGACGCAGGCAGCGCGCTGGCTCCCCCGACCCAACGCCGAGGTCATCCCCCTCGTCTTCGACACCGACCCCTACCGCGATCCACCCGACCCGGCGCTGGCGCGAGGTGAGTTGCTCGGCGGGGCCGACGAGCCTGTCGTCCTCTTCCTCAGCCGCCTCCACCACAAGAAGGGGATCGAGCACCTCCTCCGCGCCGCCGCCAAGCTCGCCGATGCACGCCCGTTCATCGTCGTTGTCGCCGGCACCGGCGAGGCCGCCTACGTCAATCAGCTCAAGCGACTCGCCGAGCAACTCGGGCTCGCCAACCGGGCGCGCTTCCCGGGGCTCGTGGACGGAGAACCCAAACGTTCCCTCTACGCCACCGCCCACGTCTTCGTCCTCCCCACCAGCCAGGAGAACTTCGGGCTCGTCCTCCCCGAGGCGCTCGCCTGCGGCACGCCGGTCGTCACCACCCGCGGCGTGGACATCTGGCCCGAACTCGAATCCAGCGGAGGGGCGATCATCACCGACCAGTCACCCGACAGCCTCGCCGCCGCGATCGAGTCAATCCTCGCCGACGGCGACCGTCGCGCGTCGATGGGCTCCGCCGGACGCGCTTGGGTGCTGTCCTACCTCGACCCCAACGCCGTCACACGGCGGTATATGGACCTCTATGAGCGGGCGGCGAGGTCGCTCGGTGGCGGGACCGATGTGGCGTAAGAGGGTCCGCCCTGCATTTGCGGGGCTGCTCGCCGTTGCAGCCGCGCTCCTCCTCGTTGCCTGGGGCGTCGGACGCATCGCCTCCGACCGCACCGTCCTCACCCAGTACCTGCTCTGGATCCCGACGCTTGGCGTGCTCGTTGCCGCCACCCCCCTTCTGCTCGTCTCGTTCCTGCTTGACCGGCGAGCACAACACTGGCGGCTGGCACCGATCGCGCTTCTCCTGTTCGCCGTCGCTCACTTCTCGATCATCGACCTCCGCCTCCACCGCGCGTGGAGCCGCGAGACACCGGGCGCCACCCTCTCCGTCCTCCACTGGAATATGTCGTACCCGTTCCGGAAGCGTTGGCCGGCGCTCCGCGATGCTGTCCCCAACGACCCGTCGCCCGACGTCGTCGCTCTTACGAATCCGATCCCCGTCTCCCGCCGCTTTGCGGAGTTGACCGAGCATCTCGGACCGGAGTACGCCGCCGCGCACATCGGCCGACTCGCCGTTCTCACCCGCCTGCCCATCCTCGACTTTGGCAGCGCGTCACTGCAAGTCCCCCCGCCGTGGGACACCGATGCACTCGACGCGCCGCTTACCGAACACGACCGCGCCGCCCCGGTCGCGCGACCCGCGTCCGGGCCGCAGTGGTTCGACAGAGGGCAGATCCTCTACGTGGTGCTCGACGCGGACCGGGCGATCGGGCGGCAACTCACACTCTGGGTCATCGACCTGCCCTCCGACCGACGCCTCGCCCGCGACAGGCTCGCACGCTACGTTGCACGCCGCCTCGACCAGCTCCGCGCGGGCGACGACCCTTCGTCCATCACCCTCCCCGAGCCCGACCTCATCGTCGGCGACTTCAACATCCCGCGCGGCTCCGCCTCGCTACGGCGCATCACCCGCGGGTTCCGGCACGCCCACGACCTCGACGGCCCGGGCTACCACGCCACCTGGCCCCGCGCCTTCCCCCTCTACCACATCGACCACATGTTCCTCGCCCCGTGGCTCACCGCCACGGACTACCGGATCCTCGACCCCGGAATCTCAGCCCACCGCATGCAGACCGCCAGGATCCGTCCGATACCCACCCAGCCCCGGTAGCCCGCACATCTTGCCGGGGGTTCGCCCCGCTTGCCGAAATCGCCACTGTTCCCCAGCCCTGCTCATTGGAACAATGGGGGTGATGCTCATCCGCCGCGCCGGGCTCGTGTTCCTCGTTGCGCTGGCTCTGCACGCCCGCTTTGCTCCCTCCGCGCGCGCGCAGGACGCCTGGACCTCGAGCATCGACCACGAGATGCTCACACTGACCACCCCCGACGACACCGACATTATCAGCCCCAGCCGACGACCCATCGTCTCCGGCTTCGAGGGACGCCACAGCATCGAGCTGGTCCCTCAGCCCGACGGCGCCGACCTGCGCGTCACCCTCCACAACCCGTCCTCAGCGTCGATCCCCTGCGGGGATTTCTACATCGGGGGGATCCGCCTTAACAACCGGATTACCTACTACGACATGAGGAACGATGCCCGCCCCGTCGCCCTAGACAACCACGGCGGCCCGTTCTTCCACCGGAGCTTCGTCTACCCCAACCAGACATATTCCCCGGTCGCTGTCTTCGGGGATCGCCGCTACACGTTCGGCATCAGCCTGCTCTACCCCATCCTCGAGTACGAGCACAACGTCGAGCTGCAGCTCGAATCGCCGGGTGGCGGATTCACGCTCGGCGGCACCAACTGGGAGCAACGCCTCAGGATCCAGGGGCAGCTCGCGCCCGGCGAAACACGCACCTACGTCATCACGATCCGCGTCGTCCCCGCCGGCGAGAATTGGCTCCGAACGCTTGTCCCCTACCGCGACTACTTCAACGGGCTCTACGGGGGCGTCCGGTACACGCGCGACCCCAGGCCAGTCCTCCATTACGTCGCGGCGCAGACTGACTCGATCTCGCCCTCCAACCCCTATGGCTTCTTCCAGCCCAAGCGACGCCCGGACATCTACGGGTGGAAGCCCACGGCCGACTACCTCCGCGAGAGGGCTCGCGAGGGGTGGCAACGCGTCATGATCTGGACCCCCACCGGGCTGTTCCAGCATAACCAGCGGTTCAACTACCCCTTCCTGTTCATGACCCAGATGCGCAACGTCCCCGCCATGAACTCCAGCATGGGCGAACTCCGCGGCCTCGCCTCCGATATGCAGGTCGGATACTGGTGGGGAAACAGCCAGCTCGTCCTGGACAGTTGGAATACCGACACCGGCGAGCCCTTCGACCCCGACAACCCCGACCACGTCCGGCGCGGGTTCGCCGAGCTCGACCTCGCGGTCAGTCTGGGCGCCACCACCATCGGGCTCGACACGTTCGGCAGGACCCCCGTCTGGGACTCCTACCGCTGGCTCGAGATGATGCGCGAGCGCGCGCCGGGCGTCACATTCATCACCGAGCCCGTGCGGGCCGACATCCTCCATACGCTCGCCCCGACGCTCGTCTTCGCCTCGAAGGGGAGAGCGCAGACCCCGAAGATCCTCGCCGACTTCCTCCTTCCCGGGCACGAAACGTGGGGGCTGATCCGGTTCGGTGATATCGAAGCGGACCTCGGTCGCCCGCTGTCCCAGGCCGAGCGACACGCCGAGGTCGTACGGGTCGCGGCGCTGGGGTACGTTCCGGTTTTCGGCGACAGGAACGCGAACCCGACCGACCCCGCCTTCCAGGCCGCCGAATCGTGGCGCACCACAGTGCCCCAGGACCTCCGCATCGAGCGGGTCGGTGCAAGTGGGCCGGACGGCAGCGGACACCCCGACGGCACCCGTGCTGTCCGGTCGTCGGCCACCGGCGCCCCTGATCCCAACCGCCCCGCCCCCCGCCCGAACGTGGTCCTCGCCGGCTCACCCTCGGCTCCGGGTACCGACGACCCCACGGCGACCCGGAACGGAATCCAACGCTTTTCACTCCGGGGCTTCCAGCACCCGGAACCTGCGCCGCCAAGCCCCGCCGCCGCCAGCCAGGGGCAACTCCCCGTGCGATTCACCGGCCGCCCCAACGCTCGCCGCTCGGCACCGCTCGCCCCGTTCACCGCAGAGCAGGCAGCCGAGGCTCTCGAACGGCTCCGCGAGCATCGGTCCGCTTCAAGCGGTTGAACGCCACCACGACCACTGACGCTCGACCCCCTCGCCCAGCCCCGTCGTCGGCGTGTATCTCAGCTCGCTCCGCGACCGCGACAGGTCGGCCCAGGTGCGCTCCACATCGCCCGGCTGCATGCCGCGCCGGTCGATCGTCGGCGTATGCCCCACAACCTGTGCCACCGTGTCGATCATCTCACCCAAAGTCGTGGGGTGGTCGCCCCCGAGGTTCCACACGCGGAACCCGTGCGCATCGATCCTGTCGTAGGCCGCCAGCACGCCGGTGACGATGTCGTCGATGTAGGTGTAGTCGCGGCTGGTCGAGCCGTCGCCGAAGACCGGGATCGCCTCGCCGGACGCGATCAGGCGCATGAACTTGGCGATCGCAAGGTCCGGGCGCTGCCGCGGCCCGAACACCGTGAAGAACCGCAGCATCGCCGTCGGCATCCCCGTGACGTGATGGTGCGTGTGCGCGATCAGCTCGCACGCCCGCTTCGTCGCCGCGTACGGGCTGATGGGGTGCTCGACCGGGTCGTCCTCGGCGAACGGCGTCTTCTTGTTATTCCCGTAGACCGAGCTGGACGACGCGGCAACCACGCGTGCGCACCCCGCTTCGTGCGCACAACCGAGAACGACCTGCGTGCCTGTGACGTTGACGTCGGCGTACCCGACGGGGTCTTCAAGGCTGGGACGCACGCCCGCACGTGCCGCGAGGTGAATCACGCCTGTCGGACGCTCCGAGGAAAACACCCCTCTCATCTGTTCGTGATTCCGGATATCGATCTCGTAAAGAACAAACTCTCCGCCGAACGCGGCGATGTTGGCGCGCTTGCGCTCTGTTTCGTAGAACGGGTCGAAGTTGTCGATACCAACCACGCGCACGCCGCGTCGCAGCAACGCCTCGGCCACGTGCGAGCCGATGAACCCGGCCGCGCCGGTGACGACAACGCTTTCATTCACGATCCCACTCCCCGGTCAAGATAGAAAAGCAGGGCGCCATCGGTAGACAGCGCCCCGCTGGAGGAGAGAGAGATCGAGTGAATAGTACCCAACTTATCGGCCTCTCAAGCTTGTTTTCTCACATTCTGAACGGTTTTCGGGCCTCTGGGCCTTGACGTGGGTCCGAATAAAGGCTAGCGACCCCACAATCAGGGTGAAAAAAACCAAGTTGGTAATGAATAAGTGGCCCGAAATCGGGCCTACCCGTCGTCTGGATCGGGAAGCGGGATCCGGTCCATCGGCGGGGGCTCCGGGGACCGATCGCGATCGGGGCGTTCCCCCCCGCCACGTCGGGCACCCCGGGGTTCCCCTTGCTCGGCGAACCGCCGGAGGACGCGCGCCCGCTGCTCGGGGGTGAGGTTCGCCAGGCGCTGCCTGGCACGTTCCGGCAGCGGCAGCTCGTCCAGCATCTCGTCGGTGACGGGTCCGTGGATCTTCGCAAGCTGCGCGCGCAGTTCGGGGCTGACGAGCCCGCGACGCGCCCGCCCAATCGCCGCGGCCCGTTCCTCGACCGGGAGCTGAAGCAGCCTCTGCTTGGCCTGTTCGGGCAGGTCGGACGCCCGGACACGCTCGTCGGTGAGTTTGGCTTTCCCGAGGCGGTTGGCGATCGTGCCCTCGAACCGGCGGGTCATCCGTCCGACCGCCTTCTCGTCCTGCTCGGCACGCCATTTCTCGATCTCGCCCTCGACGGCGGCCCGCTGCGCCTCATTCAGCTCGCCCCAGATCTTGCGTTGGGCGTTCATCGGGTCGGGGGCAGCCCGCCTCATCGCCTCGGCTCGCTCGCGCAGCTCGATCATCTGCTCCTGGCTGACCTCGCGGTCTGGGTCGTCCATGTCGGAGGCCCGGCGTCGGAGCTCGCGCACCTCGGCGCGGTGCTCGCGCTCGAAGGCGCCGGCGTTCCGCCGGAATTCGGTCATCGCCTCCATGATCGTGCGGAGTTGCTCGTCGGTGAGGCGGGTGGACTCGTCGGGTTGGAGCGAGCGGAGCGCACGCACGAACACGTCCATCGGCACGCGGGCCGCCATGTCCATGCGGTCGGGCTCGCCGCCGAACGTCTCGGACGAGCCGGGGAGGGTGGTCTGCTCGACCTCGGGCCCGGCCAGCTCCTGGGCCGTGGCGGGAACGGCGAGGAGTGCGCACACGAGCAGGCAGGCTCTGGTCACGGTTCACCTCCGGGGGCCGAACGAGGTTTCGGCCGGGGGATTGCAAGCTCCTACGATCAGACAACTTATCGGAGAGAAGCATGTCTGAATCGGTGCAGCAGGGGCAGGGGCACCGCCCGATCGGGGGTCTGCGTCCCCAGGACAAGGCGGTCACGCTCGACGGCGTCAAGCACGCGATCGCGGTGGGTGCGGGCAAGGGCGGTGTCGGGAAGAGCTCGGTCGCGGTGAGCCTGGCGGTCGGTCTTGCCCGCAAGGGGCACGCGGTCGGTCTGCTCGACGGGGACATCTACGGGCCGAGCATGCCGACGATGCTGGGGCTGGGGGCAAGCGAGCAGGTGGTGCGCGAGGGGATGCTCGAGCCGTACCTGGTGCACGGGGTCAAGGCGATCACGCTGGGTCAGCTGGTGGAGCCGGACAAGCCGCTGATCTGGCGTGGGCCGATGGCGCACGGGGCGTTCACACAGCTGGTCGAGCAGACGCGGTGGGGGGAGCTGGACTACCTGATCATCGACCTGCCGCCGGGGACGGGCGACGTGCCGCTGACGCTGGCGCAGGTGATGAAGCTGACGGGGGCGGTGGTGGTGTGCACGCCGCAGCGGGTGGCGCAGGACGACGCGACGCGGGCGGCGGCCATGTTCGGGCACCTCGGGATCGAGGTGCTCGGCGTGGTCGAGAACATGAGCTACTTCATCGGGGACGACGGGAAGGAGTACGACATCTTCGGTCGCGGCGGGGCCGAGCAGATGGCCCAGAGGCTCGGGCTGCCGTTCCTCGGCGCGATCCCGATCACGATGGCGTTGCGCGAGAACTGTGACTCGGGGGAGGCGGCGTCGAACTTCGACCCGGCTAAGGTCGGCGAGGCGCTGCCGAAGGCGCTCGAGCAGATGGTGGCGAACGTCGAGGCGCAGGCGGCGCTGGCCGCCATGAGGATGGGCGCCAGCACGCCGACGCTCAACATCACCTGAGATGTCCTCGGTCTTCCTCGATGGCGGGTTCGTGGACCAGAACGACGCCCGCGTATCGGCGTTCGACGCGGGGCTCCAGCACGCCGTCGGGCTGTTCGAGACCATGCACGCGGTCGCGGGCAACGAGTCGCGCGTGTTTCTGCTCGAGCGGCACACGGCGCGGCTGGCCGAATCGGCGCGCGAACTCGGGCTGAGTGATTCGCTGCGGGCCGGCGCGCTCGGTGAGGCGGTCATCGAGACGCTGAAGCGCAGTGGGCTGCCAGAGGGCTCGCGTGCGCGTGTGCGCCTGACCGTGACCGGGGGCGATCTGAACCTGCTTCAGGCCGCCGGTGCGCCAAACCATCGCCCCACCGTTCTCATCCAGTGCCAGCCCGCCACCGAGTACCCCGAGGCGATGTTCGAGCGCGGGATCACGGCGACGGTCGCCGACCTGCGGGTCAACCCGCTCGATCCGACGCAGGGTCACAAGACGCTGGCGTACTGGTCGCGTCTGCGCGAGCTGCAGTCGGCCGCGCGGAAGGGGGCGGGCGAGTCGATCGTCTTCCAGGTCTCGAACCATGTTGCGGGCGGGTGCGTGAGCAACCTGTTCGTGGTGCTCGACGGGATGCTGCACACGCCGATCGCGCGCGGCGAGGAAGCGGAAATCGCTGGAGGCAAGCCTGCGCTGCCGAGCCCGGTGCTGCCGGGGATCACGCGCTCGTGGGTGCTCGCCGAGTCGGGGCTGGGGTGCGTGCGCCGGATGCTGACGATCGACGACGTGCTCGACGCCGACGAGGTGATCCTGACTAACTCGAGCTGGGGCGTGCTGCCGGTGGTGTGGGTGGAGAAGGAGGAGGTCGGCGGCGGCTCGCCCGGCCCGATCGCGCGGGATTTGCGCGCGCGCTGGCTCGACGCGACGGCGTGAGTCACGCGTCGGGCGGACGCTCGCGGGGCACGTGCTCCCAGACCGTCTCGCAGAACCCGTTGAACTGCTCATCCGACTCGAAGCAGCGTTTCGGAACGATCACACAGGAATCGTCGCCGCGTATGCAGAACAGACGTGTCTCGACGAGCAGCGCACAGGCGAAGCTATCCCAGAGGTACACCGTACGGGTGTAGGCGGTCTCTTCGTGCATCCCATCCTGGGCGGTGTCGAGTTGTGCAGCGGCGAGCATGAACGGGAACTTGTGTCGTGAGGCTTCGAACAGTCTGACTACAAGGGCGCTCTTCGCCGGTCGAACCACCACCATGCCGAGCAACCCAATGATCCAGGCGATGCTGATCTCCAAAGCGAAGCTTCTCATCTCGGTTCCCGCTGAACCAAGCGCCTTTATCCACGCGAATCCGCACACCACGATGCCCAGTATCACTCCGAGGACGATCATCCGTCGCCGGAACACAGTCGACACGCGCTTCAGGTTTGGATCATTCCTGACGGCCCATTCGAGGTACTTTCGGAAGTCGTATTCCTCTGGTTTGATCGTGACGCGCATGGGCACAGCGTATCACGGGTTGTCGCGGGGTACGACGCGGACGTTGCGCCGCCCGTCCATCGGGCCGTTGGGCTCGCGCAGCGAACGCCACCAACGGCGGATGCGCGCGTAGACCAGCAGCAGCGCGAAGACGATCAGCAGCGCCACCGCCAGCGGCAGGACGACGAAGAACAGCACCACCAGCCCGATCAGCAGCCCGGCGAAGACCGCCAGGCGCGAGCCGAGGCTCATGCGCGACATCGAGATGAGCACGCGCTGCTCCACGGGAGCATCGTAGGGAAGCGGGAGCGGGTGCTTTCAGGGCCGGGAGATTCCCAGATGTGCGGAGTTCCAGATCGCCAGATTCGGACTCCGGGGCATTACCCCTCTCAGCACTCAGCACCTGTTCTCCCATTGCCCACTGCCCCAACGAAAAACCCCACCGGGCTCGCGAAAGACCGGCGGGGCGGAAACGAGAAGCAATGAGCCGTCAACGCCGGCGGCGTATTGCGATCAGTGCGAGAGAGGCGAATCCCATGCCCGCGGCAGAGGGCAGCGGGACCATGACGACAATCTGGTCCTGGTAGTTCGGGTTGCCGAACCCGAGGATACGTGTGCTGTCGCCGAAACGGACGCCGCGGTCGCGCAGCGTGTTGAAATGGCGCATGATGCCGCGGGAGAGCGGGCGGTCGTCGCGGGTCTGCGTGGCGCTGAACCGTCCGGACGTGATGTCGATCTCGCCGATCCCGTCGTCGCGGTTCTTCGGGTCGAACTCGTAGGTGATCTCCCAGATCATGAACTGCATGGCGGCGGCGAAGTTCCTCGCATCGACGACGTCGCTGAAGCTGGTCTCACCCGACTGCGCGTAGGCGAGCAGGTTCTCGATCGCCCGTGCCCGGGTCTCGCCCAGCCCCGCGCCGCTCCCGGGCAGTTGGGCCAGGTTCATCGCTTCGTAGGTAGCGCCGTTGCGTGTGACGCCCAGGCGCACGTCGGTGTTGAACGTGGCCAGGGTCAGCCCGTTGAGCACCGAGAGCAAACCGGTGCCGTTCGAGAACTCGTGCAGCTGTCCGCCGGTGAAGACGTGGTTTGTGCTGACCCCGTCGAGCGTGATCTTGTTGCCCCAGCCGAGCCCGCGCCCGACGTAGGCGAGGTCAACTGAATCGGCGCCGGCCTGGGCCGCCAAGCCGGCCAGAGCCAGCGCAGCGATGATGGTCTTTCGCATCTCGGGGTCCCCCCTTCTGCGGTTTCTGCTGTTTCTTCGCCCGGGTCCGGAAGAAGCCCGGTCGACCTAATCCCTTTCAGGGTAGCGGTTTACCACAGTCTTCCTCGGGAGTCGAGACCAGTTGTCACGATTCGCCCGGTTTATGAGAAAATGCCCGTTCTCGGACGCCCCGGACGACGCCCCGTGCAGGGTGGAGAAGCTGGGAAACCGGACGCCGTAGGCGAGGATCACCCGCGCCGAGGCGGGGTGGGGCGGCGCGTACACTGGGCGCGCCGGCGGGATGCCGGGCTTCGCAACGGCGGGAGCGGCCGATGAGCTTCGTCCATCTCCACCTCCACTCCGAGTACTCGCTGCTGGACGGCGGGAACCGCGTGGACCGGCTCGTCAAGCGGGTCAAGGAGCTGGGGATGGACGCCGTGGCGGTGACCGACCACGGCAACCTCCACGCCGCGGTCTCGTTCTATGAGGCCGCCCGGCGCGGCGACGTCAAGCCGATCCTCGGCGTCGAGGCGTACGTCGCGCCCGGCGACCGTCGTGATCGGACCTACACCGGCGTCTCGGACGGCGGGTACCACCTCGTGCTGCTGGCCGAGAACCGTACCGGGTGGGACAACCTGCTGCACCTGTGCTCCGAGGCATACCTGACGGGCTTCTACTACAAGCCGCGGATGGACCGCGAGCTGCTCGAGGAGTTCAACTCGGGGTTGATCGCGATCAACGGGCACCTCGGCTCGGAGATGGGCGAGCACCTGCTCGCCTACGAGCGGACCAAGGACCGGCAGCACTGGGACAAGGCGGTCGAGAGCGCCGAGTGGCACGCGCGGGTGTTCGCGGATGAGGGGACCGGCCCGCGGTTCTATGTCGAACTGCAGCACCACGTGCCCGAGCAGGTGGCGATCAACCCGCACCTGATCCGGATCGCGCGGGAGATGGGCCTGCCGCTGGTGTGTGACAACGACGCGCACTTTTTGAGAGGCGAGGACCACGACGCCCACGACACACTCATCTGCATCTCGATGGGCAAGATCAAGTCGGACCCCGCGCGCCTGCACTACACGCCGGAGCTGTACGTCAAGAGCCCCGAGCAGATGCACGGGCTGTTCGCGGGCGACGAGTACAACAACGAGCAATATGGCGAGGCCGGGCGCGAGGCGCTCGAGAATACGGAGCGCATCGCCGAGCGGTGCAACGTCGAACTTCCGATCGGGATGAGCCACGCGCCGGTCGTCGCGGTGACGGCGCCGGCGGAGCTGCCGGCGCACGACGACCCGCAATACGCCGGCGACCTGACCGCGTGGTACAAGGACTTCTGCTCGCGCTTCGAGCTCAACCCGTACGACGCGTTGGACGGCGCGCGCGATGCCGACGAACTCAAGAGCGAGTGCGACGGAGCGCTGCGTCTGCTCGCCGAGGCGGGGATGGTGTGGCGCTACGGGCCGGCGATCCTCGACGCGAAACACGAGTTGAGCGACGGGACCGACGAATGCGCTGCTGCGCGAGAGTCGGCGGGCGATCCCGGCGCGTTCGACAAGTGGGCGAGACTGAACCGCGAACTCGGCATCCTCTCCGACAAGTCGATCAGCGCCTACTTCCTCATCGTCTGGGACTTCGTCAACTGGGGGCGGCAGCGCGGGATCCCCGCGCTCGCCCGCGGCTCGGGCGTCGGCACGATGGTCGGGTACGTGCTCGGGTTGTCCAACGCCTGCCCGGTGCGCTACGGGCTGCTGTTCGAGCGGTTCACCGACCCCGACCGGGCCGAGTACCCCGACATCGACATCGACCTGTGCCAGGACGGGCGCGGCGAGGTGATCAACTACGTCCGCGCCAAGTACGGGCACGTCGCGCAGATCATCACGTTCGGGACGCTCAAGGCGCGGGCGGCGGTGCGCGACGTCGCCCGCGTGCTCGATCTGCCGCTCCCGCAGGCCGACAAGATCGCCAAGATGATCCCCGAGGAACTCGGGATCACGTTCGACAAGGCGCTGAAGAAGGACCCGGACTTCCGCAGGGCGTACGAGACCGACGCCGACATGCGACGGGTCGTTGACACCGGGCGTGTGCTCGAGGGTCAGGCGCGTCACGCGGGCGTGCACGCGGCCGGCGTCGTCATCGCCAACCGCCCCCTCGACACCATCGTCCCGCTCTACAAGCAGTCGGGCGCCGAGGCGCACGAGATCGTCACGCAATGGGACGGGCCCACCTGCGAGAAGATGGGCCTGCTCAAGATGGACTTCCTCGGGCTGCGCACGCTCTCGACGATCGAGCGGGCGAAGGAACTGATCGGTGAGAGTCTGCCGGAGGGGGCGATCTGGGATGCCGTGGGGCGTGAGCGCGTCGCCGGCCCGCACCCCCTCGACCTCGACCGGCTCACCTACAGCGACCCGAACGTCTTTTCCCTGTTCCAGCGCGGCGACACGACCGGTGTGTTCCAGTTCGAGTCCGGCGGGATGCGACGGCTGCTCGTCGAGATGAAACCCGACCGTCTCGAGGACCTCATCGCGGCCAACGCCCTGTTCCGCCCCGGGCCGATGGACCTCATCCCCGACTACAACCGGCGCAAGCACGGGCAGGCGCCGGTGCCCAGTGTGCACCCGATCGTGGACAAACACACGGCCGAGACGTACGGCGTCATGGTCTACCAGGAGCAGGTGATGCAGATCGTCCACGAGTTGGGCGGCATCCCCCTGCGCCAGGCGTACACGCTTATCAAGGCGATCAGCAAGAAGAAAGCCAAGATCATCAACGCCAACCGCCCGAAGTTCATCGACGGCGCGCAGGCGAAGGGGCTGGCGAAGCGCGACGCCGAGGAGCTGTTCGAGCTGATCCTCAAGTTCGCCGGGTACGGGTTCAACAAGAGCCACTCGACGGGGTACGCGATCGTGGCGTACCAGACGGCGTACCTACGGACGTACTTCCCGAACCAGTACATGGCCGCGTTCCTCAGCTACGAGAGCCGGGCGCAGAAGGTCAGCGACTGGATCCCGTACCTCGACGACTGCCGCAAGGCGCGGTTCATCGACCCGCGGCAGCGCGACGGGAAGGGGCGCCCGGAGGTCGTGAAGATCGGGGTCGAGGTACGCCCGCCGGACGTGAACCTGAGCGGGTCGGACTTCTCGGTGGTGTTCGATGAGGGCGAGGCGCACATGGCGCACGCCGGTCACGTGCGTTTCGGTCTGCGCGCGATCAAGGGGGCCGGGGCGAAGGCGATCGAGGCGATTATCGAGGAGAGGGATCAGGTATCAGGGAGCGGAGATCAGGAAGAGGCAGAAGGCCCAAGGCAGAAGGCACACTGCACGAAGAAGCCGTACAAGTCGTTGTTCGACTTCTGCGAGCGGGTGCCGCCGGGCGTGGTGAACAAGGCGACGGTCGAGGCGTTGATCAAGAGCGGGAGCTTCGACGCGGTGCACTCACGAGATGAACGGGCGGCGATGGTGCACTCGCTCGAACAGGCGATGTCGGCCGGTCAGCGTGCGGCGAAGGACAAGGCTTCGGGACAGGCGCAATTGTTCGGATTCGGCGCCGCCGAGGCCGAAACAGATCCGGAGGAGCCCCCGCTCGCGTCGGTCGAGCCGTGGTCCGAGTCGGAGACGCTGCGCCAGGAGAAGGACACGCTCGGGTTCTACGTGTCGAGCCACCCGCTTGAGGAGTGGCGGGCGTGGGCATCGGTCTTCGCACAGGACACGCTCGGGATGCTCGCGGACTGCGAGCAGGACCGGCGCGTGCGCGTCGCGGCGCTGGTGCAGTCCGTGCGCACGATCGTGGTGCGCAACGGGCGGTCGGCCGGGCAGAAGATGGCGATCCTCACGGTCGAGGATCTCACCGGGTCGGCCGACGCCGTGCTCTTCACCGACGCCTACCAGCAGTTCGCCCACCTGCTCGAGGACGACGCGCCGAAGTTCATCCTCGGGCGGGTGGATCTGAAGCGCGGCGACCCACAGATCATCGTGGACCGGCTGGCGCCGATCGACGGCGTGCCGCTCGACAAGGGGCGGCTCAAGATCCGGCTCAGCGCCGAGCGGCTCAACGGCGGGAGCGAGCGGGCCGTGAACGATCTGGCCGGGGTGCTCCGCGAGCACGGGCCCAACGGGCGCCCCGAGTTGGCTCGCCCGTTCGACCTGCTGCTGGAGACTGAGGAGGCGATGGTGGCGCTCAAGCCGCGGGACGCCGGGCAGATCGAGCTCGACCCGGGTCTGATCGGTGCGCTGGCCGGCGTGGCGGGCGACGGGGCGGTGCGCCTCGTCGGCGGCGTGACGGTCGAGCAGGAGAGCCGGCGGCGGCGGGGCTAAGCACGTTCGGCAGCAGCACGTGTGCTCTCTGCAACGGGCCGTTCAAAGGCGCGTCGGCGTTGAGAGCATTCGATCGTCGTCCTAGAAAGGCCGGAGAGCGCCTTCCTCGATCCGGGCGGCAACGCGCCGGGCCTCGTCGATCTCTCGCCCGAACAGGCGGAGCATCGCGATGTAGAGCAGGCTCCAGACGAGCAGCGCAACGCCGGTTGCCAGGATGACCACATAGGACCCGATCATGCCGCCGGGCCCGAACCCCGAGCTCGTCACCACGAGCACCATCAGCGCGATCGATGCGAGCACGATCACGACGAGTACGTTGCGCAGGAACCGTGGGCTCATCGCGAGATCCTCGTCGGGGATGCGTTGCGCCAGCCGGGCGAGGTAGCTCATGGCCGCGAAGAACTTGACCAGCCCCGCGAGCGTTCCGAGCAGGAAGCCCGCGCGTGTCAGGTTCGCGAACATCCCGCCCGCGGTGACGGGGATCATCCCGCCGAAGTGGCTGAGCATCATGCCGGCGGCCGCGACGATCAGCGAGGCGCGGAGCACGGAGCGCGATCGGTCGGCCGGGTCGTGCCCACGCAGGGCCGGGTCGGGTGAGCTGATCAGCCACCAGCCGGCGAGCCCGCAGATGCTCGCGCCGAGCCCGAGGGCGGCCGAGGCGAGGCTCACCGATCCGACCCAGAAGACCCCGATCGCCCGCGTCACCACCGCCCACGCCCAGCCGATCACGAGCAGTACGAACGCGGCGAGCACGAGGCGGGCGCCGATGCTCAGCATCGTGAGGAACGCCGGATCGGAGTAGCGCAGGTGCCGCCCGCGGAGCGAGTTGATGACCGGTGCGCCGCACTCGGGGCAGAGCCCGGCCGCCGCCAGCCCGCGCAGGTCGTACCCGCAACGCAGGCAGACTCGCTCCAGCTCGACCACGGGTGTGAAGTCCGTGCCGCCGCCCGGCTCCGCGACCGGCTCGACGGCGTAGGTACCGTCGGCGAGAAGATCGGGGTCCGGCGTCGGGTCGGGCATCGAACGGTTCTACCGGGCGGGCGGCTTGCCGTCCCACCTCGTCTCGAGCCCGTGCTCGATGCCGAGCAGGTCGAGCACCTTGCCGACCATGAAGTCGACGAGGTCGTCGACGCCCTTCGGCCCGAGATAGAACCCGGGGTTGGTCGGGCAGACGGTCGCGCCGCCCAGTGCCAGCCGCCGCATGTTCTCGATGTCGATCAGGCTCAGCGGCGTCTCGCGGTGGCAGAGGATCAGCGGGCGACGCTCCTTGAGCGTGACCATCGCCGCCCGCGTGAGCAGGTTCGACCCCGATCCGTTGGCGATCGCGCCGAGGCTGGTCGAGCTGCACGGCACCACCACCATCCCCCGGTGCGGGAAGCTGCCCGAGGCGATCACCGCCCCGACGTCCTTGTTCGGATGGACGATCAGGCGCCGGCGGGCATCGTCGGCGTCCGCCCCCTCGGCCAGATCGGGGCACAGCTGCTCGAGGGTCGGCGTGGTGACCCCGGCCTCGTCGGCCAGCAGCCGCCGCCCGTACTCGCTCACCACCAGGTGGACCTCGAATCCGCCTCCGAGCAGCAGCCCCAGCAGACGGGTGGCGTAGGCGGCCCCCGATGCACCGGTGATCCCCACCACGACCCGGCTTGCCGCCTCGCCCGACATGGGCGATGCTAGAGCGGACGGACGCCCGGCGGGGGATTGGGCCGGGGCTGCTCTGTGGTGTACAGTCGCGGCGGAAGGAGCCGGAGCATGAGACGGGCGCTGATTGTGCTGTGTACGGCGTTGCTGGCGGGG
>Ga0210110_1000147_pt1 | contig 24505 bp, 25 predicted proteins | sample China_Galinas_PW_2_FD_184865 | JGI IMG/M metagenome (GOLD analysis project Ga0210110, IMG submission 184865) | Wetland microbial communities from San Francisco Bay, California, USA, that impact long-term carbon sequestration - China_Galinas_PWB_D1... | ecosystem: Environmental > Aquatic > Marine... | reverse complement strand
CCCGCTACGCGGCTGGTCCCGGAGGCGGCGGCGGCTCGGGCTCGCCGCTCTGCGGCGGCTCACTTGGCAGCGGCGGCGGCATCTCAGCCGCCGGGCTCGGAGGCGGTTCCTGCCCCGGCAGCGCATCGGCCTCCTGGCGCCAGATGTCGTTGAGGGAGACCTGCATGTAGGCCCAGAGTCCGGGAGAAAGCAGCAGATAGAGGATCAGCGCTATCCAGCCGTTGAGGGGCTCCTTGCCCATCAAGCGCGATGCTCCCTGAACGCGCTTTACGCCGCGCCAGTAGGCGATCAACGCCGGCACTACGATGAGGCCGCCGGGAAACAGCGCAAGCAGGGAGTTGGTCGGGTTCTGACCGAGGTCGTAGCCCTTTGCGCGGCCGTAGTCGCGCAGCTCGCGGTTGATCCGGTACCACCAGACGAGGTGGTAGATGCCAAACGTGATGAGCGGCAGCAGCGCCGCGGCCCATGGGCTCCGGACCTTCACCTCATCCTGCGTGCCTCGAATCTTCATCTCGTAGGCCATACGGCTCCGTTCTGTGGAAGGTCGGTACGACGACCCTAACCGACCGCCCCGTCGTCGGCCAGGGTCAGTCCCCAAGTGCCTTGCAAAGCGCTTCCGCGTCGACTCCCTGGACCTCGATCAGCTTCTCGCGGGACTTCTCGCCGCGCGCCACGCTAACGCGCGACCGCGCAACGCCGAGCCGCTTCGCGATCAGCTTGCAGAGGGCCCTGTTGGCCTTGCCATCCACCGGCGGCGCCGTCACCCTCGCCTGCAAAACACCATCGCGCATGCCGAGAAGCTCGTCCCTGTGCGCCCGCGGCCGGAGCCGGACTCTGATCTGCGCGCCTGTCATCTCGGTCGCAATTCTCCCGCTTCCCCCGCCACGTTGAAATCGGGCGCGTTCTCGCCGCCGGGGACTCGGGTTAGAGTCTCGGTGTGGGTGGAGTCGACGGAATCGACGCACTGACCGAAGCCATCGGCCGCTACAACGACGCGTGGAACGCGCACGACCTGGATGCAATCGTCGCCATGCACGCGCCCGACATGGTCTTCGCCAACCACACAGCCGGCGAGTCGGCGACCGGCGAGGAGGTGCGGGGCCACATCGCTTCGATCTTCGAGACCTGGCCCGACCTGAGATTCGAGACGCGGCGGCTCTACGTGCGCGAGGGCCTTGTGGTGCAGGAGTGGACGGCGACCGCCACCCACACGAACACGATGCGGCGGGGCAACCTGGAGGCGCCGCCGACGGGGCGCGCGATCAGCTGGGACGGCATCGACTCGATCCCCTTTGAGGACGGCCTGATCAAGCGCAAGGATGTCTACTCCGACTCGGTATCGATCCTGAGCCAGGTCGGTCTACTCGACTAAGAGCCGGGCAGAGCGAGCCACAAACAGCGCTACGATCGCACGATTGCAGTCCCAACCGGGACGACCCTCAAGGAGGAGCGATGGCGGGCCACACGGTAAAGAAGATCGATGACATGGAGGCCGTCTTCCGCGGTGGCTTCAAGCGCGCCCGGGCAGAGCTCGGCGTCGAGTCGTTCGGGATGCAGATCATCGACATGCCTCCCGACTACGAGCACTACCCCGAGCACGACCACGGCACGGACGGACAGGAGGAGGTCTACATCACCTTGCGCGGCAGCGGTGAGCTGGAGATCGAAGGTGAGCGCCACCCGCTGGACGGAGACCATGTCGCCCGCGTCGGCCCGGGCGTGACGCGCAAGGTCTGGCCCGGCGGGGACGGTATCCGGATCCTCGTTCTCGGTGGCAAGCCCGGTGAGGTCTACGAGCCTCCGGATGTCACCAAGCTGGGCGAGCCGGACCCAACGGCTAGCTAACCCGTTCGGGCCTGCGGCTGGGCCCGAGGGAACAGGCGTGGCAAGCTGGTTGAAGAACAACCGAGGAGGTTCCCGATGACCGAGCCGACGATCGCGCTGGAGATGTCGAAGACCGACGCCGAGGTGCTCCTGGGGGTCCTGGCTGCCGAGCGCCACAACCCGGAGGTTGATGCCACCTGCGACACCCTCCGCAAGCAGCTCGACGAGAAGCTCGCGGACCTAGGCTAGGAGATGAGCCGTCTTGCCAGTGGTTGTAGCTTGATCTTGTGAATGGAACTGGGCTCCTGTTCGATGCAGACGAGGCCGACTTTTCGGGTACGGTCGAGGTTCTCGATGTCGTTTTCAGCTCCGCGGAGGACGGCTACGCGGTCCTGGAGGTCGAGGACGCGGATTCCGGCGAGGAATTCTCGCTGGTCGGGCCGGTCGCGCACCTGAGCCCCGGCGACCGGGCCGAAGTCAGCGGCGACTGGCACACGCACGCCCGGTATGGGCGGCAGCTACGGGCGATCGGGGCGCTTCCCGTCGACCCCTCAGACCGCAAAGGGCAGATTTCCTACCTGACCTCGCTCCGGCATATCGGGCCCGTTCGAGCCGAATACCTGGTCGAGAAGCACGGTGCTCGCGTGCTTGAAATCATCGCCGCCGATCCGGAGGGTGTCTTCAGCACCCTGCAGGGAGTCACCCCGGAGCACGCCGCGGCTGCGGCCGATTCCTGGCATTCCTCCCGCGCGATCCGCCACCTCCACATCCTGCTCGCCCCACACCGCCTTGCCTACCTGGCGGTGCCGATCCACGCTCGCTTCGGAGACAAGGCTCTGGCGACCCTGCAGGCAGATCCATACCGTCTGACAGAGGTCGACGGGATTGGCTTCATCAGGGCCGACAAAATCGCGCTCGGCACCGGCATGGTGCCGGAATCCGAGCGACGCGCGCAGGCCGCAGCGCTCTACGTGCTGACCGAAGCCGAAGGGGAAGGGCACACCTACCTGCCGGTCGACGAACTGACCCGGCGGACCGCGAAGCTGCTGGGCCTCCACCCTGACCCGGAAGTGCTGATCGGCTCACTGGGATTGATCGTCGACGAAGAACGGGCCTACCGCGAGGCGACTCACATCAGCGAGATCAAGGTGGCCGAGACGTTGTGCAGCCGCGCCGCCGCCGCGCCCGAGATCGAATATGACCCGGGATCGGACGAGGACCCTGAGGGAGAGCTGACGCCTGAGCAATGGGCGGCGGTGCGAGCCGCCTTCGTGTCGCGTGTCTCGATCCTGACCGGTGGCCCCGGTGTCGGCAAGACCGTCTGCACCCGGGCAATTGTCGCCGAGGCCAAGCGCGCGGACGCAAAGATCGCGCTCTGCGCCCCGACCGGCCGCGCAGCGCGAAGAATCGAAGAAGCGACCGGTCACGAGGCCGAGACGATCCACAGGATGCTCGAGTGGCGACGAGGCCGCCAGCCCAACTACAACGCAGGAAACCAGCTGCCGGTTGACATGGTGATCGTGGACGAGGCATCGATGCTGAACCTGCGCCTCATGGAGGTCCTGCTGGACGGACTCGCCGATTCGACCCACATCGTCTTCGTGGGCGACGCCGACCAGCTGCCGCCGATCGGCGCCGGCAAGCCGTTCGAGGACCTAATCGACTCCGAGATCGCCCCAGTCGTCCGGCTCAGCCAGATCTTCCGCCAGGCCGCGCGTTCGATGATCACCACAGCCGCCCACGCGATCAACAGCGCCCGGGCGCCGCGCCTGCAGCCCGAAGAGGACCAGGAACAGGACTTTTTCTTCATCGACCGGCCGGACCCCGAAGGCGCTTTGAGCACAATCGTCGAAGTGGTTGCCGAGCGAGCGCCGAAACGCTTTGGCGTCGATCCGATTCGCGACGTGCAGGTGCTGTCGCCGATGTACAGGGGGACGGTTGGAATCGATGCCCTCAACGGACAGCTTCAGGAGCGCCTCAATCCAAACGGTAAGCCTGCCTTCCGGGATCGCTTCCGGATAGGCGACCGGCTGATCCAGACCCGCAACTCCACCGAGCTGGGTCTGATGAACGGCTCGATCGTCTTTCTCCGATCCGATGACGCCGACGATGAGGAGATCATGGTCGACACCGACGACGGAGCCTCCGTCGTCATCCCCTACAGCGAAGCCGACGCCCTGGAGATCGCCTATGCCATCTCCGTCCACAAGGCACAGGGTTGTGAGGTCCCAGTCGTGGTCGCCGTCTGCAGCCGCTCTCACACTCGGATGCTGAGTCGTCCTCTGCTCTATACGGCGATCACCCGTGCGAGAAAGAGCTGCGTTCTCGTTGGAGATCCCAGCGCACTGGCGATCAGCGTCCGCCGCAACCGAAGCGCGGACCGCTACTCGGCGCTGGCCGATCGGCTGCGCAGTGACTGAGGCCGATCCGCCACACGCCACCGACGGCGATGCCAAGGGTTTGGCGGGGGTGGGTGCACCGCGGCCCTCGCTGGTCGCGATCGCGGGAACCGTTGCCGGGCTCGCGATACTCGCGGTCCTGGTGCTGGCGGTCCAGCCTCTGCACGACGCGTTCGACGCGGCGGTGCGCGGCGATACCGCCGAGGTTCGGCAGCGCGTCGACGATCTCGGCTTCGCGGGCCCGCTCCTGATCTTGGCGCTGACTCTTGCGCATGCGGTGGTGTTCTACCCCGCTGAGATCGTTGACGCGGCGGCAGGGTTCTCGTACGGCTTCCTCCCCGCGCTGGCGCTGATGACCGTCGGCTGGCTGCTCTCGGGGCTGCTCTGCTTCGGCGTCGGGAGATCGGTCGCGCGGCCGCTGCTCGACCGCTGGTTCGGCACCGAGCGCTTTGAGCGAACCGAGGCGGCGATTGAGCGCGGCGGCGTCACCCTGCTGCTCTCGATCAGGCTGATCCCAATCGTCCCCTTCAGCCTGGTCTCCTACGCGGCGGGCGCCGCTCGCGTCCCGGTCTGGCGCTTTGCCTGGACAACAGCCGTTGGTTACCTGCCCATCACGGCGCTGGCGGTGTATTTCGGAACCCGTCTCGAGGGCCTCTCGGCGACCGACCCGCTGGTGCTGGGCAGCGTCGCCGCTCTGCTGGCGCTGCTGCTGGGCGGCCACTGGGTCGTGCGCCGCCACACGGGCCCCGCCGCAGGACCGCTTGGGGCCCGTTCGGGAGCTGGCGACGGTGGCGCAGCATCGCCGGGCTCCGACGCGTGACTCAGCGAGCCCGGTGCTTCTTCACGCGGAAGCGGTAGACGGCCGGCGTGCGATCGAAGTTTCCGGCTGTGTCGCGGGCGGTAACTCGCAAAACATGCTTGCCGACCGCGAAGCGCCGCGCATACCTGCGCTTGCAGTGCCGAAAGAGCGTCCTGTCAACTCGGCAGATGAAGGTGGCGCCCTTCTCGTTTGAGCCAAACCAGAAGACCGCCTTCGCCCGGCGGTGCCGGGTGCGGATCACGCGGCGGGGGTGCCAGCGAAGGAAGGTGCGGAGCGCACGCCGGCTCTCGACGGCAGACGATGCCTGCGAGTAGACGGGCGCCGCCGTGGCCTGTCCCGACCCTGCCGTCGTCCCACCCTCCCCTGCGGACCCGAAGCCACCTTCTTCTCCTTCTCCTTCTTCTTCTTCTTCACCCCCAGAGCCGCCTTCTTCTTCTTCTTCGCCCCCTTCCGAGGAGATCGGTTCCGCGATCAGGCCAAGCGCACCCACCGCATCAACCAGTCCGCCGCCCACGACGTTGTCATGCCAATAAGGGCCGACAGAACGACCCGATTCGGCAAGCGCAGCGCGGACTTCGCTGGGACCCAGTAGTGGATCGGCATCGATCATCAGGGCGGCAACCGCGGCGGCGTGAGGCGCGGCCGCCGAGGTCCCATAGAAGCGGAAAGCGCCGCCGCCGGACGAGCCAAAGAACGTATTCACGCCTCCGTCGGTTGCGGCAAGCTCCGGCTTTTTCAGCTCATCGGGTTCGCTCAGGGGTGGCGCGGCAGCCGCGCCGCTGACCGGGCCGAAGTAGTGGGTTACCGGCCCGTGCGAAGAGTAGTACTCAGGATTTTCGCTGTTGGAAAACGGCACTGCGCCCACCGCGATCGCACCCCCGGCACCGGCATGCCCGAAGATCGTCGGACCGACCGTGTCGCCTTCTGCCGATTCCGGATACTCGGTTGCGGTCACACCCTTGGCCCCGTTGTCCAGAGTCACGAACTTCAGGCGGGGGCTCGTGGTGCCGCTCGCCGCCGGATTGCACGATTCGCCGAAGCAGCGATTGACGGCGAGCTGAACTTCCTGCGCTGAACCGGTGGTGTTTTTCCACTGCACGACCTCGACCGGCTTCTGGCTGTTGCCGACGTTGTCGCCCGTGCTCCAATCCAGCAGTTCGCCGCTGGAGTCGAGCAGGAAGAGGTCGAGGTCCGATTCGACGCCGTTCCACGGCTCTGCCCATTGCATGTCGACGGTCATCGTGGCTCCGTCGGCGACCGTGATGCCGAAGGTATTGTCGCTACCGCTGCCCGGGTCAAAATCCATGCAGTGGTGGGTCCCGGCCCCCAGCGCAGCGGGACAAGTCGGCAGGTCGCGGAATTCCGGTGCCTCCCAGGAGCCGATGTCCCTCTGCTGGAGATCGACCACGTTCTCGTTTCCAGCCGCGGAGAAGTAGGAGGCCCCGGTTTCGCTCACTTCGTTGGCGGCCACCGCCACGGGCCCATCCTGGAAAAAGGGCTCGGCATAGTAGAAGACGTCGTCCGCGATCACGCCGGCGCCCGCGCCGCCCGAGCTGACCGGTTCGGCAAGCTTCCTGATGTTCGCCGCGAAGCCGACTTCGCTGGTGAATGCCGTGGCAAATGCGAGCTTCGCCCCAGGCGCGAGGTCGTGGACGATCTGTGCCATCGCGCGTCCCTCGTCCGCACCGCCCGCTTCGGTGTCGTCAAGAGCGCTGACGGGGGCCGTGTTGCCGCATGGGTTTGCGCTTCCCGGCAGATCGCCGCCGGCCACATCCTGCGAGGCGCTGGTCTCGGCTTCGGTGTCCCGGTCAAAGGAATCGGAGAGGATCCCAACCGTGACGCCCGTGCCGTCGACGCCGAATTCTTCCCGCGCCAGCGCCGCTCGGAGCTGCTCGTCGCCCTCCGTGACGAACGAACCGGAGGGGCACAACGGTCCGGCGGCAGTGATCGGAGCGAGCACCTCGGTGATGCCGGCAACGCGGGGAACCGCGGAGAGCTCCGAAAGCTCGTCCGGCCGTGCCGCAACTGTGACCGTCTGATAGCGGCTGCTGACGTTGGCGATCCTCGCGCCGGTGGCGCGGAGGTCGCCGAGACCGGCCACCGCTCCATGATCGAAGCGCACTTCGACCAGGACGCGATCGCCGTACCGCACCAGGCTGCCGGGCCCGTGCGCCGCAAGGTGCAGGATCCTTGCCTGCCTTGCGGGTGGAGCCGCGCTTACGGACGGGCTCGACAGCTCCGCGAGTCGCTGCGAGAGATTCCCGTCGCCCGGCCCTCCCGCGACCGCCGCGGCCGACGCCGGAACCAGCAGGGCAACCATCATCGTGGCGATCGACGAACGCCCGACCAAACCGGTAAAGCCTTGCCCTGGCTTCATCCTGTCGAAGGTATCGGTCGAGTTCAGCCGCTCCTAAAGGCATCCGGGCCGATCGGGAGCCCTGCTTGAGACCTCAACGCGCCTCCCGTATTGCGCTGTGGGGAGGCGCGCCGCCGGTCGTCCCTATTGCTGCGGGGTGCCGTGGAAGCAGCCCAGCGTGTAGGGGTATTCGAGCGTTGCGTTGTAGTGGTAGATCCGCTGCCAGCGGCCTTCGTAGAAGACCTTGCTGAGCTGGCCGTGGCAGGCGTCAAGGTCCTCGTTGGTGAGCAGCCGTCCCGCGTGGCCTCGCGGCCCGTAGATCGGGTAGCCGTCGAGCGCATAGCCGATCAGGCCCGAGGCGCGGCGCTTCGATTCCCCCTTCGTCAGGCATGAGGGGATGTCGTGGTAGTGGTAGACGCCACTCTGCTGCGGGTGGCCGCCGCAGTGGTCCTGGACCTCATGGGCGACGGCATCGTGCTCTTGGGCGTCAAGCGCGTTGAAGATCGCGACGCCGTTCTTGGCGATCCCGATCGGCCCCATCGAGAGACAGCTCGGCTTCGAGGCCGCCCGCGGGCGTCGGGGCAACGAGTAGCGGACCCTCTGCGCACGAATAGAGTTGGGGTTGCGGTCGTAGTTGTAGGCGTCGTCGCTCGGCTTGACGGGAAATTCACCGGTGGTCCGGCCCCTTGGCAGGCCGTTGCCCGCGAACACGCGCCGACGGGAGGTTCGCCGCACCCGAAGCTTGGCGTTGCGCCAGCGGACCGAGCCGTCGACCGTTGCCTTCGCGGTCAAATCGAAGGTGCCATCGCTGTGAAGCCACGGTCCTTCGACCTGGGCGCCTCCGCCGCCCGGCGGTCCGCCGGCGGGACCGAATCCATTGCTGCAGGTGTAGACGTAGCCGCGCCGGGGAGCCGAGGTGGTCACCTTGCCGTCGCCAATTGGCAGTGAGGTTGCGCTTACGACCGAGCTCCTAGCCGAGCCGAGCGATACTCCCCCCATGGCAAACGCGGTCACCGCCGTGACCAGCCCGCAGAGGGCAAGCGGAATGAGGACTTGGGTGCGGCGCGGCCTGGTCATCGGTCTCCCCTCGTAGTTTGCCGCCCCAGCATCGGCCGCTCAGATGATGCCGGGATCATCGCCGTGTAAGGGGCGTGTAAGCAGCCAAAACGGCGCTTCCAAGAGGCCGCGATGCACCGACCCTGCTACGGTCCCCACCGTTAGGCCGGAATAACCGGCGAAGTTTGTGTCTAGCGCTCGCGTCGTTGCTTTACCGAAGCCTCCGCGTTCGCAGCACATGAAGTGGAGGCAATACATGCCAACTGGAACTGTTAAGTGGTTCAGCGACGACAAGGGTTACGGGTTCATAACGCCCGACGACGGCTCGAAGGACGTCTTCGTCCATCACAGCGCGATTCTCGGCGAGGGCTTCAAGTCCCTGACCGAGGGCGCCAAGGTGAGCTACGAGTCCGAAGAAGGCCCCAAGGGGCCGGCTGCAGCGAGCGTCCAGCAGACCTCGTAGCGGCTCGCCGCTCTTTGCGTTGAGGGGGCCCGCCACCGGCGGGCCCCTTTTTTCGCCGCCTATCCTTCGCCGGCGCGATCGTTGCCGGTGAAGCTCAGCGCCACTGGAGGCGGAAGCATCACCGATCATCCCCAAGCACAGCGAACGCGGACCCCACCATGGACACGCGAGACGACCTGCGAAACATCGCCATCATCGCCCATGTCGACCACGGGAAGACGACGCTGGTCGACGCGATGCTCTGGCAGACCGGCGCCTTTCGCAAGGGCCAGGAGGTGGCCGAGCGTGTGATGGACTCGATGGACCTGGAGCGTGAGAAGGGAATCACGATCCTCGCCAAGAACACGGCGGTCCATCACCGGGATGTGAAGCTGAACATCGTCGACACGCCCGGCCACGCAGACTTCGGCGGTGAGGTGGAGCGGGGGTTGACCATGGTGGACGGTGCGCTGCTGCTGGTCGACGCATCTGAGGGACCGCTCCCACAGACCCGCTTCGTCCTGCGCAAGGCGCTCGAGGCGAAGCTGCCCGTGATCCTCGTCGTCAACAAGGTCGACCGGCCCGACGCCCGGATTGCCGAGGTGGTCGACGAGGTATACGAGCTGTTCATCGAGCTCGACGCGGATTCCGAGCAGATCGACTTCCCGATCGTGTACACGAACGCCCGCGCGGGCTGGGCATCGCTGGAGGAGGGCACCGAGGGAACCGACCTCTCGCCGCTGCTTGACCTGATGGTGGAAAGGATCCCCGCGCCCGAATACGAAGCCGGTCATCCCTTCCAGGCCCACGTCACCAATCTCGGCGCCGACCCCTACGTTGGGCGCCTTGCCCTCTGCCGGGTTCGCAACGGCACTATTCGCGGTGGCCAGCCGATCGCGTGGTGCAGGGCCGACGGCAGCATCGAGCGTGCCACCGCCACCGAGCTCTACGTGACCGAGGCACTCGATCGAGTCGCGGCTGGGGAAGCCGGGCCCGGCGAGATCATCGCGGTCGCAGGCCTTCCGGATGTGACGATCGGCGAGACCCTGGCCGATCCGGATGATCCTCGCCCGCTTCCGGTGATCACTGTCGACGAGCCGTCGCTCTCGATCGTCGTCGGCATCAACACCTCGCCCCTCGCGGGCACCGAGGGAGACAAGCTAACCGCCCGACAGATCCACGCCCGGCTCCAGGCGGAGCTGGTCGGCAACGTCTCGATCCGCGTCAGGGAGACCGAACGGCCCGATGCCTGGGAGGTGCAGGGCCGCGGCGAGCTGCAGTTGGTCGTCCTGCTGGAGATGATGCGTCGCGAAGGATTTGAGCTGACCGCGGGGCAGCCCCGGGTCATCACGAGGGAGATCGACGGGAAGGTCCACGAGCCCGTAGAGCGGCTGGCCCTCGACATCCCCGAGGAGCACGTCGGAGCGGTCACCCAGCTGCTCGCAGGCCGCAAGGGGAGGCTCGAGCAGATGGTCAACCATGCGACGGGCTGGGTCCGAATGGACTACCTGATCCCCGCCCGTGGCCTGATCGGGATGAGGACCGAGTTCCTCACCGAGACCAGGGGGTCCGGAATCATGCACCACGTCTTCGACCGCTGGGAGCGCTGGGCCGGAGAGCTGCGGACGCGCCCCACCGGGTCGCTGGTCGCGGACCGCCGTGGCACGACAGCCAGCTACGCGCTCCTCGGGCTCCAGGATCGCGGCACGCTGTTCACCGGTCCCGGCGAGGAGGCCTACGAGGGAATGATCGTCGGGGAGAACAGCCGTGCCGAGGACATCGACGTCAACGCGATCAAGGAGAAGCACCAGACCAACGTGCGTGCTGCAAGTGCCGATGTCCTCGTCCGCCTCTCGCCCGCCAAACGACTCTCCCTGGAGGCGGCCCTGGAGTTTCTCCGTGACGACGAGTGCGTCGAAGTGACGCCCGAGTCCGTACGGTTGCGCAAGGTCGAGTTGGACAAGATCAAGCGCCAGAAGGCAGCCCGCCAGGGCGCCCGCGTCGCGTAACGGGCTTCAGGCTCAGCCCGCGGGCGGAGGCGGAGGCGGCTCGGTTGGCCGTGGAGGCGGGGGTGCGCCTGGCGCGGCCGGGGCGGCGGTCGCCCGGCCGCCGAGATCGAAGAAGATCGCGCTGACCGCAAGGGCGTAGATCGGTGCCGTGACTGTGTTGGAGACGATCGCGGCGACGACGGTTGCGCCGTTGCCGATCGGGTGTGGCAATGATGCCGAGCACGACGAAGACGGCAATCGCGCTACCCAGCAGAACGCCGAGGTTCTGACCCTAGATCGAGAAGGTCTCGTTGACGACGTCGCCAACGGTGATTCGCTTCGCGGCCGCCGGATTGGGCTGCGCTGCCTCCATCGCCACCTGGACCATGCGCAGTCGGCGCTCTGCGTCAGGGCTTCAGCTATCCGGGAAGGGAGTCGGGAATCGCCGGCCCGATGGCCGGCGATTCCCGAACTGGGCCCCTGCCCAAACCTGCCTCGAGGCCCGGCCCCTGCGGCGGGCATCGAGGCGCACGAAACGTGCTAGACGGTGGCTGCCGCCTGCTCCGACTGACTGTCTTCAGAGGCCTTCGCCTCGGCCTCGGGAGTCGTCTCGTCGATGTTGCGCGGCAGCAGCACCTCTTTGGCAATCACCAGGCGCTGGATCTGGCTGGTGCCCTCGTAGAGCTGCATGATCTTCGCGTCGCGCATCAGTTTCTCGACGGGGTACTCCTTGATGAAGCCGTATCCGCCGTAGACCTGAACGGCATCGACGGTGATCTCCATCGCCGAGTCGGCGGCGAAACGCTTGGCCTCCGAGGAGACCAGCGTGTTTCGCTTGCCCTGATCGAGCAGGACCGCCGAATTCCAGACCAGCAGACGGGCGGCATCGACCTTCGTCGCCATGTCGGCGATCATGAACTGGATCGCCTGGTGCATCGCGATCGGCACTCCAAACTGAACCCTTTCCTTTGAATACTCGGCGGCGTATTCGAAGGCGGCGCGACCGATGCCGACGGCCATTGCCGAGACGCCGGGACGGGTGCGATCGAGCGTCATCATCGCAAGCTTGAAGCCGTGGTTTTCCTCGCCGATCATGTTCTCGGCCGGAATCTCGACTTCGTCGAAGTTGATCGTCGCGGTGTTGGAGGCGCGCTGGCCCATCTTGTCCTCCTTCTTGTCGACGCTGACCCCGGGGAGGTCGGCGTCGACGACGAAGGCGGTGATTCCGCGGTGGCCCGCCTCAGGATCGGTCTTCGCGTAGACCGTGAACCAGTCGGCGTAGGTGCCATTGGTGATGAAGCACTTGGAGCCGTTGATGACGAACTTGTCGCCCTTCTTGACCGCACGGGTCTTCATCCCGGAGACGTCGGAGCCGGCGTCGGGCTCAGTGAGGCAGAACGAAGCGAGCTTCGGCTCCTCGCAGAGCATCCCCAGGTACTTCTTCTTGGTCTCCTCGGAGCCGCCAAGGGTGACTGGGGCAGAGGCGAGGCCGTTGGCCATCAGCGAGGTGCCGATCCCCGAGCAACCCCAGCCCATCTCCTCCTCAATCAGGCAACCGGAGAGGTAGTCGAGGCCGGGACCGCCATAGGACTCAGGGATGTGGGTGTTCATCAGGCCCACCTCCCAGGCCTTGTCGACAATGTCCTGAGGCCAGGTGCCGTCCTTGTCGTACTCCCAGGCGACCTTGCGAATCTCCTTCTCCGCGAAGTTGTGCGCCAGCTCTCGCAGATCCTTCTGCTCGTCGGTCAGGGTGAAATCAACCACGGCTCGAAGCTCCTTTTCGCTTGGGTGGGAGTAGCGACTGATTGACTGGTCAGTCAACCAGCCCCAAGAGTAGCGGATGAACCGGAGTCGGGAAACCCCCTACCCTTGAAACATGGAGCTGCTTGCGGGCGCGATTTCGGTTGGCACCGGCACTGTCCTGGGGCTGATCACCCTCGTCGCCCTGCCGATCGCGGCAACCGCCTTTGCCCGCTCCGGGCCCGCCTGGAAAAGCATCGGCAAAGGGCCGCTCGCGATCGACGAGGACCTTCCCGCCGGCCGACCGGCACAGGCGGCTCCCGTCGATAGGAAACTGCAGGCCGCCGAGGCGCGCCAGATGCTGGAGGCCAAGTCCTACCACCGGCAGCGACGCGGCGAGGCCCCACTCGATGTCGAGGCGGAGGTGGCGCGCCTGCTCGATGGCCCGCAAGGCTCCCCCTCCGCCGACGCCGAGCTGCGCGAGGAGGTCCGCCGCCTGGTCATCGCTCGCAACGAACGGCGGCTGCGCCAGGGGCAGCCGGCACTCGACGTCGAGGCCGAGACAGAGCGTCAGCTCGCCGATTTCGTAGGATCGGGCTGATGGCGCGCACCGAGCGGGAGAACCTGGTCGAGGTAGATGAGCTGCTGATGCAGCCGGGGACCTACTTCAACCCTCAGACCGAGGTGCTCGTCGTGGTTGACGACTCGACGTCGCTTGACCAAGAGGTCTTCAACATGGAGGACTACGAGGGGGCTGAGTGGGTGCGGATCTCCGACGACGTTCCGGTCGACGAGGATCGGCGCGACGAAGCCCTCGAGCGCTTCCAGACCCACTATCACCCGGGCTCGGCAGGATCGGTCTCGGAGACCGCCCTCGAACAGGGCGACGAGGAGCTCGACGAGGGCGAGAACGGCCAGGATCCGGGCCGCGAGGACTGATGCTCGAGACGGGGCAGGAGGCTCCCGATTTCACCCTCCCTGACCAAGAGGGCAACGAGGTGACGCTTTCGGAGCTGCGCGGCCAAACCGTGGTCCTCTACTTCTACCCCCGGGCCGACACTCCCGGCTGCACAGTTCAGGCGTGCGGCGTGCGCGACCGCGAGGCCGACTACGGAGAGGCGGGAGCGCGGGTGCTGGGCGTCTCCCCGGACTCCGTCGAGGACGTGAAGAAGTTCGCCGACAAGTTCGACCTCTCCTTCACCCTGCTGGCCGACGCCGACCATGCCGTCGCCGACGCCTATGGGACCTGGGGCGAGAAGTCGATGTACGGAAAGAGGTACTGGGGCGTGCGGCGGGCCACATTCCTGATCGACACCGATGGCAAGATCGCCAGAGTTTTCCCCAAGGTCTCGCCGAAAACGCACGACGACGTCGTGCTGGAGGCGCTGGCGGAGCTTGCCGCCGCCTGAGCCAGGTTTCAGGCGGTCAGAACCACGGCCGTGATGTAGGCCAGATACAGCGTGAACCAGGCGATCACGACCGGCAGGTTGAAGCGGCCTTGCCGGTGCAGGGCCTCGTAGGCGACAAACCCGCCCGCCAGGCCAAGCGCAACGGAAACCGCGGCGTTGGTGCTCAGCGCCCAATCGGTGAAGACCAGGCCGATTCCAACCGGGATCGTCGATTGGAACACCATCGCTCCTGTGATGTTGCCGAGCGCCAGCGAGTCCTTGCCCTCGCGCACCCAGAAGAAGCTGTTGACCTTCTCGGGCAGCTCGGTCGCCAGCGGCGCGAGGATCAGGGCCAGCACAACCGCCTCGACTCCGAGGTCCTCGGCGATGTTGAGCAGCTCCTCAACGAATAGGTGCGCACCACCGACCATCGCGCCGAGGCCTACCAGGAGCTGAATCGCCGAGAGCAGCATTCCCGGGTTGGTCCGGTGCTCTGGGCGGCGCTCGAAGATGAGCGGGGCGAGAGTCGCGTGGTCCTGCACCGCGCCGCCCGCAAGCAGGGTGCGCCGGATGTAGAGGGGATAGGCAGCGATGAAGGCAATCCCGACGGGAATGCGAACCGCCGCCGGCGGCCCCCAGGCGAGGACCAGAGCGCCCGAGAAGAAGACCAGGAAGGTGACGATGTCCCGCTCCACCGTCGGGCCATGGGCATTCAGATCAAGGCCCTGTGCCCGCCGCCGGCGATAGGCATATGCAAATAGGCCGACCAGCCCCATCGCCAGGGTCCCGAGCAGGAACGGAGCGCCGACGATTGCCCCGATCGCAACCTGATCGGCGCCCTTTGCAGCGCCGATCAGGGCGACGATCGCGATCAGCGTCTCGGGCATCGCCGTCCCAACCGCGGCGAGAAGGCTTCCAACCGCCCCTTCCCCCATCTCGAGCCTGTGGCCCATCCACTCCACGGCGTTGGTGAACAGCAACGCACCGGCCAGGATCACGGCAAAGCTCAATGCCAGCAGCACGCCGCTCATATGTCGCGGCGGGCCGCTCGGCCGGCTGGGCGCCCCGCACGGCGCCGGTCAAGGCGCGTGGTCCCGAATTTACGCGCCCGCCGGGACCCGGCTTGCCAGGCTGGCTGTTCGGCGCTACGTCGCGTCCCGCCCCTTGCTGATTGATTCCAAATCGACGGGGCCGCAAGGCCGCGGGTGGCTACCCAGCGCCGCGCCGGGCGCGTCATCCGTGGCGTGCAGGATGTTGGAACCAACCGTCTAGCGCAGTTCGGCGCACTTCTGCAGATCGACCGGAGTTCGGGCGTTCTGGAGGCACTTGAAGTAGGCCTGCTGGTTGCCGCCCGAGGAGCCGTTGCCGTTCCCGCCGCTGAAGCCTTCGAGCAGGTTGCCGAGGCCTTCCCCTTCGAAGAGCCCAAGCAGTTCGATCGGGTTGACCCCCAGCTTCAGGAAGAGCTTGCTGAGGGGCTTCGCGTTCGTCGGGGCGGAGATCTCCTGGCCTTCGTTCACGCCGGTGAGGGTCAGGTCAAGATCGATCACGACGCTCTTGGGACCGCTGCCCGAGTCCTTCGGCGGTTCGATCTTCACCTTGGCCGAGACCCGTCGCACGATGTTGTCATCTCCGATGTAGAGATCGACATTCGCCGTCTTCACAGCTTCTTTGACCTCGCTCTTGGCTTCGTCGAGTTCATCCGAGGACGGCAGCGAACCGGCCGCGCCGAGCTGCGTGGCGCAGTCTTCGTCTTCGGCGAACTTGAACGCCGAGTCGAGTGCGCCTGAGACGTTGAGCTCGCCACTGACCTTCGTGGTGCTCGTCCCGCCAACGTCGACGCTGCCTTCGTCCTTGACGTTGTCGATGAAGTCGGCGGCCTTCAGCTTGCCCACCGTGTCCTGACAGGCGCTGACGTTGGGCAACTGCCCGCCTTCTTCGCTCGGTTCACCGGCTTTCTTGACCGCCGACTGGACGAAGCTGAAGGTGGTCGGATCCACTTCGTACTCGACGCCTTCGTAGCGCACGTAGGCGGTGTTGGGTAGGAGCGTCAGGCCTCCGTCGAAGTCGATGTCTTCGCCGTTGAACGAGCCGTTCGCCTTCGCCGCCATATCGAGTTGGGGAAGCGATTCTCCATCTTCGTTCTGAAACTGGCCCGAGAGGCTGACGTCGAGGCTCCCCCCTTCGTTGCCCTTCGCCTTGACACCAAGCGAGAGATCGAGGTCAGCGCTCTCGATGCCCTGAAAGGTGGCGTCATCGACAATCGTCTGCGGATCCTCGCTACCTCCCCCACCTCCACAGGCGGCCAGTGCGCTCGCAAGGGAGAGCAGGGCGGCGAACGTGACGAGGAATCGAAGTCGGCTCAAGGGGGTGGCCTCCTGAAGAGTGGACGGTGGGGACGCGGATCCTAAGGCTAGATGGTCGAATCCAAATTTCCGCACGCCACGGATGAGGATGGGTGCAGAGATGTCGGATCCCAGCGCTGACTATCATCGCCCCGATGGGCGAAGCACCGATACCCGAATCCGTCGCCGAGATGGCAGACGCCCTCGCCCGGGCCAGCTACCTCGCTGACGAGCCCGCCGCGCTCGTCTCGTTTCTCGCCCAGAGGCTGGGCAAGCCAATCCTGGTGGAGGGACCGGCGGGGGTCGGCAAGACGGAGCTGGCCAAGGCGTTCTCCAGGGCCAGCGGGCGCGAGCTCATACGCCTCCAGTGCTACGAGGGACTCGATGAGGCAAAGGCGCTGTATGAGTGGAACTACCGCAAGCAGCTGTTGCGGATCCAAGCCGGTGGCGAGTCTGGCTGGGAGGAGGTGCACGGCGACATCTTCAGCGAGGAGTTCCTGCTCGAGCGTCCCTTGATGCAGGCGATCGCGAGCAGCGAGCCGGTGGTCCTGCTGATCGACGAGATCGACAAGACCGACCAGGAGTTCGAGGCGATGCTGCTGGAGCTCCTCTCGGACTTCCAGATCACCATCCCCGAGCTCGGCCAGGTGGCGGCGACGACGATGCCAATCGTGGTCCTCACCTCGAACAATTCGCGCGAGCTGACCGAGGCGCTGAAGCGGCGCTGTCTGTATCTATGGCTCGATTACCCCGAGCTGGAGCGGGAGATGGAGATCGTCCGCTTGCATGCGCCCGAGCTGCCCGAGGCGCTGGCCCAGCGATTGGTTGAGGTGGTGCGCATGGTGCGTGCCCTCGACCTGAAGAAGCCACCCTCGATCGCCGAGTCAATCGACTGGGCGCGAACGCTGCTGCTGATGGGCGCCGACGACATCGATCGCGAGACCTTCGAGCGCTCGATGTCGATCATCGTCAAGCACCGCACGGACATCGACCTTGTCGCGGAGCGGGTCGGGTTGAAGCTGCCTGCACCCGCCGGCCCAACCGCTTAGCCGGCGAAGAACTCGGCGACGGCCGCGTCGTCGGCAGCGCCATCGTAGGCGAGCTGGCCATTGCGGATTCCGACGCAGCGGCTGGCAGCGGCAAGGACGTCCGGTCGGTGCGTGGAGATGACGACCGCGGCACCGGACTCGGAGCGGGCCGCGGTGAGCAGTTCGAGCAGGACCGCTCGGCTCGGCGGGTCGAGGCCGTCGAACGGCTCGTCGGCAAGAAGGATCGAAAAGGGACGAACCAGGCCCAACGCAATCGATGCCTTCTGGCGCATGCCGTGACTGAGTTCTGAGGGCAGTGCGTCCTCCCATCCCGCGAGGCCGAGTTGCTCCAGCAGCCGACCGATGCGGGCTTCGGAATCGGCCACCCCATGAAGTGCCGCGACGTAGCCGAGGTGCTCGGCAACGCTGAGGTCTTCGTAGAAGACCGGCGTGTCCGGCAGGAAGGAGAGCGCCCGCCGCGCCTCGACCGTGCCCGCCGCGTGGCCGGCGACCTCGACTGTGCCTGCGGTTGGCTCAAGCAGGCCCGCAACGACGGCAAGAAGGGTCGTCTTGCCGGCGCCGTTGGGCCCAACCAGTGCTACCAGCTCGCCGGCGCCAACTTCGAGCTCGACGGAGTCAAGCGCCGTGAAGGCGTCGTATCGACGACCGAGGCCGTGGGTGCGGAGGACCGGCGGCGAGCTCATAAAAGCCGCTCTATTCAATCCCCGCCAAGTCGCGTTTGACAAATCGCCGACCGAGGAACCAAACCGCCGCCGCCGCTGCCACCGCTGTGTAGACAACGGCGCTGATCGTCACGGCCTCCAGGGACCCACCGGTGCGCTCGGCTTCCCGCGCGCTCAGGAGCGGCACGCCGAGCAGCAGCGCGGCGGCGGTTGGCGGCGCGGCGGCGACCGCATAGCCAACCGGAGGCATCATCTCGACCTCGGGCGCCAATATGTGGGCGTAGGGATCGGCGGTTGCGCTGAAGGCCGCGCAGCAGGCGAGACCGAGCCCGACCGGGACACAGAGCCCAAGGCCGATGCTGAGCGCCGTCATGCTTCCACCGGCTGCAGCCGCGGCGCCGGTGGCAACGACGGCAACGAGCGCCATGGCGACCGCCGGCGCCGCGAGCAGGCGGACGATCAGCGTTCCCGACTGAAGCGGCACGAGCAGGCGGCGCGTGGGATGGTCGGCCTCTTGGGCCAGGGGCTCGACGAGATCCAGCCCGGCGATGAAGAGCAATGCCCCCGGCACGAACAGGGCCAGCGGCGCGGCGCTCCAGGCGCCAGCGGCGATCGCGCCCGCCGCGACGCCGATCAGAACGACCCTGAGGAGCCGGGCTGCCGGCCAGCGCAAGAAGCTCTGCCAGCCTCGACGCCAGATCGGGTGGGAGGTATGGCGCTCGGGTGCAAGGCGCAACCAGGGACGCCGCCGAGGCCGCTCCGAAGCAAGCTGGCGGCGCAGCAGGATCACCGTACGGACATCCTGGACGGCCGCCGAGAACCGCAACTCGGCCGCAAGCGCCGCGCGACGACGCGCTGACTCGAGGCGGATTCCGTTCAGTCCGAGTAGGCCGATGCCGATCAGTACGGCTGCCAGCACCGTCCCCACGCCGGCCAGCACCGCTCCGGTTCTTCCCTGTAGCGGCAGCGTCGCCAGCTCGCCGAGCATGGTCGCCGGCGAAACCGTCCAACCGAGGGCAAGATCGGCGCTCGACCACGCAAGCAGCAGCAGGCCGAGCAAGCCAGCGGTCTGCGCTCCCCAGCGACGTCCGCTGGCAAGCAGCGCCGCGGCGAGAAAGCAGGCAGGAACGAGAGCGCCGAACAATGCCAGGCACGCGATCCACTCGACGGGTGCGCCCGGCAGGCGCCGGAAGATGAAGTTGCCGACAATGGCACCGAGCACGCCGCCGGCGACGGCGCCGATCCGCATCTGCCGCAGTGCGGGACCTCGCAGCGCGACGTCACGCCGGAGCGGAGCCATCAAGACGTACTGGAGCTCGGCCGCCTCGATTGCCAGCGGCCCGCCCTGCGCCCCTATGCGCAGCCCGGCAAAAAGACTCGAGGCGACAACCACTCCGAGCGCCGCCGGACCGTGCCGGCGCAACCACTCGACAGCAGTGGGCTCGGCGGGCGCCTCGTTGATGACCCCAGCGAGGACTCCGAGCGCTATCGCCCCGAGGATCGCACCGACGTAGATCCGGTAGAGGACCTCCATCACATCGACCTGCTTGGCGTACCGGCGGCGGCGATCGCGGCGCATTTTGCGCAGCGCGGCGATCGTCGCGCCTTCGACACCCCCCTGTCCGCGGACCATGCAGCCTATTATCGGGTTGTGAGCGTGGGATCGCCCTACGGGCCACGGGCCGACGCCGGACCGCCCGGTTTGGCCGCGAAGCTGCTGGGTTTCTGCGAGGAGCTCCGCGGGGAAGGGGTCGCGGTGGGTACCTCGGAGATCCTTGACGCATTTGCCGCCCTCGAGCAGGTGCCCTGGACCTCGCAGGACGACTTTCGCGAGGCGCTCGCAGCGACGATTGCCAAGTCTCAGGAGGATCGGCGTCTCTTTGAGCTGCTGTTCGAGCGCTGGTTCTTCCGCGCCGCGGAGGCCGAGGCAATCGAGCAGGGTGCCCGCGAGGGAGGTGAGCGCCACGAGGGCGGCGACCGTCTGGACATCGACGAGCTCCGCGAGCAGGTTCGCCAGGCGATCGTTGACGGCAGCGACGGCCAGATGCGCGACCTGGCGCGCCTCGCCATCGCCGCCTTCGGTCGCCAGGGCGAGGGGTCAGGGGTGGTCGGGGTGGACGTGCAACGCATCCGCCGCACCCTGGGCCTGTCGACCGGGACCCAGCCCGCCTCCGACAAAGGCGCTGCCGAGCTGCCCCCGATCGACCGCGATCAGCTCAATCGCTTCGAGCGCCACCTCCGCCGCGAGCTGGAACGAGACCTGATCGAGCGAACCTCCACCCTCCCCCCGTCGCGGCCCCTTGCCGAGCTCGACCGGGCCCTGCCGACCAGCCCCACCCAGGACCTTGCCGCTGTCCACCGCGCTGTGTCGCAGATGAAGAGGCGCCTGGCGACGCTTGGGCACGAGCAGCGGGGCCGACGCCGCGGACGAACCGTCGACGTCCGGCGCACCATGCGAGCGTCGCTGGAGACAGGCGGCGTGCCGCTGCGGTTGCGCTACCGGCCAAAGCGCCCGCGGCGCCCCGAGATCTACGTGCTGTGCGACGTGTCGACCTCGGTCACTTCCGCCAGCGTGTTCTTCCTCTCCGTACTGCACGCCCTGCACGACTCGTTCCGCAAGCTGCGCAGCTTCGTCTTCATTGAGCGGATCTCAGAGGTGACCGAGGTCTTCGAGCACGAGAGGGACTTCCGGGCAATCGCCGAGCGGATTTCCAGCGAGGGTGGCGTGGCCGACGTCTCCGGCTACACCGACTACGGCCGCGTGTGGCTGGAGTTCCTCGGTGAAATCTCCGACGATCTCGATCCCCGCTCCACCGTGATCGTCCTCGGCGACGCCCGCACCAACGGCCGTGAGCCCCACACCGAGGTCTTCGCCGAGGTCGCCTCTCGGGCCGGGCGCCTCTTCTGGCTCAATCCGGAGCCAAAGCTCTACTGGAACTACGGTGACTCTGTGATGGCCGCCTACGAGCGCCATTGCGACGGGGCCTTCGAGTGCTGGACCACTCGCCATCTCGAGAACTTCGTCAACGTGGTCGCCGGCGGCGTCCCCGCAACCGACTGACGCGGCCGGCTCAGTTGAGCGGGCCGGCCAGGCCGCCGACCTTCCGCTCGCCGCCTTCGAGCCTGATCGGCATCGCCATCAAAGAGATGGCTCCTCTACGAGAACTCAGGTCCCTCAGCGAACCCACCGATATCGGTGGGTTCAGGCTAGGGGACTTCGGAACCGGCGGGTGAATCCGTGCGGGCCGCGGTGATCGCCGCTCCCAGCAGGCCGAGGCCGACGACGACGGCGCCAAGCCAGACGAGCGCGCCGATTGCGGGGAGCAGCGCGGCGAGTCGCAAGATCGCAAGGCCGGCCAGGAAGGCAAGAATGCGACTCGTGGGGGGCTTGACCATGACGCGCCCCAGTGCGAGCGCCCCAGTGGCGTAGGCAATGGCGGCCAGTGGGAGCAGTGCCAGGCCAACTCCGATCGCCAACGGCAGCCCGACCAGGGTGATCGCCGCGACAACGGCGATCAGCGGCAGGCCGATGAAGACGCCGGCGCCAATCCCCACCGCGGTCCAGAAGCGAGATCGCGCCTGGGCGATCGCCGCATCGGCGGCACGGGGCGCCAAAAGCAGAAGCAGGACACCGAGAATCGCCGAGGAGATCGTCACAGCCAGCCAGAAGGCGAAGGCGGCGACAAAGGACAGGACGCCCAGCGAGTCGTCCCAACCGACCTTTTCGGTGTCCCCGGTGACGACGGCCCGCGGTGCCACCTGCGGCCGCTCGTCGCCGTAGATCAGATCGCCGTCGACGCGCGCGGCCGGCAGCAGCCGGGCATGGCCGGCAATCGTCGCCACGTCGCCGTCGACGTTGCCCCGAATCAGCGCGTCGCCGGCCACAAGGACAACGTCGCCGTCGACCCGGCCGTCGATGCGCGCGTCGCCGTTGACGATGAACACCCCATCGACCGTCTCGCCGGACCCAACGTGGACATCGCCGTTGATCACGACAATCGCGTCGCCGTCCGTCTTGCCTGAGAGGGGTTCGGCGCAGGCCGGCGCCGCAACGATCAACAGCGCCGCGAGTGCTATGAGCGGGAGACGCAAGGCTCGCACCGGCCTCCCACCCTACCCGGGTGCCGAGCGATCAGCGGGGCGCCCAGGCATCGGGCGAGTCGGCCAACTCGGCAACCACCGGCGGCAGGTTGCCGCTGACCAGGTCGGCGAGCGTGACGTGCTCAACCACAGCGCGAAGGTTGGCGCGCACGGCTATCCATACCTCCTGCAGGTGCTGGGCGTTGCCCCGGTACTCGATCGACTCCGGCGGGGCTGACTGCACATGTGCGATTGGTCCCTCAACGGCGCGCACGACGTCGGCGATGGTGATCGTGTCGGAGGGTTTCGCGAGCCAGTAGCCGCCCTTGCTGCCGCGGCGAGCGCGCACGATCCCTGCGTGCTTCAGCTCCAGCAAGATGTGCTCGAGGAACTGCAGGGGGATGTCCTGAGACTCAGCGAGCTGCTCGCCTGTCACCGGGCCTTCGCTGGAGGCTGCGAGCTCGGCCGCAGCGCGCACCGCATAGTCGACCTTGGCTGAGACGCGCATCGGCCCAGTAAATCAAGCGATCGTCTTGGGGGCGAGATCCCTGACAGCGTCCGCTCGCCGCTCGCGGCGGCGATTGAGCCAGTGGGGAGCCGCAAGGATCAGACCGAGGCTCACCGCGGCCACGCCTGCCGCGATCGGCCAGACCGTCGGGTCGCCCTTCTGAATGGTGACGATCCCAGACGCGACCAGGACGACGCCGAGACCGGTGCGCAGGAGCCCCTGCGGCGCCTTGTCCGAGAGGGCGGTGCCGATCACCACGCCGGGCACCGAGCCGATCAGGATGGTTCCGGCCAGGGCGAAGTCGACATTGCCCCCCACCCAGTGAGCGATTCCCGCCGCCCAGAGCAGGATGGCCGCATGGAAGACGTCGGTGCCGACGACTTTCCTGGGCGCGAGGCGGTAGACGGCGATCAGCAGAATCGCGATTACCGTGCCCGAGCCCGCCGAGGTGATTCCAATGACGAAGCCGGTGGTCGCGCCGATCACGACCGCGGCGACTTTGTGGCGGCGCTGGACCTCAAAGCGATCTCGCTCGTTCACCAGGCTGCGGAGGATCAGCGCCCGGGCCAACGTCACGATTCCAACCATCAGGAGGGTGCCGCCCAGTACGGCGTAGATGAGCGAGTCAAGCCGCTCGGGATTGACGTGCTTCTCCAGGAGCGAGACGATCGCGACACCAAAGACCGCCGCCGGGACGCTGCCGAGAGCCAGCCACTTGACCAGGTCCATGTTCACGGTCCCAATCCGCCGGTGGCGCCAGCTTCCGACCGACTTGGTGATGGCCGAGTAGAAGATGTCGGTGCCGATCGCGGTGGTCGGCTGAGTGCCGAAGATGAGGATCAGCAACGGGGTCATCAGGGATCCCCCGCCCATCCCGGTCATACCGACGAGGATGCCGATTCCAAACCCGAAAATGATGATGGCTGGGTCCATTGGGAGTGCGCTTCCCGCCGATTTTGGACTTTCTTGACCTTCTTAGTCAGAAATCCGAAGTGCGCCAGGATACCAACATGTCCACGGAAACTGGGGAATTCGCCGCCCGAGGCAGATTGCCTGCCACGCGGGAGCCCCCGGGCGTCAGCGTCGCGATCCGCAACCTGCGGCACGCCTATGGGGGGTTGCAGACGATCGAGCGCCTCGATCTCGAGGTTCCGGCACATGGCGTCCTGGGCCTCGTCGGACCGTCGGGATGCGGCAAGTCGACCCTGCTCGAGTTGATCTGCGGCCTGCAGGAGCCAACCGGGGGCCAGGTCGAGGTCAACGGAGCCTCCGACCCGACGGACCGCCTCGCGCGCTGCGCGTTCATGCCGCAGCGCGACATGTTGCTTCCGTGGCTGCCGGCGATCGACAACGCGGCGCTTGCCCTGCGCAACCGCGGCGCCCGCCGCCGCGCCGCAATCCGCCACCCCGTTCAAGGCCAAGCCCGACGGCGAGGACTCCGACGAGAAGGAGAAGGATCCGGGCGAGGCCGCGGCCGAAAGCGATTACGACGAAGACGACGACATGGAGGGCTCGCTCTCGCTCGCGGCCATCGAAGCCGAGCTGAAGCCCAAGGTGGTCGAGACCTTCGACACCATCGCCGACTCGTTCAAGAAGCTTCGCCGCCTGCAGGAGCAGGACATCGAGAACCGCCTGCGCTCTTCCTCGCTGTCGCCGCTCTCGCCCGCGCAGGAGCGCAAATACAAGAAGCTGAAGGAAGAGATCATCTCCGAGGTGAAGTCGCTGCGACTCAACCAGGCGCGCATCGACTCGCTGGTCGAGCAGCTCTACGACATCAATAAGCGGCTCGTCTCCAACGAGGGCCGGCTGATGCGGCTGTCGGAATCTTACGGCGTCGCGCGTGAGGACTTC
>Ga0210110_1000139_pt1 | contig 25319 bp, 20 predicted proteins | sample China_Galinas_PW_2_FD_184865 | JGI IMG/M metagenome (GOLD analysis project Ga0210110, IMG submission 184865) | Wetland microbial communities from San Francisco Bay, California, USA, that impact long-term carbon sequestration - China_Galinas_PWB_D1... | ecosystem: Environmental > Aquatic > Marine... | reverse complement strand
GCCCCGCGTGGTTGACGCCTGGGGTACTTGCCATCAGGCTTCGCATGAAGGGGGCTCACCCGCCCTTGTCGATCGAGAGCCCGCATGAAGCGTCCAATCAGCCTTGGGATCTTCGGTGTTGCCGTGGCGCTGCTGGTGCTGATGGTCGCCGTGGCCTGGATTTCGGTGGTCAATTTCCGCCAGCTCAATAGCCAGGTCCGGGCAATGTCGGACTACTACCTCCCGCTCGAGCAACAGCTGGCCAGCGTCGAGATACTGCTGCGCCAGCAGATGGTGCATATGGAGCGCATCCTGGCGGAGCTGGGCAAGGCGAATCCCGAGCCCGACGTGCTGGCCAAGGAGTCGGAGGGGTTCGACAACCGGGGCATCAATGCCGACCAGATCGTGGATTCCTCGAGGCGCTTGCTGTCCCAGACCCAGCAGGCACAAGGCATGGATCTCGACCGCGTCACCCTGGCCCTGCTGGACAGGCAGCTGCCGAACATCCAAACCTCTCGCCAGCACTTCCACGCCACCCTGCGCCGCTTCGAGCTGGAGACCCGGGAAGGCAATCCCCGCTCGGTGCAGATCGTGCGCGAAGAGCTGCTAAGACAGAAGGAGGTGGTGGACGAGCAGACCCAAAAAACCCTCGACCTGCTGAGCCGTCTGACCCGCGGCGCTGTGACCCGGGCCAAGCTCGAAGAGGTGCGCGCGGTCCGATTGAATTGGGTCATCACAGGCGTGGCCACCGCCCTGGGGCTGGTGTTTGCCGCCTTCGCGACCCGCTCTCTGGTGGGACCGGTGCGACAGCTGCTCGGCGGCACCCGGGCAGTGGAGAGCGGCAATCTGGAGGTCAGTATCGACGTGAAGACTCCCGACGAGCTGGCACTGCTCGCCGACTCTTTCAATAGCATGGTCGCAGGGCTACGGGAGAAGAAGCGGGTTACCGAGACCTTCGGCAAGTATGTGGACCCGCGTATCGTCAGCGGCCTGCTGGAGAACCGGCTGCCTGCCGAAGGGGGCCAACGCCAGGTCATGACCATATTCTTCTCCGATATTGCCGGATTCACCCATACCTGCGAGGGGCTTATGCCCGACACAGCGGTGCGATTCCTGAACGGCTACTTCTCGTTCATGTCGCAGATCATTCGTGCCGAGCAGGGCATCATCGACAAGTACATCGGCGACGCGGTGATGGCATTCTGGGGCCCCCCTTTTACCGACGAGATCCACCATGCCGAGCTGTGCTGCCGGGCCAGCCTGGCCCAGCTCCAGCAGCTGGAGCCATTTCGCCGGTCGCTACCCGAGCTGCTCGGGGTACGTTTCGGCCTGCCCGAGGTGGATGTACGCATGGGCATAGCCACAGGCGAGGTGACCGTCGGAAATATCGGCTCGGATGCGGCCCGCGGCTACACGGTCATCGGAGATACCGTGAATCTGGCCTCGCGCCTGGAGCAGGCGAACAAGCTCTATGGCACCCGGGTGCTGGTCAGTGAGGCCACGCGACAGCTGGCCGGAGACACCCTGGCCTTTCGAGAGATCGACAGCCTCCGAGTGATGGGCAAGACCGAGCCGGTCCGGGTGTTCGAGCTGGTCGGCCTTCCGGACAACCTGTCGACCGAGCAGGAAGAAGGCCTGAACAAGTTCCAGGCGGCTCTTGCCCATTACCGGGCACGCCATTGGGAGCAGGCCGAGGACGGCTTTCGTCAAGTGCTCGAGGTCATCCCGGATGACGGACCCAGTCGCGTGTTTCTCAAACGGATCGCGGCCTTCAAACAAGTGCCGCCGGGCGACGCTTGGAACGCGGTGTGGATTGCGCAGAGCAAGTAGGGGGGATGAGTCGGAGGTCGCCATTGTCGGGTTGCCGAAAACCGGCAGCCCGACCTACTCCACGGCGGAGCCGACAGGATCGGGCGGCGAGGCCGCGTGGCAGGTGCAGGTGCGGCTCGCCGTTGCATCGCAGCAGACGATCTTGCCTGCACGGCAGCCGCATACCCCCATATGCCCTTCGCAGCAATGGGTCTGCACGGCCTGTCTCGACTGCGAAGCCAGTGCAGCACATGGGGGCACGCGTCCGACATCGGCCTCCAACGCCGGCGTCTCGCTGGTTGCCGGCAACCCCGCATCCGGATGGGCCGCCCCCACGACAGACGGCACGAGCAGGACAAGACAGACCAAACCCGCGATCAGCCTCAATTGACCCATGGTCGAACCCCCGAAACGCCTGTACCCGCCTTCACCACCTCAAGCATAGACGACTCCTGACGGCGATTGGCGTTCGAGGTCTGCAGAGAGCTCTCCGCATCAGTCGTCCCCACGACCCCCACCCAGCAGGGCCGCACGCTCCCGTCCCGGAGCGGACCGAGCGTGGCGATGGTGGGACTTGGCCTGAGCGCCGGTCGTCTTGCGCCGGACGTGATACGGGGGGAGCTTGGATGTGGACCGCTTCGCCTGGGGCCGATCGGATGCGGTCTCCTGGCGGCTCGTCGACTTTGGCGCCCCGGCGCCGCGCCCGCGGCGACCGTTAGGCTGGCCGCGACCTGACGCGCCGGCCACCCCGTTGCGCCCATTCGGGATAGGCTCTGCCGGAATGCTCGGGTCGGGCTCGTAACCGGCCAGGACCATCTTGGGCAGGTCGCGCTTGAGCAGCCTCTCGATATCTCTCAGCAGCTTGTGCTCGTCCACGCACACCAGGGAAATGGCCTCCCCCGCGTTGCCGGCCCGGCCCGTACGACCAATCCGGTGCACATAGTCCTCGGGCACATTGGGCAGCTCGTAGTTTACTACGTGGGGCAGCTGATCGATGTCGAGACCCCGTGCCGCAATGTCGGTGGCCACCAGCACGCGAACCTCGCCGCTCTTGAAACCGGCCAGCGCCCGGGTGCGCGCCCCCTGGCTCTTGTTGCCGTGGATGGCCGCGGCGCTCAGACCATCGCGCTCCAGCTGCTGGGCGAGGCGATTGGCGCCATGCTTGGTACGGGTGAACACCAGTACCTGGCGCCAGCTTCCTGACCCGACCAGATGGCTCAACAGCTCGCGCTTGCGCTCCCGATCCACCGGGTGGACTCGCTGCTCGATGCGCTCGGCCGTGGTGTTGCGGCGGGACACCTCGATGAGCTCGGGCCGATTGAGCAGCTTGTCCGCAAGCTGCCGGATCTCGTCGGAGAAGGTGGCGGAGAAGAGCAGATTCTGGCGCGCCGCATTGTCGGGCAGCAGCGCCAGCACCCGGCGGATGTCGTGGATGAAGCCCATATCGAGCATCCGATCGGCTTCGTCCAGCACCAGAATCTCGACCCGAGACAGGTCCACCGTCTTCTGGCCGGCGTGGTCCAGCAGCCGCCCGGGCGTGGCCACCAGGATGTCGACGCCGCGGCGCAGCTGCTCGATCTGCGGGTTGATCTTGACCCCGCCAAAAACGACCGCCGCGCGCAGCGGCAGGTGGCGGCCGTAGGTCTTTACGCTCTCGGCCACCTGGGCCGCCAGCTCGCGGGTGGGGGTCAACACCAGCGCCCTGATGGGACGCCGGCCGCCGGGCGCAGACCTCTGGCTCAACCGCTGCAGCATGGGTAGCGTGAAACCCGCTGTCTTGCCTGTGCCTGTCTGCGCGCCGGCCATGATGTCGCGGCCCTCCAGGACGGCGGGTATCGCCTTCTGCTGGATGGGGGTGGGCTGGGTGTAGCCCTGCTCGCCGACCGCGCGCAGGAGCTCGGCCGACAGGCCGAGGGATTCGAATGACATGAGGGAGTGAGCTCCAGTCTTGCCCTCCCGTCATCTGGTGACATCGGGAGCCGGTCCGGGCTGGATAAGGGATGTGGTCAAGCGGGAGGCCCCGGACCTGGGAATCAGGATGGGGGGCATACGGCTCAAGCGCCTTCCGGCGATCATCGGATCGCTAGGGGTGCCGACCGGTCAGGCACCCGGAATCGGTGCAGTCTACCACAACGCTTGCAGGCCGCGTAGCGCTGAAAGGCCTCGGCCACCTGGATGGCCAGCTCGCGGGTGGGAGTGAGCACCAGGGTCTGCGCCTGCGCTCGCCCGATTTCCATGCGCGACAGCAGCGGCAACGCGATCGCAACGGTCTTGCCCGTTCCGGTGGGGGCATGGCCCACCAGATCCAGCCCCTCCAGCAGCGGGGGAATGGTGTAGGCCTGGATCGGTGAGGGGGTCTCGTAGCTCACCTGATCGAGTGCGGCCATCAAGGTGGCCGGCAGACCCAGGTCGCGAAAGCTGGTGGCGACAGGGGGAGTCGAACTGCTCAAAGGAGATTTCCTGATGAGGGACTTGCAAGAGGCGGGACGCGGAGTCTAGAGAATTTCAGCCGGTGGATGGATCGCTCGGCATGGACCCACCGAGCACCTGCCGGACGAATCCCCCGAGCAGCTGCTCATAGCTCGGCTGGCTGAGCGTGAAGCCGTCGTTGTGGCCACCGCGGAGCTCCTGGAAGACCTTCGGGGGGCGTGCAGCCTGATAGACCTTGCGGCCCAGCTCGAAGGGGATGATCTCGTCCGACGGGCTGTGCAGCACCAGGACCGGGCAGCTCACACGGGCGAGAGCGCCTTCGGTGTCGAAGCCGTAGCGCAGGACCAGGAGCCGCGCAATCCAGGGGAAGACGTATCTGGCGACATCTCGGGCCGAGCTGAAGGTGGACTCCAGGACCAGCCCGGCCGGCTCCACTTGCGCCGCCAAGTGGGCGGCCACGGCACCGCCCAGGGACCGGCCGAAGATCAGGATGTCCCGACCCTGGAAGCCCTTCGGCCCGGTCAGATAGCGCCAGGCCGCCGCGGCGTCCTGATACAGCCCCTGCTCGCTGGGGCGGCCCTGGCTGAGTCCATAGCCGCGGTAGTCGACGATCAGGACATTGAGTCCCAGTCGATGGAAGATCTCCAAGGAGGCTCTGCGGTGCGAGAGATTGCCCGCATTGCCGTGAAGGAACAGCAGGACTCGGCGAGAGCCGGCATACGGAAGGTACCAGCCGTGCAGCTGCGTGCCGTCTTCGGCCCGGAGCCGCAGATCTTCGTAATCGAGACCCCAGTCAGCAGGGCTTCCCTGCAGCTGCGGCGACGGAAAGAACACCATTCCGGGCTGCAGCAGGTACAGCCCCGCGTTCAGCATCACCAGGATGGCCAAGACCCACAGCAGTGCGGAGACCATGGATCGCTTCAGCCCCGACACGGCTCGCGTCCGGCGAGGCTGCACGGGTCAATCGCTGTCAAGGCGAAATCCGATCTTCAGGACCACCTGCCAATGGCCCACCTTGCCATCGACGATGTGCCCCCGGTCTCGACCACCTCGAGCCAGTCCATATGCTGGATGGTGGCCGATGCCCGCTCCAGGGCATTGCCCACGGCGTCGTCGCTGCTCACCGTGGACGAGCCGACAAGTCTTCTTGTTGTACACGCGATCGTTCATGGTGTCCCCATTCGGTCGGAGTGGTCCGAGAGCGATGGGCCCGATCTTGCGACGAGCCGATCCGCACTCTCGATATTAGCGCGATTTCCCGAGCCGCTCCGACACTATTCGTGCCTGGTCGCCAATCTGAAGGCGGCCCTCCTGGTGCTCTTCTGCGTGGCGATACTGCCCTTCTGGCGGCTGCCCGACCAAACCTGGTATCAGCTCGACGACGAGACCAGCCAGGCCCCGATCGACGTGGAGAAGGTCTGCTATTCCCAGCCGGGGCTGCTGGACTCCGCCCTGGCAAAGATCCGGCCCGAGCGACCCGGAAAAGTGGACCTCTACTTCGTCGGCTTCGGAAGCTTCGGCGCCCAGAACGTAAGACAGCGCATCGCCGTTCGCGAGCGCGCAGAGCACGAGGCTCCATCGGATCCCCAGCTCTGAGTGGGATCGGCCATAGGCGAGCGGCTCACGACCCTGACACAGCGGCTGGATGGCCTGGCGCGTACGCGCGAGGTTTCGTGCCGCGGCCCGAACTCTCAGGCCCCGGCATTGACTGGCGGGCCGCTCACCGATTCGGACTGCGAACCAAGCGCAACGACGCCGAGGCAGAATCTGGAGTCCGGAGGCCGGTCAACGCGCTTGACGCTCCATCAGCGTCTTCAGGCGACTGGACCCCTTCTCGGACAGATCGATGATCTGCATACCCACCCAGGAAGAGCCCGCCTGGTTGGCCGGGTGAGCCCAGAGGGTCTCCACCCCCACGGAGAAGGATGGAAAGGCCCCCTGTTGCGCAGGTTGGACCCGTGCCTGGAAGACGGCATCGATGGGCAGCTGTCGCTCGGTGAGGATCAGCAGGCCACCGTAGGACACATTGCAAAGCTGTCCGAGCAGGCATTCTTCGATCTCGTCCCAGAGATAGACTTCGGATGTTACAGGGACTCGTTCGTGCTTTCGTCTTTTCTTCATTGTTCCATCTGCGCCGCGCGCGGCTCGGTGGTCTTGGAAGGAGATCGTCCCAGCCGGTCGCGAATCGCGAGCAAGGCCCGTTCCACGAAGGCCTGTCCCGGGAGGGTGAGGATGCGCGCGTCGCCGCTGGCCAGCTCGGCGGCGAGGCTAGCCAGGTCCTTCACGGCAGCCGTGCCGCCGTCCTGGTTCACGAACAGGTAGCGAGACGTGGTGGGGTTGTACCAGGACAGCCGCAGCCGCTGCTTGTTGTCTTCCCCGTCTGGCCTGAGCTCGAACAGGGTGCCAAACTTCACCTTCTGCAACCGCTCCACCACCGCCTGCTCTCTTGGCGACAGCGGCGGGCTCACGCCCTTGCCCTTGTCGGCGGACTCCTCGGGCTCCGGAGCAACCAGCTGCTGCAGGGATTTTGCGGTCGCGCCCTGGTGCTCGACCTCCTCGAGCCAGCTCAGCAGCAGCTCGACCTGCCGGCTGTAATAGGAGCCGAGCAGCTTGGGCTCGCCACGTATGACCTTCCGCAGGCCGGCGAGCTTGGCCCGGTTGGCGCGCCAGCTCGCCAAGCCGACCTTGCCGGTCACGCCGATCAGGGTGCGCGCCAGCTCGGTGCTCTTGCGCCAGTCGTTGCTCCCCTTCGCCGCGGATCCGCGCAACAGGATGAGCGTGAGCCTCTCGGCCAGAAAACCGTTCAGAAACTCGACCACCACCTGGGGGAGGGCTTGATCGGCGATCAGTCGCTTGAGCTCGGCGGCCGCCTCCTGCTGGGCCGCCCTGAGCTGCTGGCGCCCCTGCTCGGCCTGCCGGGATCGCCGCTCGGAGATCTTGGTCTTTTCCCTGAGCGTGGCCACTCGCTTGGTGAAAGCCGCCAGCAGCTCGGAGAAAAGCGACACGTCGCCCTTGAAGTCCGCCAGGATGCGATTGACCGTGCTTCGAAGCTCCGGAAAGATGCCCCGACGCAAGTCCGTCTCCACCACCAGGGTCGATCCGGCCTCGATCATGGCATCCAGCAGTGCACGGGCCGGGTGATCCCGGCGATCCAGGAACGACTGGTCGAGGATGGCCAGCTTCAGGTAAGGGGTATGGAGGTGGCTGAGCAGGGCCTTGACCAGATTGGGCAGCTCGTCGACGCCGAGCATGTACTCGAACAACATGCCGACCAGATCGATGGTGTCCGAGTCGATCGCACGCACCTTGTCGCGTCCGGCCAGATCCATGACCAACTGGCGTTGACGCAACAGCGCCTCGCCCACCTGGGCCATCAGGGCCGGTCCGACCTCCGTCTGCACCAGGCCCGTGTCACGCAGGCCATCGACTGGCGAGCCGGCCGCAGGCCGCTGCGCCGCTTCGCCGATGGCGTTCGCCAGCTCCGTTGCAGGCAGAGCGGGCGCGCCAGACGGGGTGAGGTACTCGCTGGATCTCGCCGAGCTGTCCCCGCCGCTGCGCCGCCCCATCAAATCCAGCACGTCCCGCAGCACCGTCTCGCTGATGCCTTCGGATGTGGGCGTACCTGCCACGGCCTTATCGGGGCCTGGGCGTGGCACAGGTGCTTCCCGTCGCGTCCCGGCCGGGGACGGCTGCCGCGTTTCGGCATCCGGACTCTTCGAAGCCGAGCCCCCGGACGGGGCGGCGGCACGTTCGATCTGCTCCGCTGTCGGCCGAAGATAGGGCAGCACCCCGGCCTCGATCAAGCGGGCGTTGAAGTCTTTATAAAGAGCTTCCACATCCGTCATGAGCCGCTTGTGGAACAGGGTGTGCAGTACCAGCTTGATGCGCTTTTCGATGGGCAAGCCACTCAGGCTCTCAGAGAAGGACCGCGCCAGATGGTAGGGACCGCCCGGCAGGTCCTCGTCCCTGAGCTTCACGCCCCGATTGATCACTGCCAGGCGCCGTTTCAGGGCGTACAGCTCCGCATGGCACTGCCGGGAGACCCGACTGACGATGACCTGCACGGCCAGGGCGTCCTCGAAGCTGTCCTTGTCGACCAGCGACATCTCTTCACCCCGCTCCTCGGGGGTCGGGGCACCGTCTTCGCCGACGAAGTCGTCGAAGCCCTTTTTCACCAGCCGATCGAAGCCCTGCTCAATGCGGCTCCGGCCCTTCGACAAGGTGCCGATGGCGTCGTAAAAGCCCTGGCGCCCGCGCAGGCTCTCCGCCTTCTCCGCGAAATCCATGAGGGTCTCCTCCATGCCGTCGAGCATGGCCCTCAAGGCACTGCCGGTGGACGTCTGCGCCGCCTCGGCAAAACCGCTGAATAGAGTCCGAAATTTGGGGTTCATAGGGCTCGGACGTTCGTCTTGGGGTTATCAAGAAAGATCTGCGTGGGCCCGACCAGTGTCCCCCGCTCTCGTGCCGCAGGGGCTGCTGCCCGACGCCCTTCGCCGCCCTGAGGTATCCACCAGTGCCCCAGCTTGATTCTAGTACGCCTGCACCTGAGTATCGGCCGGGTTTGCCGAGCACCCCGGCGCAGGCGTACAAGTTTACCCGACGTCCATCGAATCCGTCATGGAATCGTGATCAATGGATCGCGCGCGCCAGTCGTGTCAAGATACGGCCCGCCTGCAAGGCCTCTGAAGTGTATCCCGAACGAGCCGAGCCACTAAAGACCAACGCCCATGGATAAGCCCGCGAAGCCAACCACCAATGCCGCATCGATCGTCGTCGGCGCTGGCGCCGAGCCCAGCGAGCCGGTCGAGGTGGCCATCTTCAGCCCCAGCTTCAACGACGGTGGCGGCGTCAGTCGGGTATTCGTCAACCTGGCCAATGGCATGGCCGCGCTGGGCCACAGGGTAGCCCTGATCGTCAACCGTGACGGCGGCACCTTCTTGAGCCAATTGAGTCCAGCAGCAACACGTGTGCGTTTCCAGGGCCGGGACGCGCGGGGACTGGGCCGCGAGCTGCTCGCTTATCTGCGCGCCCATCCGCCCAAGGTGCTGTTAAGCGGTCAACCCCGCGACGACGACATAGCGGCAAAGGTCAAGTGCAAGCTCGGGGATTCGTCGATTCGCTTCTTTGTCTCGGTAGGGACCTCGATACCCGAGCAGGCCAGGCTGAGTCGACGCCTGCCCCTGGGGTTTGCCCTGTTCCGCAGGCGTTTTCGCAAGATCCTGTCCCGCTTCGACGGCATTGTCATCTATTCCAACGGAGCGGCGGAAGAGCTATCGGAGTTCCTCGGCATCCCGCGCGAGCGGATCTTGGTCGCGCCCCTGCCGACGGTCACGCCCGAGCTGGCTCGGCAGGCGGAGCAGCCTGTCGACCACCCCTGGCTGGTGGAGAAGGATACCCCGGTGGTCATGTCGGTCGGCCGACTCGCGCGGGTGAAGGATTTGCCCACCATGCTGCGCGCCTTCGACCAGCTGCTCGATAAGCGCCCCTGCCGGCTGATGATCGTCGGACGAGGCCGCCAGGAGAAGCGCCTGCGGGCCCTGATCGACGAGCTGGATCTTTCTCGTGAGGTGGCCTTGGTCGGCCTTCTGGACAACCCCTATGCCTACATCGCCCGAGCAGACCTGCTGGTGGTCTCCTCGCTGCGAGAGGGCGGTCCCCAGGTGCTCATCGAGGCCATGGCCCTGGGCACACCGGTGGTCTCCACCGACTGCCCCAACGGCCCCCGTGAGATCCTGGAGTTCGGCCGCTATGGCGCGCTGGTGCCCAGACGCGACGCGCCGGACTTGAGCAGGGCCATGGCACAGACCCTGGACCACCCACTTCCCGCCGATGAGCTTCGCGAGGGGGCCCAGCGCTACACCCTGGAGCGCAGCAGCCGGGTCCACCTGGAGATCTTCGGACTCTCACCTGTTGCATCCGCGCCCCAGGCGCAGCCCGATGTCGGCGCGCAGGCCACGCCGGGATGATCGACATCCGCGGCGCCACCGACGGGGACAAGGATCGGATACTCGCTCTCATGGAAGTCGTGCTCGGCCCAGCGGAGGCCACACGGGCCGAGCGGCGCTGGCACTGGCAATGGCAGCAGGACCCGCGTCTGGCGCAACCGGGCTACCAGGGGGTGGTGGCCGTCTGGAAGGACCGGCTGATCGCCAGTCTGAGCTGCATCCCGGCCGGCCTCTATATCCGGACCAAGCCGATATGCGCCTGCTGGAGCGTCGACAATCTGGTGCACTGGGGGCTGGCCCGCAACGCCCTGCACAACGCCCGTCGTAACGGCGGTAACACTCGGGAGTCGGGGTTGGACAACCGCATCGCCCTGGCCATGCTCGATCATCCTGTCGCCGGCCGCATCCAGCTCGCCAAGCACGTGACCGGAAAGGTGACCACCCTGGGGTCCAGGGTCGGCTATCGCGCTCTGAACGACACGGGACGCTGGAGCCGGCAGCTCTCGGCCGTCGGTCCGCTTCGGCGATCCCTCGGAAGGCCCCTCGGCTTCCTGGTCGGTGCAGCCGCCGATCTCGCCCTACCACGTCCGCCCCCTCCCAAGCTGGAGGCGATTCCCTTCGAGGGCGACTTCGATGAGCGCTTCGAGCGGCTCTGGACCCAGGCACTGGAAGAGTATCCGGCCATCACCCGGCGGGACCCGGTCACCCTCAACTGGCGCTATCGACAGCACCCCGACACCCGGTACACCACCCTCGTGCTGGAGGAAAAGGACCAGATTCGGGGCTACCTGATCTATTCCCGGCTCGCGAAGAGCGACCGGCTGCACGGAACGATCGTCGACCTGCTGGTCCGCCGCGGAGACACCGAGGCGGTCCAGTCACTGCTCGCCACCGCCTTGCGCCGCCTGCGCCGCGCGCGGGCCGAGAGAGTCGACTACTTCGCGGTGGGAGCCTTGCTCAAGCCAGTGCTCCAGGATCTCGGATTCAGATCGTCCACCAATGTCTATCCCGTCTGGGAGCGGGGCCTTCCACATGTCGAGCTCTATGCCACGGACGGAGACGGCGATGGGGCCTGAGCAAGGGTCGCCGAGGCGGGAGCTCGCCTCTCGTGCCACCATCGGCGTGGCTCGTCGCGCACCCTGCAGCCAGCCGGGCTCATATCGCCTGCACGACTAGAGACCGTCCATGCTTTGTCGATGGCGACAGCTGGCCCGGCGGCGGGCAGCCCGCAAGACAGACCGGCTTCGGGCAGGGGGTCTTAAGCCCCAATGGCTGCTGCTGGCGGGTCGCTGCACCAACCCACCGCGGACCGCCCCCGAGCCAACGACTCTCACGTCCATCCGGCCCCCGGACCACGCCTTCTGGGCGGATCCTTTCGTCTGGTGCCGGAACGGCCGCTGCTGGGTCTTCTTCGAAGATTATCGCTATTCGACCGGAACCGGGTGCATCAGCGCGATCGAGCTGGACGCGGGGCTGCGCCCTGTCGGTGAGGCGGTGACGGTGCTGCAGGGACCCGACCACCTCTCCTACCCGTACCTGATTGAATGGGAGGGCGATCTGTACATGGTTCCGGAGAAGGCCCATTCCGGCTCACTGGACGCCTATCGATGCGTCGACTTTCCCCGTCGCTGGGAGCACACCTGCACCCTGATGCGGGGCGAGCGCATCGCCGACGCCAGCCTGTTCCCCCACCAAGGCCGCTGGTGGCTGCTCGCGGCCGTCAAGCGCCGCGGCCTGCAGCTGAGCGAGTCCCTGTTCGCCTTCTACGCAGACCGTCCCTTGAGCGCACATTGGACCCCCCACCAAGCCAATCCCATTGTGCGGGACTTCAGCCGCGCCCGGCCCGCCGGGCGCATACTGCGCGACGACCCGGACCGGTTGTTGCGTCCCTCCCAGGACTGCGTGCCCCGCTACGGCCACGGCCTCAACCTGAGCGAGATCCTGGAGCTCTCTCCCAGCCGCTATCACGAGCGTCTTATCTGGCATCGCAGTGGCGAGGAGATGGGTGGTTGGCAAGGCCTGCATCACATGGACTGGCACCAGGGCATACTGGTGATGGATGCGCAGCGACTGCGCCGGAAGGACAAGGCACCTGACGAGATCTCGATATGACCAATCCGACAGGCCCGTCCATGGGCCAGGAGAGCCGCACCTATTACGACGGCAATGTGCAGCGCTGGGTACCCCGGGACACGGTCCTGTTTCCCGCAGAAACCCTGCTCCTGCAAAGGCTCAAGGGGAAATGGTCCGAGATTCGGATGCTGGACATCGGCATAGGTGGCGGGCGGACGACGAGCGTGTTCTCGAATATCGTGAAGGCCTATTCGGGCGTCGACTATTCGCAAGAGATGTGCAATGTCGTGAGACGGCGCTTCCCGGACATGGCTGCCGCGATCCAGTGTGTCGACGCGAGGAACCTGTCTCCCTTCTCCGATTCGTCGTTCGATCTGGTGCTCTTCAGCTACAACGGGCTTGACCACGTGGAGCCGGACGAGCGTAATCGGGTGCTCTCGGAGGTTCACCGGGTGCTTCGCGATCGGGGGGAGTTTCTGTTCTCCACCCATTGCCTGCGCGTGCTGTATCCGCGGCTCTCCCGAGAGATATCGGTGCGCAGGCGACTGCGCTACCTGCGCGAGAATCCCGCGCTCTTCCTGGGCAGACGGACCGAGCTGACCCAGGCAGTGGTTCGCGAGGGTCCCGTCAGAGCGGTGTACGTCGACCCCTTCGAGCAATGGAGACAGCTCGGCGCCTTGGGTCTGGTCCCGACGGATGCCATAGATCGCCACGGCGAGCGCCTGGATCGCGAGAGTGGCGACACCGAACGGGGTTCGGAATGGGGCCGTCGGCACTGGTGGATACACTTCTTCTGCGTCGCAAAGAAGACGAAATAAGGCGCCAAGCGACAGAGACGGACCTCGCGTCGCAGCCGAGTCAATTTATCCCCGTCAAAGTCGGGGCCCTTTGGGTGAGCATCCGATCGAAGTCACCCTGTCGAGTCGCTTGATTGTTCGCTTGGGCGGTCGGATCGAGTGCCGTTTCGGCGCCGCGCACGCAGCTCCCAGGCAGCACCCAGCAGCCGGCCATAGGGGGTCGGGGCATGCAGATCGGTGCTGTAGTGGACGATCTCGTCGCCGCCCCAGCGGCGAATGAAGGCGGTGTCGCCATTGAAATCCAGGGAACGCCAGGGGCCGTCCCAGATCCGGCCCAACAACCCCTTGATCATCAGGGTTCCAGGGGCGATGGCCGCGGCCTCGGGATCATAGTAGGTGGTGATGCCGTAGAGGGTTTCTCCCTGGCCCAGGGTGAAGCAAGCCGCAATCAAACGGTCGCGCTCGGTGATCAGAAGGGTCCGGCCAATCTGTTCATCATCGAGGCCCCGCAGCAATCCCCGGGTGAATCGCCGGTCGGCCTCGCTGAGCGCCGCGTTGCGTGTCTGCGCCTTCCAGCTGCGGCTCTCCAGATCAAACACATCATCGAGCACGCCAAGCTGCTCGTCACGACCCGCCAGGTATCGATAGTCGGTCGCTTCGAGGCCGTCGAGGCGCCGGCGATAGCGCCTTATCTCGTTGCGTAGGCTCTTGGAGCGAGCACTCAGGTACTCGGGAAAGCCACCCTGCATCCTCAGCAGCCGGTGGATGCGCCCGCGAGCCCAACCATCGACCGCCAGGCCGTACGATCGAGCGGCGCCGAGCAGCTCTTTCGGCAGGGGGCTGTGCTCGGGGACATTGCGGAACGACAGCCGGTCCCACTGCCAGCGGTGGCGTACAAGATAGCCCATCATGGCCTCCACGCAGTCCTTCGGCCGCTCGGGCAGAATCAGGTCCTCCCGCAGGATGTGCTTGTTCCTAAAGGGGCTCAGGCAGCGGGTGGGCGCACCCACCTGCCACTGGACTCGCTGCATGAGAGGGGCTATGCCTATGACCCGTCCTCCGTCACGAAACAGCAAGACGCGCAGTCGCTTGCCCGCCCCGAAGGCCCGCCACCAGGCGCAGACATAGCCGTGGCTGAGAAAGAGGGTCTGGGCAGGGTAGTCCGCCAACAGTCGGCCCCAGACGTCCTTCAGGGCAATCAGGTCATCCAGGCGGCGGATCTCCTCCACCTCCAGCCGCGCAGGACCAACCCCCGAGTGGCCCGGCTTGCCGGCGTCGGTCGGGTCCGGCCTTGGATTGCTCGCTTGCCCCATGCTCTCGGTGCCTCTCGGAAGGGTCGCTGGCTTCGCTTGGACGATCGGTCCCCGACCGCATCACGGTATCGCATGACCCGGCGACGGTGCCTGGGCCCGATGCAACGCGGCATAGTGGCCGTTGCGTGCCAGCAGCTCGGCATGAGTGCCCCTCTCTACGATACGCCCGCGATCCAGCACCAGGATCTGATCCGCTCGCTGGATGGTCGAGAGCCGATGGGCAATCACCACGCAGGTGCGGCTGCGGGCAGCCGCCTCTATGGCTGCCTGTATGTGCTGCTCCGAGCGGGTATCCAGGCTGGAGGTGGCCTCGTCCATGATCAAAACCGGTGCATCCTTGAGCAGGGCCCTGGCAATGGCCAGACGCTGGCGCTGACCGCCGGACAGCTGGGCCCCGTTCTCGCCGACCCGGGTGTCCATGCCCTGGGGCAGCTGGTCGACGAACTCCGTGGCGTGCGCCATCTGGGCAGCCCGTGCGAGCCGCTCGGGGTCCAGCCCTTCGGTCTGCCCGTAGGCGATGTTTGCCGCCACCGTGTCGTCGAAGAGTATGACCTGCTGGCTGACCAGGGCGATCTGGCGACGTAGATCTTTCAGAGACAAGGCGGTGATGTCCTGGCCGTCGAGCAGGATGCGGCCCGACTGGGGACGCAGGAACAGGGGTATCAGACTGGCCAGGGTCGACTTGCCGCTGCCCGAGGCGCCCACCAGGGCCACCGTGCACCCGGCTGGGATCTCCAGGTGGATGTCGCTCAGAGCGGGCTCGGCCTGGCCCGGATAGCGAAAGCCGACACCCTCCAAGCGGATCTCCCCACGGGCGCGGCTCAAAGGCAAGGCCCCGGGTGGATCCTGCTCGGACTGCTGGTCGATCACGAAGAAGACGCTCTCGGCGGCGGCCAGGCCGCGCTGAATGTCGTCGTTTACCCGGGTGAGGCGCTTGATCGGGCTGAACAGCATGCCCATGGCACCGAAGAAGGAGACAAATCCGCCGGGGGTCAGGCCACTCGACCCCGCCTGCAGAATGGCGATGTAGATTAACACCGCCAGCGAGACCGAGACCAGCAGCTGGATGAGTCCCACGTTGGCCGCCGAGGTGCCCACCAGCTTGTTCTCCATTCTCCGAACCCGATTGGCTGGCTGACCGAAGCGCGCGACCTCGTAACCCTCTGCACCGAAGGTACGGATCTCGCGCTGGGCGCCCAGACCCTCGCGGATGATCTGGTTGAGCTCGCCCATCTGCTCCTGGGAGCCGCGGTTGAGCCGGCGCAGGCGCTTGCTGGCGAGTCTCAGCACCGTGCCCGCGATCGGGACTATGACCAAGGCCGCCAGGGTGAGACGCCAGTTGAGCCAGAACATCCAGCCGAGCAGCCCCACCGTAGCCAGAGAATCCCTGACCAGCGTGACCCAGGCGGTGGTGGCCGCCTTGTGCAAACGATTCACGTCGTAGGTGAAGCGCGACAGCAGCACGCCCGAGGGATTTGCATCGAAAAATGCCATGGGCACCGCCATCAGGCGGCTAAACATCGCCTCGCGCAGGTCGGTGACCACGCGGGTGCTGACCCAGGCGGTGGAATAGGCGCTGATGTAGCCCGCCAGCCCGCGCACCACGAAGAGCACGACCATGGCCGCAGGCAGCAGCCGGATCATCGCCTGGTCCTGCTGGATGAAGCTGTCGTCCAAGAGGATCTTGAACAAGGCCGGCAAGGCGGGCTCGGTCGCCGCCACCGCCATGGTGCTGACGACCGACACCAGAAACACCTTCCAGTGGACCAGGACGAGGGTCAGCAGACGCCCGTAGAGTGATTCGCGAATGAATTTCGCCGCCACGGCAGGGACTCGTATCGTGGTAATCCTGTGCCTATGCCCGGCGCAAGCGGCCCAGGACACCCTTCGCAACGGCCGGGATCGCCAAGCATCCTCTAGCCGGGGCAAGATTGGCGCGTATTGTTACAGGGATCTGTGCTCGACACCACGCGGACGCCCAAAAGGGTCGAGCCGACAGCCGCTTCGACCCCCATACAAGTTGCTTTGCCACGGCGTGTCTGCCTTGGTGTCCTTGGCGCCTTAGCGGTTCCAACGGCGGTTTTTGGGATAATGTGAGCGTGCTCCAACGAGTGTCGGGAGGAACTGCGGTGAGACCCAAGGCGGTGGGCCAGGAGCTGGCCTTGCGCACCAAGCTGCGAGACTGGCTGCTGCCCGAGTCGCTGAGCCATATGCGCAGACTGCCCCCGGCCTTTCGGCTCGAGCCCCTGGCCGATGGCGCTTACGCAGTCTACTGGCACCGACGCAAGCTGACCGAGACCTTGCCTCTGACCGCCTTGCGCCACCCGACCGATACCGACGGGTTCATCCTGGCCGCCGGGCCTTCCATCTCAAGCATGGACCTGAGCCCGCTGCGGGGCCGGCCGTGCATGGGCGTCAACGGCAGTATCGTCCTCTCGGGCGAGCTGCCTTTCGCCTACCATATGATCTCGGATCGCAATTTCTTCCGGGATCGGCCGGATCTGGTAGATCGAGCCCTGGCGTCCGGCGCCGATTGTGTGTTCAGCTTTCCCGGACTGGCCCTGATCTGTGAGCGTGCCCCCGAGAGGCTGGAGGGTGCCCGGGTGTTCGTCGCCGATGCGGTCAATGTCGCTTACGGCGTACCACGGCTGTCGCCCGCGGTCTTCGACGCCAAGGCGGCGCTAGACCCCGCCTTCTCCCTCCACTGCGACATTAGTCCAGCCGACGGGCGGGTGGGCTTCAGCTGGGATATCCGACGCGGGGTCTTCAGCGGCCAGACGATCGCCTATGCGGCCCTGCAGATCGCCGTCTGGCTGGGCTTTCGCCGCATCTTCTTGCTGGGGCTGGACCTGGGTGGGGACAGGGGTCCGGTACACTTCTACGAAAACGCAGGCGCGAGCCAGCCCACGCGCCTGGATGACGACTATGGGCCCTACATTCTGCCTGCCTTCACCCTCGCAGGGGAGCTGCTGCGAGCCAAGGGGCTGGAGGTCTACAACCTGTCACCGACCAGCCGTTTGCCCGATGCGGTCATTCCCAAGCTATCCCTGACAGAGGCACTCGACCTCAGCCGCACTTGATGGCGACTGCAGGGAAGTGGCCGAGCTACAGCCAACCTTTGAGCTTGAAATAGAGATAGGGACTGACGCCTGCAGCGGTCATGAGGCCCAAGGCCATGGGATAGCCCCAGGGCCAGGACAGCTCGGGCATGAGATGGAAGTTCATGCCGTAGACACCGGCTACCAGGGTGGGCGGAAGGAACACCACCGCGGCGATGGAGAAGACCTTCATGATCCGGTTCTGCTCGATGTTGATGAAGCCCTGCGCGGTATTGAGCAGGAAATCGGCCTTCTCCGACAGAAAGGCGTTGTGGGGCAGCAGGGTGTCGATGTCACCCAACATGTCGATCCCGCGTTTGCGGTACTTCTTGGGCAGGATCGGTTGGCGCACCAGAAAGCGGATGTCGCGCTGTCCGTCCATGAGACACAGCCTGACCTTGCCGATCATATCCTCCTGCTCGGCCAGGCCGTCCACGGCCTCCTCCAGCTCCCTGCTCTGGCGTCCCAGCACCATCCGGCTGATCGACTCCAAATCCCGGTAGACCTGCTCCATCTCGTCCGCGAGGCCGTCTACCTTGATCTCCAGCAGCGACAGCAGCACCGAGAGGGCGTCCGGCAGGGGCGCGAGACCTCGCTGGTTGCGAATACGCAGCAAGCGGGTATGGGGCAGCTCGCGGGAGCAGATCGACACCAGTCTCTGACCGTCGAATACGAAGGATATGTTGGTATTCTGGGGCTCATCGCCCAGCTGATGGAAGAACAGGGAGTTGACCTGGAAGCCCAGGTCGTAGGTGGCGTGGTGGGCACTCGCCTCCAGCTCGTTGATGTCCTCCAGCTCGGGGAGGGCCAGCGGACAAAGGGACTGGACTATCAGAAGCTCTTCGTCCGAAGGCGCGGCCAGCTCGATCCATTGGGCGGTTGCCAGCACTTCGAGGATGGCCTCTTCGTCCAATGGCGTTACGCGCCCCTGATCCAAGCAATAAGCATTCAGCATCGAAAAGGCCTGCCACTACCCGATGGACCGTGAAGGTGCGGCTGCGCAACACCCGAGATCCGTCCCCGTTGTGTGCCCCAGCCCGCTTGCTCCAGACCCTTGCCGCTCGTGGCGTGGAGACGCGCACCGCGGACGGTGGGATGGGATACCGGCTACTCGGTGCACACCCGAATGTTTGTCGACGATTTGACGGCTCCCTATCAGCTCGACCGCAGGAGCCCTCGCAGACGGCCTCTTCATCCGTAGAGCGTGATCCGCCGGCAGGATTGCGCGTTGTCGAGCCTGGGGGCGATCAAGTATAGAGATCCGGCAAAGGCGTTTGCTCGCCTTTCTTCGCAGCTCGAGCGGGCAACCTGGACAACACATCGCCCAGGGTGCTCCCGTCCCACGCATGATTGTCCCCTCGATAGAGCGCTCGGTCCAGACCGAGCACCAGCTTGCGCGACTCGGAATCGGGCAGACGCCGTGCCAGATCGTCCAGACCACCCGGAGGGTCCTCGGGCCAGTGGGCGGCGGCCCAGGCCAGCAAGGCACTGCGCGCGAGCGGGGCGTCATTGGACTGACAGGCCATCAGGAAGCGACGTCTCGCCGCGCCTGTGCCCAATCGGACAAGCGCGCGCCCCAGCTGAGGCGCCGCGCCTTTGCGCACCCTGCGCCGATCCTGCCGCCACAGCCCCAGGGTCGCCAGCCACAGCAGCGCGAACAAGGCAGTGATCCAAGGCCAGTACCCGGGCCCCTCCGATGGCACACCCGATCCTTTCGGGACGGGTAGGGTGCTCGCGGTGGAGCCGGGTCCCAGGGAAGACCTGACCTCCGGAGCTTGTGCGGGCTCCGTGGGACCCGCCGCAGTGGACGCCGAGGTGGCCGCCGGGGATGACCCCGACGCGGAAGCAGCCGCCCCCGGCAAGACATGGACCGTGCGCTCCGGCAGCTCCGCCACCCGTTCCCGGTCGGAACGGGTGTCCCACCAATGCAGGCTCAGGCGGGGAAGGACAAAGCTCCCGGGGCGGGTCGGCACATAGGCGATATTCTCCGTCTTCTCCCCCTCCACGCCCTGGTCGAGATCCTGGGTATCGGCATTGGCCCGATCCGGATAGACCTTGAGGCCGTCCACCCGGCCGGGCTCCAGATCCGGCAGCTGCTCCCCGGTGACACCCACGGCGTGCAGAGTAAGGCTGCGCGTGAGAGGCTCTCCCACGTGCACGACCTTAGCCTCGGGTTGCCAGTCCTCGGTCAGCACCAGGCTCTGGGCCGGCAACCAGTCCGCGCCCGTCGCCTGGTCCGGACGTGGCCGAACCTTAAGGGTGAGGCTCTTGCCTCGGGCACGGGTTGGACGGGTCGAAGTCAGTCCCTCACCAAACGGGAAGCTGCCGAACAGATCCTGCAGCCGGCTGAAGTGCTGCGTCCGGGCCGTTGTCTCCACCCTCGCATCCAGCACGGGGCCGGGCAGGACCAGCTCGCCGCTGGCCTGAGGGAAAATGGCGTAGCGGCGCTCCAGCACCCGATAGGTCTGGCCGCCGCGCTCGGTGCTGTATTCACGGTCCTTCCCGAGACGGCGTACCAGGGCATTGTCGGGACTGGGCTCACTGAGGCTGCCTTCCGCCAGCTTGACCCTGTACAGCAGCCTGACGGTATACAGCACCATCCCCTGGACGTAGGGATCGGTCCGGTCGGCCTCCGTCTCGATCAGGATGGGCCCGCCGGCGGACTGTCCTGCCGCCCCGGTCGTCTCGGTGACCCTGAGCGTGAGCGGCCGAGTGCGCTCCCCTCCCACTTCGAGGGGCGGAATGGTCAGCACCCCGCTGTGCTTGGGCGACAGTGTGAGGGTCCAGCTGGTGCTGGAATCCATACGGCCGTTCACGACGTTGATCCGTGATCCACTAGACACACCGAGGATGTCGAAATCCTTCTCGAGCACGCTGGTATCCGGACTGCCCGAGACCTGCCCGTGGGCTTCCACCAGCAGCTGGACCGTATCACCTTCGGTAATACGGCCGCGATCCAGGTGCGCCGACAGGGCAGCCTGGGCCGAGTCCGCCGAGATCAACAGGCACACCGAGAGCACCAGACGAAGCGGGCAGAGCCCGCCCCACCGCAAGGTAAAAGAGGCAACCACGTCGGTGACCGGACGGGTACGGTTACGGTGACGGTTACGCCCAAGATTCGGAGTCATGGCGCCTCACCTGTTCGCTTCAAATGCTCCAACATGAACTTGCGGCGCAGCAGCCCAGCAGGGTCTTCGGGAATCTGCCGCAGCCATTGATCCAGGGCCAGCTCCGCCTCGTCGGGAGGCTCGGTGCGCCGCTCGGAGGCGCTTGGTGCCAAAGATCTCGCCCCCCCGCCAGGGCCGCCCCCTCGCCCCGCCATATCGCGCAAAGCCGTTTCGTTCGAGTCCTTCCCATCGGGCTCCCGCTCCAAGCCCCGATCGCCCGTGCCCCTCGCTCCCCCTTCCGAGCCGTCCTGGGGCTGCGACGCGTTCGATCCTTTGGGGGCTGCTGCCTCTCCGGCCCGATCGCCCTGCGACCTTTCGCCACCCTGGCCACCCTCGCCCTGCTGACCCTGCTGACCCTCCTGACCCTGCTGACCCTGCTGACCCTGCTGACCCTGCTGACCCTGCTGATCCTGCTGACCCTGCTGATCCTGCTGAACCTGCTGACCCTGCTGACCCTGCTGCTTCGCCTGTTGCTGCTGCTTCAGCAACGCCTCCACCAGGTCCAGGTTGGCCTTGGCATCGGCATGGTCCGGGGCCCGCGCGAGGACATCCCGGTAGGCCTGGGCCGCCTGATCCAGATTGCCGGCCCGGGCCAGCGCATTGCCTCGGTTGTAGTCGGCTTCCGGGCCCTGGGCCTTGGCGAAAGACTGAGCCGCCGCCTCGAAATCGCCTGACTGGTACAACGCCATGCCGCGCCATCCAGGATCCTGGAAGCCGGAGGCCGCCTCTTTGGCATGCCCCCGGCTGAGCGCTCTGGAAGCCTGTTGGTCGTCCCTCAGCCAGAGGTCGCTCCAGCCTAGCGCCTGGGCCGGTGGCGGCATCACCAGGACCACCAGCAGCCCGGCCAGCCAGCCGCGGCGAAAGCCCGCGGCCCCGAGCACCAGCAGCAAAGGGAGGAGCCAGACACCCCGCTCGATCCAGCGCCTTGCGCCGCTGTCGCGGTCCTCCAGCAGGCTGGTGGACCGACGTGGCGGCAACAGCACCCGGCTCAGATCCCGATCGTCGGCGCTCAACAGGCTGAACCCGCCACCGCCGACCCGTGCCAGCTCCTTCAAAGGGGCGGGGTCCAGAGGCGCCATGCCGGAGAAGCCGCCATCTGGCCGCGGCACCGGCGCACCCTGAGTCGTGCCCACCGCAAGCACCGAGAGTCGATGCCCGCGCCGGGCGAGCTCGCCCGCCACACCCAAAGCGGCGGCAGGGTCCGAGACACCGTCAGAGATCAGCAGCAGATCACCCTCGGACACGCCCGCCTGCCCCAGTAGCTTGCCTGCCATGTCCAGTGCCGGGGCAGCGGCATCCCCTGGGGCGGGCACTATATCGGTGCTCAGGGCGCTGAGCAGATTGGCGATGGTCTGGTCGTCGTCGGTAAGTGGCGTCACGGTATGGGGCTCGCCCGCGAAGACCACCAGCCCGGTGCGCCCCTCCCGGGTATTCTTGAGGATATCCATGATCTTGAAACGGGCCCGCTCCAGGCGCGACGGCGCCACATCCGCCGCGTTCATGGAGTTGGACAGATCGAGGATGACCACCCGCGCGGCCTGGGAGCGCCACACCGGCTCAGGCTGCCGCTCCCATACGGGTCCCGCGAGGGCAATCACCGCCACCAGCCAGCCCAGCCCCAGGAGCAGCAGCGGCAATCGGGACACCCTGCCCGGCGGCTCCAGCCAGAGCCGCTCCAACAACTGGCGATCGACCACCGCCTGCCAGACCGAGCCGCCAACCCGCGCGCGCCACAGAGTGGCGAGGATCAACAGGGCGGGGAGCAGGGCCAGCAACCACTGCGGGCGCAGAAAATGGAAGCCGCTCATGCCGCCACCTCCCGCCAGCCCCGGCCGGCGCCCAGCGCCAGGCTGAGCAGCAACCCCAGGCCGAGAGGCCAGCCATAAAGCTCGGTGATCGGTCGCACGACTCGGCTGCCACGGGTCACAGGCTCCAGGTCGTCCAGGCGCTGGTAGATCTCTTCCAGGGCGTCCTTGTCGGTGGCCCGGAAATACCGGCCGCCTGTGGACTTTGCGATCGCTTTGAGGGTGTCCTCGTCGAGGTCCGCAGCGGGATTGACCATTCGGGCGCCCAACAGCCCGCGCACCGCCCTGGGCTCTCCCCCGACGCCAATGGTGTAGATGCGAAGACCCTGCTGGGCGGCCAGCTCCGCTGCCTTGGTGGGAGACACTTGGCCGGCTGTGTTGGACCCGTCGGTGAGAAGCACCAGCACTGCCTCACCCTCGGCCCCGTGCAGCCGCTTCAGGGCCATGCCAATGGCATCCCCGATAGCGGTCTTGGGCCCGGCGATACCGATCGCCGCTTCGTCCAGCAGCTTGCGGACCGTGGCCCGATCGAAGGTCAGAGGCGTCTGCAGATAGGCATGAGTCCCGAACAGGATCAGCCCGATTCGGTCGCCCCGACGCCGCTCGATGAAGGCGCCGGCAACCTGCTTGACCACGTCCAGCCGGGTGGCGTCACCCTCGCCCAGGTCGGGCACCTCCATGCTGCCGGACACGTCGACGGCCAGCATCAGGTTGCGACCGGTCTCGGGAAGCTCCAGGGTCTCGCCCAGCCACTGCGGCCTGGCCGCTGCCACGACCAGGAGCACCCAACAGGCCAGCGCGCCACGCCAGAACAGCCCCCGGATGCGAGCCCCGGTCATTACCTCGACCGGCCCCTGGCCCAGGGCCGCACCGAAGGGGGCGAACAAGACCCCACCGGTCGAGGGAGGCGCCGGCGGCAGCAGTCGCCTGGTCAGCCAGGGCAAGGGCAGCGTCAGCAGCATCCAGGGCCAGGCGAACTGAAACATCAGCGCTTCCCCCGCGGGCGGTTGGCCTTGATCCAGCCCCGGGCCAGTGCGAGCAAGGGCTCCGAGACCTCCCCGGCTCCGCCGTAGGACAGGGTCAGCAGGGCCCGACCCGGGCCTTTGGAAAACTCTCCCGTGCCCCCGTGGGCATCCAAAAAGGCCAGCCAGTCCTCTCCGGCCAGGGAGGCGACCCCGGCGGCGGGCCAGCATACCAGGGCGTAACGCTTGAGCAGCCGATTGAGGGCGGCCGCCTGCTCGACCGGGGCAGAATCCCGGGAGGCCAGAGAGGCCAGCTCGCTCAGTGCCACGGTGCGGGGGGCCATGCGCCTGCGCCACCAGACCAGCCACACCGCCCCGGCCAGGGCCAGCGATGCGAGCAGCCACCAGCCAGGGGCCGGAGGCCACCAGGGGATGGGGTCGGGGGCGTGCAGGGGCCGCAGGGCCGCCAAGGGGTCTTGGCCACTCATCGCCGCTCCAGGCCGGACCGCAGCCCTCCGTGGCGTGCCAGGCCGACACGTAGCGAGCGCAGCGGGCTCTCGTGGGTGGCCGCCTCCATGAAATGGATCCCCTGGCGCCGGCACAGCCCCTGAACAAGCTCGCGGTGGGCGTTGAACTGGGCGATCCAGCGCTCGGCCACGGCGGGCCGAGCAGTGTCCAGAGTCAGGCGCAGCCCGCCGCTGCCCAGGCTGTAGCGCGCCGCTGGAGGCGCCGTTGCCTCCAACGGATCGTAGAGAAGGCCCGCGATCACGTCGTTGTGCCGGGCCAGTGCTGCGAGATGCCGCTCGGCGGTGTCGCCCGATTCCCGGAAGTCACTGAAGATCACCACCAGGCTGCCCGGATGGGCCAGGCGTGCCATACGTGCCAGGGCCAGGTCCATCCTTCCCGCCACAGGGGTCTCCGGCCGCGTCGGCTGCAGTCGCACCAGGGTCCGCAGCAGGGGCAGCAGACCGGCCTCCCGGGCGGCGGGATGTATCTCTCGATGGCCCGTTGCGCCAGTCACCAGCCCCCCCAAACGGTCACCGCCGCGCACCGCCGCCCAGCCCAGCAGCGCGGCGAGCCGACCGGCGAGGACCGACTTGAGCTGCTGGCGGCTGCCGAAATACATACCCGGGTGCAGGTCCACCAGCACAAGCACCGGTCTCTCCCGCTCCTCGCGGAACAGCTTGGTATGGGGGCGACCGCGACGGGCGGTCACTCTCCAGTCGATGCTTCGAGCATCATCCCCCGGCTGATAGGCGCGCACCTCGTCGAGCTCCAGGCCGCGTCCCCGGTAGGCCGAGACATAGCCCCCGGCCTGCACCGACAGGGCGTGGCGCCGCGCACCCAGCTCCAGACCGCGGGAAGCGGCCCGCAGGCGGATCAGCTCGTCCAGATCGAGGGCGCTGCCGTCGCTCACGGTGAAGGGACCCTTTCCAAAATGGCCTCGACGCAGCGCTGGGGGGTGATGCCGTCGGCCTCCGCCTCATAGTCCAGCAACACCCGGTGGCGCAGGGCGTCGGGCGTCACCTGCTGCACGTCCTCTGGCGTAACGAAGTCCCTGCCCTCCAGCCAGGCCGTGGCCCGCGCCGCGCGCTCTATGGCAATGGCCGCCCGCGGACTGGCGCCCCAGCGAATCCAATGGACCAGGTCGTCGCCATAGGAGCGCGGACGGCGGGTGGCCTCCACCAGCTCGACGATGTACGCCTCCACCGCGTCGGTCAGGTGCAGCCGCATCACCTCGCGGCGAGCGACGAGCACCTGCTCCTCGGCCATGCGCTCCGCAGCGGCAGGGACCCGGTGCTCCAGTCCCTCCAGGGCCTCGCGTCGGGAGAGGGCGAGGATCTCGCGGCTCGCCGCCTTGTCCGGATAATCGACCCGCACGTGCAGGAGAAAGCGATCCAGCTGGGCCTCCGGGAGCGGGTAGGTACCCTCCTGCTCGAT